>Ga0209782_1000792_pt1 | contig 14877 bp, 11 predicted proteins | sample WorMetmaBAHAMAS1_FD_187390 | JGI IMG/M metagenome (GOLD analysis project Ga0209782, IMG submission 187390) | Marine gutless worms symbiont microbial communities from Max Planck institute for Marine Microbiology, Germany - Inanidrilus... | ecosystem: Host-associated > Annelida > Digestive system...
CTGTACACATAACAAATAACAGTAAAGAATCTACAACAAGAAACACAGAGCCAATGTTATCAGTCAGCAAAAGACACATCAAACAGCGCAGATTTCAGCCTCCGGCGGAATGTCAGCAACGTGTTGGTCTGCTTAACCGACAGAGGTAAAGCATTCCAAGCACGTGCGGCAGCAACCGGGAAGGCGCGGAATGTACTTACTAACTTACTTACTTCTCGGTGGCGGGACCGAAACTATGGAACAGTTTACCCGCAACTCTACGATAACCTGACATTGAACTCGGGCGTTTCAGACGACTTTTAAAGACTTTTCTGTTTAGCTAGACTGCAGCGTACTAGTGACTCTTTGTTTTATAGTTCGCTGGGTATAAATGTACTCACTCACTCACTCACTCACTCACTATCACTAGTTGCACACTTGCCACTTAACTATTTATTGCATGATGCTGATGAAGAAGCACATATGGAAGGCTTATATGTTTCGGTGTATTGATCCTATGTTTTTTGAGTACTAATGAATGTGTCTGAAGCTTGAACTGTAATGAAGAGTTTTGCTACATGAATGCATGCTTTTGACTCATGATCATTCCACTTTGCATCACTTAGAACATGTCGGAAATTTGGAAAATTACTTTTTACTTTTTTCAGTTTACTGCCACATGTATGGACTCAACTTTCATCCTTGTCTCTTCCCAACTTCACTGGGATACAACGTCAATCATGTGGGGTCAGTTACCATCTTTGACATTATCATATTAAGGTCAGGTTGCACCATCCATACTTAACTTAAGTAGTCTTTAAATCTCCATGCATTTCAATGGAGATTTAAGGGCTACTTAAGTCAAGTATGGATGGTGCAACCCGACCTAAGGATGTTGACTGGCCTTGCATTGCTCGAGAATCAAAATTATTTCTTTGTCCTGAGAAATAAATTTCTGTATTTTCACATATAAATCCACTGTATGTGTATTATGATTGTGACAAATGCGGCTGTGTAGGTGCACTGTGCAATAGCGTGGGCAAACATCAACTTGTTTGACTTTAATAACCGACTTTTGTCTGACAAAGTGAGTCTGAAACTGTGGCCAATGCCTCCAGGACTCGATGACTTACTTCATCCTATTGGACTGCCAGGTACAGACATAACTGCAGCATTATTACACATTGCACCTTCTGGTTGGCAGGTACTGTCAGTATAAATTGGTGCAACAGTGCATTGCCTGGCTTATCATTTTTATGCAATTAGCATTCCTCTGTCAGTGTGCTGGCATATCTGAAAAATGCATGTCTAAATTGTCCATAATTTGCTGTACATGTTACCTGTGGCTATGATTTGGTCCTTTGTAATGACAATTCAATGCGTTATGCACTTTGGTGTCGTGAACGACGTCGTGTTTTCAGCAGACATTTAGTGTCCATAAATCAATCTTAAAACAAAAATATATCAGGTACTTGTGTGTTATGAGAAGTTTACTGTATATATGAAATGCAGTTTCTCTTGCCAAGATAGTAATATGGATTCGTTATATTCTTGAATGTTTAATACAGTTATCTTAAAATTACTGGAGGCTTGTAGGAGCAGTGTTGTGCCATTGATGATTTCACTGCCCTCTACTATGTTTTGTCAGGGTCCAACACTAGTAGTGATGCTCCATGTCTGGAACTAGAATTTGAAAAGTTTGCACAGCCTGTCTCTTTTCCAAGCCATGACAAAATAGAGGAGTATGCAAGATCACTGGAGTCAACGCGTCTTGGAGAAGCAACCAAGGACTACTCAGAGGTTGGTTAATGACGATGATTATGATGATGATTTTTGCTTGCTGTGCATATATGTATACAAAATTCATTCCATAAGTAAGTTACAAAATATTGACCGGATATTGTCCAGAATCAGTACAAAGATTTGTTGTAACTTTACTTTTTTCTGTTGAGTGGGATTGTAAAGTGATTGGCCATGTCCAAGTTATATATCCTTAGATTAGCATCAGCTCCTGAGTAATTTTGAATTTTAATTGTGACACCCTGTAAATAGTGAGTTATTTCATGCAGAGGAAGTTATTGGTATGTTCTTTCTGTGATTGAATCCTTGTTGTAGACGTGTGAATCTATTATTTTTGCTTAGTTTTGCAGCTCTTTTTATTTTGTGTTTGCCATTTATCAACAGATGGATATCAGCTTACTTGAAGAGGTAGTGAGGCGGGATCCACTCTCAGAAATCTCAGAACAAGAGAAAGAGCTTCTGTGGAGACTACGGTAAAAATTTGCCCAGTCTGTTATTGACTGGTGTCACATTATTGTCAGTGTGGTGTGATAATGTAATCGGTATCCAGCGTGGTCTATCCACTGCATGGATCTGAGGTAGAAAATTAACAGAAAGGAAGTAAGACAACAACAGTAGCCGGATTTCGCAGCCTCCTTTTTCGCCACAACCTGGTAAGCCAGCATCAGAAAGGTGGACCATTTTGGATTTGAATGAAGCAAGAGATGATGGGTAGGTTATGGAATACACTGAACCGTATGCAAATCATTTGCATATTGCTGCAGACAGATAATTGTGCACTATTTTCTGAGAGGCCGATGCTCTTTCTGGCACTAAACCAACAGATTCAAAGCACTCACAGCAAAAACAGATAAGAACTAAAAATAATGATAAAACTGAACAAAAGTGCATGAAGGTAATCCAACAGAGATATACTACCCGGTATGTACTATGTTGATTGAAGTTTTTAATGGTGTACATTTTTATTTTGCATTCCACGATACCTTTTCTTATGCCAATCAGAGCCTCATGCTTGATTTATTTACTTACTGACTGATTATGATAGAAGGCATGTCACTTCTTTACGTCGGCCACACGAGCAGCTGTGTCAGTGGATCTAGTAGATAGTATTGTAGGACAAAGTATGGGGCTTCGTGTCTGCTGGTGTTATTGTAATAGCTAATGAATGTGCAGGTACTACTGTATGAAAGTCCCGGAGTCACTGCCGAAGTTGTTGCAGGCGGTGAAATGGAGCTATCGTGACGACGTGGCACAGGTCAGGTGCACTGATTGTGATGGTCCAAACAGTAACATTGCAAGTGATTCTAGGTTTTTGGGGTATTAAGCTAAAATTGCAACAGGTTACTATTTGTGATGGAAAAGTAACCAGAGTCCCTTGCTCTGCAGTTCAGAGTTAATTGTTTCATAGCAGTGATGGATCGCTCACTTAACACTATCAGTTAGGTGACTTTGTGAATTTTGCTGTTTGTGAAATACGTAAATATTAGAGATTTTCCGTTTGCCGAGATGGGTGTGGTTTGGTGCTGTAGTTATACTTGCTGTTGAAGTCGTGGCCAGTCATTCCATTAGAATCGGCCCTTGAGCTTCTCTACTGTACATACACCGACCTCACAGTCCGAAAGTTTGCCGTCAAATGTCTTGAAAGTCGACTCACTGATGACAAACTGCTACTGTATATGCTTCAGCTTGTTCAGGTTGTAAACTCTTACTAGCATATTAATGCAGGTCTTTGATTGCTTCGATATTGTGAACTACACATTTGGAATAACATCCAGGCTATGAAAATAATATACTATGTTATTGTAAAATTCCACAAATCGTGAAACAAATCCAAGATGGTGACGTAGGGTGACTACACAGCAAAAGCTGACTGAAACAGATTGACTTTTAGTTGATGGTGAAAGGCTGATACTTTATTTGTAGAATGATCGTGTTCCAGGTAGATGCTTTATTATTCATGGTTTCAGAAATAGGTGTCATTGTGGAGAATTATTAGTCACACGCCTTTCCAATTACTGTAATTGTTCATTAGTTTCAAGTTAATTAGAAACCTGATAGCTTATGAAACAGTGGAAATGTTTTTCATTTTTTGCATGCCTATTGCTTTCTGTTTGTATTTAAATCAAATGTTATATATGATGGCTCAAAAATGTGCCCTCAGAACTGTTCAAACTGTAAATTGTTGTTCATGGTTGAGTCAGAGATGTTAAGTCCTCAAGGCGATAGTTTTCTGATAACATTGGTCTTAACTTCTGGCATTACCCATGCAGCCAAAATATTTTTCCTCAAGCACAACATCGACCTTGTGCATTTGGCCTTGTTTAACAGGGTTCCCACTCACATGGAATACCTGGAAAATGCTGGAAATTTGTCAACCTGGAAAACTCCTGGAATTTTTGGTATGATAAATCGATTTACGCTGGTTTTGACACTCTAATGGCTGCATCGTGTACAAAGTTAATTCATGTTACAAAAGAATGAATGATGAACGTCAGTGATGAATGTCTCGTATTTTATATATTTCGGCTGTGAACTGTGACCGAAAAAGTACCTGGAAAATTTTAAAATTGGACTGGAAAACTCCTGGATTTTTTTTCTTCCAAAAGAGTGGGAACCCTGTTTAACACCACTGATATTAACAGTTTCAAATCCTCTTGCAGTATCTGCATGCTGCACAGGTATTGGAGTTTGAACCATACCTGGACAATCATCTCACACGGTTTCTGCTTCGGCGGGCGTTACTTAGCCAACGAATTGGACATTTTCTTTTCTGGTATTTAAGGTGCATATGTTCATATCGTTTGCCCTGCATTGCTTGTCTCTATTAATTTATAATGTTTTGCTGCTAGCAGTCATTTACCATATTTGCAGAAAAAAAGTCCGATAAAGCATTATATCCTTTGCATCCAGTATCCTATGCACATCTGTTCTGTATTGCATGTCGTGACATAAATATCCATATGTTTATAGTAGTTATTGATTCATATTGTAGAGTGTCTGTGATACTAAGTTTGATTGAGACACTGTTTTAACACTACAGGGTGTGCCAATAACAAATAATCCTTAGAAAAAATTCATCATCTCAGTTACTGTAAAAGAATTTTTTTCAACAAATTTACAGTTTTTACTGAGGAGGATTCCAGCCAGATACGCAGCAAATTTCGTTATAGTATTGGCGGTGGTTTGAAGATTACAACTACTTGAACTTAAAAATACATTTTTTTAGTGAACTAGTAACTAAACTGCGGTTCTGCTGTAAAAATAAAAGCAAATGCAGCATATGATTATGCCAACTGATTATTGTGTGTGGGGTGCCATGCTGGAACGATATCAGACACATGCCAAAGCTGAGCAGCATCACGCCGAGCTGAAAGACTATTTTGTCGACAGAATGATTAGCTTCACGAGTTCATTGATAATGCAATTGTTGCATTTCACAACAGAATTTGATGGTTTGTTGATGCAACTGCTGGGCAATGACATTGTGAACACTCAGTTTAAATACAGAGCGAGCTATAGGCAGTTGATATTCATCATCTAAACATCTGAACTGTTGATGAAAAGCTGTGCAAAATTTGATTTCTTATTCGTCAATATTCAATGTGTGGCTGCATATTCACTTGCAAAAGTGAACAATAAAGTTTAAACTGCTGTATCTCTTGAACCACAGCAGCTGTTTCTATAAAATTTGCATGATGTGTTATGTAAATACTCACATATAAAATATGAAAGTTTGGCTCAAATCCATGCTACCATTACTGAAATACAGAATTTTTTTTATAGGGGATTGTTTTTTATTGGCACACCCTGTAGTTGTATGATCTGTAGGTTGCAATGTACATAATACTGTTGACTAGTTGTCAGAAAGACAATCCAGTTTGCGAATTACTCCAATGATACCTGAATAAACGTAGGAACTGGTGGTTGAAATAGTCGTGTGAACCTGTATGGTACGATGTTTGTAGATCAGCGATGCATGTGACGACTGTTCGACTACGCTTCGGTCTCATCCTCGAAGCCTATTGTCGCAGTTGCGGCAGTTACCTTTACTCACTCTGCAGACAAGTAGAAGCCATAGAGAAACTTATTAAACTCTCCGATATGCTGAAGGAAGAGAAAGAGGTGAGTGAAAGCTAGCATGATTGTTAACGTGATAATTTTATCAGTTTATCAGGGAAGCCCTAGTGAACGGATTCTCATTGGTGAATAGATAAATATAATTTTATGTTCTGAGAACTTGTCAAGTTGCACTGTGAATGCTAAAGGCAGTTTATTGTTGAAATTATCCTGAGTTTTGCAAGGTAATGTGATCTTTTTACAAAGGGGTGTTTGCCAGTTTTATATGCACTTACATCAGTGTACAGAATTGTCTGTACCAAAAAAGTGTTTAAGTGGCTTATTGGGCCCATTCTATGGGGCCATAGTGGTCCCCTCTGTCACACGTTGTTGTTGTTGTGGACATCAATTTTACATTGCCATTCACCAGGTGTCGCTACTGTCGCACGCCGCCTGCGCTATAGCTATAGCTGGCTTCGGCTCATCTTGGTAGTGATGTCGACAGTAGCGACACCTGGTGAATGGCAATGTAAAATTAGAACAGGCGGCGTGCGGCGGCTCGCAGTGGCGAATGGGCCCGACATTTTTCAAGTGCTTCTTGTGTTTAACTGAATTGTTTTTTTAAAATAGTGTGAACTTTTTTGAGGCTTGGTGTGTATACTGATCCGTTAGCTATGTCAAACCAGCTGTACATTTTCTCAAACATTTTTGCTGTCTGATATCCCAGAAGGAGTTGATCTTGGCACCCAGTTGAGTCCCCAATTTGTGTTGCGAGAGATAAGAAGTTGTTTTTGTTGAAAATAACGAAATAAATAATTAATATAAATCACAGTGCTGTTTGAAACGTTAGCGTTATTAATTACGACTTCTTCATTCAATCTAATTCTAGTACTATTGTATATATATTTTTTTCCTTTTTTTCATTTACCTCACTCCAAGAATTAATCTCTATTAAATCTTAAATATTTACAATATAGTCATTACCTTAAAGGTGTCATATGACCTAAATTGTGTTAAAAGCGCAGTTAAGCTCTAACCAACCAACCAACCAACAACCGTTAGCTGGCAGGCAGTGGGTGTGTTGACAGGATGTGCAACAGAGAGTTCTGCGGACTCAGATCAGAATGGCTGACTACGTCGAAGCTTTGCAGAACTTCCCGTCTCCTCTGAACTACAGCCACATCCTCGGCGACCTGCTGTAAGTCCCGCAGACACTGCTTGATTTGTCGTCTAACACTTGCTGCCAGTTTCGGTAAAGCCACAAGTCTGGTGTAGCGGCCATTATTACCAGTAATGTATCAGATATTCTGTTCTGGAATGGCCAGCTAACAGTACAAGCTCGGTTCAATAATAGTATTACCTTCTGTCTGTCTCTGTTTGTCTGTCCGTGTTATATATTGTTTGTCTTTCTTTCTTTCTGCCACTTGGCGAATAAACGTGTTCATTAGCATTTATAACATGCGAATATAGTTAGTTACAAGGACCAAATTTGAAGCGTGGGCAGTTGTTAGGCGGGGGGAGGTGGTGTGGTGGCACTACTGAAAAGCACATGAGAAATAATTTGTCGTAAGCAACCTCTCAAAAGAAGCGAATCGAAAGTTGTTGTGAATATCAAGGGGGATTTGGTTCCAAGTGTTTGGCTAGCGAATGGTCTGGATAATTAACTGGCCTTTTGCTGTGTTATAGTGGGGCAAAGTTGTATGCTACATGATGGCAGTCTGGTGTGTAATTCTGTCTCTGGAAAACTGACCACACACACCAAAATATAATGCAATTATGGACCTATGATATTTTAGCATTGTAGGTTATTAATTAATTTCTTTACTAAACAACCTTACAAACGACCTTGCTGTCATCATGTGCCCAGCATAGGTGGGCTGAGTCTCAAATTGTCTCACGAAGAAAGTATCGTGGGCTTGCTGCTAATCCAGAGTATATTTTAATAAGCAAAAGGTGCTGTCTCAAAGCAGTATAATTTTGTACCGGCCTATGGGCAGTGATGCTGTTCGACTGGGAATTTAACCGCAGGCCTGGCAGAAAGTAATGGCAGCCTACCGCCAGGTGAATGGATAAAAGCCACCTGCGGGCTGACTGTCTGTACACCGGGATCAGTGCCGAGCCCAACGTTTGGAAACGAGTATGATAGAACTTAACTTTAAGCACTTATAACAGTTTGCAGCTAGGTTCACTGCTACATGAACTTGCATGCCGTGCGGGATTACACAGTGTTATCTAGTATGTGATTGATGGTGCCTCTCACCCAGACAGCTATAGTTTAATATTCACTAGGACAAAGGCATCCAGCCAGAATTGCTGCAGCGGTTGTCGGTAAGGTTTGTTTGAACTCTGCAATGATGGCATGAACAATATTTCAAACACATCATGATGCAGTTGTAACCTCTATACACACTGCAGTAGTCATTTTGCAGACATCCCTGGAGTGAAATTTTAACAGTCAACTATCAACTACATTGGGATCTGGCATCAGAGAGACAGCTAAAAGCTCACAGATCCCTTTGCTGATGTAAACAAAGAAGGACTTAGTGTCTGAGCAACCTCAGTAGGTGCATTTTACAAGAGACAGGCGATCGTTGCGAGTGCAGCTTTCTTTTTCAGCTTTTGTTGATGACGATTCAAAGTTACAGTAAGTAAGTAAGAATATTTATAAGGTGCAATAAAACAATCTGTCACAATGCGCCGTGGTTAAGCAACCTAGACAAACAAATGCGATTTTAGTTTGTGCCTAAACTGTCCAAAGCCTGTGTCCTGTCGGAGTTCTTGAGGTAGAGCATTCCACACTCTAGGTCCGGCAGCAGAAAAGCTTCTGTCGCCGAAACTGTTATGTGTCCGTGGAATGACACAGGTTCTGGCAGATCGCAGCAGATGTCATCCGCTGTCAGTGACAGTGCTGTCTGTTTTTAAAACACATTTGCCATGCACACACCCAGCTGTGGATGGCATTACAGCTATATACACATCATTTCTATCTTTTCATATGCTGGGTCGTGTCACAGTGAAGTGTTGGTGAAGTTCATTCAGTACTTGAGTTTCAGTGCTTTGACCATCTTGACAGGCACCGTCGACCATTAGCTCCGTACATATCTAGCATGATTTATACTGGTTACCAGTTAGCCATCGTATCAGCTATAAACTTAGTCTGCTTACCTGGAAAGCACTGCACACTGCTGAACCATCCTACCTTTCTGAGCTAATATCTCCTTATGTTCTAGCTCGAACCCTACGTTCCTCCAATACCTGTCTTCTTGCAATACCCACTGGCGTCACAAGTCACTTCTCCTCGCGTTCTTTTTCTGCTTCTGCACCGTCAACCTGGAACTCCTTACCCGTACATATTCGCTCTTCAGAGAAACTCTCTACCTTTAAGCGTCAACTGAAGACACATTTCTTCCAGTCTGCTTTCACTGTCTAGTCACCCTGTGCCAGCGCCTCTGATTCGTTATACGATTTTTGGCGCTATATAAATTTGTATGTGTGTATGTATATTGGATGGTAGTACCGACAGAAAAAGAAGGCCTGTCAGCAAAAAAGCGTGTGTGAGCCTTTGTGTTTGATTGAGCAAATGGTTACGTGTGTTGCAGAGTGGAACAGTGCGACGTGAAGAGTTCGAAGAAACGGCCTCTGTTCCTCGTCTGGACCAACCCAGACCCTATGGCTCAGTGCCTCTCATCAGACTTCCAGATCATCTTCAAAAGTGGCGATGGTCAGTGAATGTATTTTATATTTATTTGGTAAAAATGTGTCATAAAAAATTTAGTTTACAATAGCAAATACTGGCTGTTGGATGTGTCACCCACAGTTGTTGTGGCCTGTCGCTACAGATGTAGCACGTATCATGGCCTGTCTCTCTGTCTGTGCTGGCCTTCATATATTTGTGCTGAAAACGGACATTAAACACCAACTAACTAACTAACTTTACTAGTGTGAGTTTTAACGTCACATTCAATGCAGACTAATAGTCATCTCGGTTTTTCCAGTTGGTTATATGCAGAATGTTACTGCTGAGTTGTTGGTATTGTCTGCGTCTATAGATCTGCGGCAAGACATGTTGACACTGCAGATAATCGGCATTATGGACACAATCTGGCAGACTGAAGGTCTTGATTTGCGGTATGTGTTACTGTGGGTTTTTGAAAGAGATCGCCAATTATAGCATACTTGTTTATGGTTGTATTCACAGTTTGACATTCAATAAATAGCAGTTTAACAGTAGTGATGAGAGAGGACTTTGCAATGATGTTGTTGAGCAGGGTGCATTTCAGAATTTCAAATAGTAATACTAAACCAGCCAATGCTGTTGTGTCGTTGTTTATTTTTGCCACTTTTGGTAGGCGGCTGTTTTCACTGCCATTAATCTCTCTTGTTTATTAGCAGAATAACCCTTATCTGGAGGTGGTGGTGACTTTGCAACGACCTTGTAGGCCCAGTAGCATCGCATAAGTATCTCTGTTACACAGATGATAATTTTGCCGACTGGTTTGGTTAATTTTACATTACAGGATGATCCCGTATGGGTGCCTTGCAACTGGTCGGAATGTCGGTATGATTGAGGTAGTGCGCAATGCCAAGACGGTGATGCACATCTTGAAGCAGGATATCAGATCTGCGATGATGGTTCGCACAAAGGAGCTTCACAGCTGGATCAAGGAGAAGAACCGAAGTCCTTCAGCAGTTGATAAAACTGGCACCTCGACTGAAGGGTATTTACTTTATGTAAAGTTCACGTGTGGTTTACGAAATGTAGTTGTGGGTTTTTTAGTCGCGCCTCGCAGCGTGCAAGAGGTGCGACTTAAGTAGTCACGATTCTGTCCGTCCGTGACAAAAAAAAATTTGTCCCTGGCCCAATCGACCCCCCTCCCCGCAAATCACCCAGGGTGAAAGTTCAGACCAAGATGGACCAAAAAGGTCAATGTAAGAGGGGGGGTCTAAAATTAATATTTGTTGACCAAATATGGCTGTAAAGTTTTAAGTTTAATAGGCTCATATAAGGATTCACGGTCAAACTTTGGACCATGTGTTAAGAGGCGCGACTCTATCCGCTAGGTATTCTAGTTATCTGTAGATTTTTGGCCACGTATCAGAAAAACTGTCTGTCAATTTGGTTCACATGTTGTATTCTTACCAGCTTTGTGTGCAGTTACAAATTGTGTTTATTTACTTCCTTACAGTTGTGCCAGATATCCAGTCTAAAAGTCATTGTATTCTATTTTAAAGTTAGTCTGCTCACACCATGTCAGTTGCTCTATCTGGACCACTGAAGTGGTCGTTAAAAAATATTATCAGAGATGCATTATGCAGTCAGCTTTATAAGATTTTGTACTTTCAGTTTGCATTTTGGCCTTAGTTGCAGTTCTGCTGGAGTTCTCATTAACGGCTTATCTCTGTGTTGTCAGCTGCACAGATCCGCAGTATCTGCAAGCAATCGACACCTTCACGAAATCCTGTGCTGGTTACTGTGTTGCGACGTTCATCCTCGGCATCGGTGACAGACATCCTTCAAACATTATGGTGACTGAAGATGGTCAGGTAGTGATAATTGTCCTGTTAATAATTAAGAGTATTGAGCGATGCGGTACGGAGGTGATGTAGATAATTCTGTTGAGGAGAACTCTGGCATCTTCTCTTTAATCTGAATGCACTACTTGCCATCAGCAGTGGCACGTGGGCTGTTAAAGTTTGCTCCAACAAAATCATTTAGTTCTTAACTGTGGACAATGCAGGTTGGCCTTTATAGTGGCCATGGAATGTTTTAGTCTGTTTATGTGCATAATTGGGCCCATTCCATGGGGCCATAGCAGTCCCCTCTGTCACGCGTTGTCGTTGGCGTCGTGGACATCGATGCGCAGGCAGTGCTCGACAGTACCGCTAGCGACATCTGGTGAATTTGCGTGAGGCGGCTCGCAGTGGTGAATGGGCCCAACATTTTTCAAATGCTTCTTGTATTAAGTGAGGAATTTGACGCTGCATCTGTACGTTGCTCTGTACATTTTCTTAATTTACTTAGCTCAATTTTAGGGCTGTTTTACCAGTATTTTTAGAATGGTCCACATCTGCACTAAAGAGTTAAAATTTGTTGTACTGTTAAAATTAACTGCATCAAGGTGAAAGCTTCTCCAGGTAATTGTACTGTGATACATTTTGTTTGCTTTTAAGATTATCATAAAGAAATGACTTACTGTTGATAAACAGTTGTATTCTGCCAATCTGCTAGATCCGTTAAACACTCTCTTACATCATTGGTTAATGCTGAAATTAATGAGTAAATGTTGCAGGTATTTCACATTGACTTTGGCCACTTCCTCGATCACCGGAAGAAAAAATTTGGCGTAAACCGGGAAAGAGTTCCATTTGTGTTGACTGAAGACTTCATTCGTGTCATTGCCAAAGGGCAAGACAATCCAGAAAAGAGTGAAGAATTTGCCAGGTTACTATTTGTACTGCAGTTGAAAGTAATATTGTAGTGTCATTATGTTACATTAATGCTCATGAGTATGGGATGAATGTAATATTTTGCACCAGTTGTGTTTGCACTTACGTCCTCATTATAACACAGTGTAATCTGTCACTGACTAATGTTGCTTGCATGTTGATTGCCCAGAACTAGTATCAGCTCAGGAAAAATATGATCAGTTTGGTCATGGACTCTACGTTATTTCTTATTCATTCGGTCAGCAAAAGCCTTGTGCTACAGCATACTTAAGACAGTCTGGACCTTGCTTTCTGATAAGTATAAACAAGCTGAACTTGTCAGGAGTCTTAGAAGGAGACTAAAAACCAAACGACTTTGCTGTATAGAGCTGCCTTTGCTATGCAACACTGCTAAAAGTTGCCATTGGGCTGTCGTGTTAGGTTTATGGAGCTGTGTGGTAAAGCATATCTGTGTTTGCGGAAACATGCCAACATCTTTATCACACTGTTGACAATGATGCTGTCGTGTGGCATCCCTGAACTTCAGTCGCTGGATGACATCGGCTACATTCGTAACACGTTGAAAGTTGACTGCAAACTGGAGCGTGACGCCCTCGACTATTTCCAGCGACAGTTCAATGAGGCATACGGCGGTGCATGGACTACTAAGATGGACTGGTTTTTTCACTGGCTGAAGCGACGTAACTCCTAGTGACTGACGCTAGGCAACCGTTTTACATTTTTGTTGTTATAGTTGGTGGTAGGACGTTACGGTACACACAGAGTAAAGTTCACTCACCCTGTATGAAAATAAAACACTAACAGTTGGTTGTGTGTGTTCTCGATTTTTGCAGTTCTCTTTTGGACGTTTGAACAGTTTCTTAATATTTCTTGTGGACTGTTCCGTACAAATGTACAACCGGGATCAAAGCAGTGGAATCTGTAGATTAAACACGCACTTGCATTGCAGATTCACCGACGGAGAACAACAGATTGTGTCAGCCGGAATCCCAGTTGTTCGGGAATCACGATTTATTTTCAGAACTTGGAGGTGACGTGTTGACATTATTTACTTGCGCCGTCACACGTTTACAGATGTCATTAATGTGCCAAAAAAAGTAGGAATAGCATCTTAGATGTGTTGTTGGCTTCTATTACTTGGCAGCGCTAATATGAAGTGTAATCCATATGCCAGCAATAAAGGTCAAGCGATCAAAATGCATGATGTAATTATAGGGAGGCTGCATATTGTGTTTGAATTCGAGGCCTTAGATCTTACTTGAAACTGACTTGAAGCAGGATTGTATAGTTTATATTTACATCAGTCTTATCCAAAGCTGTATTGAGCACGAAAGCAGTGTGTTTGAAATGTCAGTTATCGAAGTATGAGAAAAAAAGGTTAACCATGTTATCAGCTTTTATTTCAGTCAGTCTGTTTCTCTACATTGTCTTTGTTACTCTCTTTCGGAAAAGTCTTGATTGAAGTAATTTGTAGTTAGGCAGCAGTAGAGCTACACCTAAGAACCGCCATATTTGTGTGTTTGCTTGAAAATAGTGATAAAAGTATGTAATTGTTAGAAATGTGTTTAATGTGAGACATTTGATACTAGATATCATATGTATTGTCTTTATTTTCCTCTGAATCAGTATTTGTTGGCAAACGTAATTTAAACCATTATCTCATTTCTGTATATGTTTGATAATGTGTACGAGCATGAAAGTTCTGTTGGACGCAGTCATTTCTCTTTGTTCAATCGAGTGTGTTTTCTGGGAATCTACAACGTATTTTCAATGCAACTTGATAGTCAGGGTTGATCACTTTTGTTGGACCACACAATTCTGGAGACATTGTACTCTATAGATATATCATACCATGTTTTTGATTGTTGTTAATTTTTTTTTATAGAAAGTGCATATGTTTTGTACACGTTAACCTTCGTGAACTACAGTACTTTGTTGATGTCTCGTTCATCGTGTTTGCCATTATTATGATCACAATCAGTTAAGTATTGTAATTAGAGTTTGCCAATATCCTGTCTTCTGCATTTGCATTGAAGTGGTGAAACAAAATATAGCAGTTTTGTTTGATCATTGTCTTAAAATGTCACAAGTTTATCAGTTTTTTAGCCCGCTCGGCAAACTTGCCGGAAGGGCTATATATTTTTTGTGTGTGTTCCTGTGAAATATTTAGAACATAGGTTGGCTGAGCTGGAATAAAGGGAGCAACATCGTGAGCATCAGTAATCAAAAACTCGTATTCAAGAACATGAATTTGACATTTGGACATAAGAGTTCGAATTCACACTTTGTTACTGATAGAGTAAGAGCTAGGAAGTTAAAGCAATCAGTAGTGCCTGTTCGCCAATTTCAAGCAACTGACCTTTGAATTTGAGTTTTTGCATGTATATGGTTCATGACATGACCCTAGCTTGGCTGGGAATGAAAGTCGAGGTCATAGTACCTGGCCAGTCAGCTCCATCCAGTTTCCGACATCGACGCGCGCAGACGGCTGCGCTCCGGCTCGACGTCAACGCTGCAGGTCCCGCGTTCGTTGCACAAAACGATCGGTGACCGAGCGTTTCCTATCGCCGCTGCAAAGGTTTGGAACTCATTGCC
>Ga0209782_1000793_pt1 | contig 14873 bp, 4 predicted proteins | sample WorMetmaBAHAMAS1_FD_187390 | JGI IMG/M metagenome (GOLD analysis project Ga0209782, IMG submission 187390) | Marine gutless worms symbiont microbial communities from Max Planck institute for Marine Microbiology, Germany - Inanidrilus... | ecosystem: Host-associated > Annelida > Digestive system >...
GGTTATGGCGGCGTATGCGTGAAATATTACCCTCGCATGGTTTTTAGTTTTCCTATCCATTTTTTGTGACCCCAAATTTTGCTCACATCCCGAGGCTAAACCGTAGAACTAATTTTTACGCGGTTTGCTCATATTCATATGATGTCAATTCCGGGTTATTGCATTCCTAGAGGGATAACAATGCAGAAAGTTCCATTTTTCCCAACTTTTACCACAAAAACAGCCAAAAAGGGGTGTGAATAGGCATTTTTAGGCCAAACGCACAAAATATTCAAAATTTTGTATTATCAAAACGACTAATGTGAATCAACCAAACTTTGCACGGAGATAAAGGCCATCAAATACTTGTGGGTCGTCCCAAAATTTGCCCTACAAATCCAAAATGGCAGATGGCCGCCATATTGAAAAAATGGATATATTGCTATATTTCATTAACGGTTTGACCGATTTGTGCACATTGGACCTCCGGACCCTAAGGAATGTTCAAAAAATCAATTTTTAAGAAAATCCAAGATGGCAGATGGCCGCATTTTGAAAAACGTTAAATGCGATATCTCCAGAGCCGTTTGACCGATTTTGGTGGAATTTGGTATGATTATGCATCTTAGACCTCCCAACCTGATGGGAAACCAAAAATTTCAAAATCCAAGATGGTGGACAGATGCCATCCTGAAAATCAAAAATCTTGATATCAACCGTTTGGCCGATTTTGACGAAATTTTGCGTGATGGCACATATTAGTCCTCTAGATCTTACTAGCTGTTCAAAAAGTCAAATTTTTAAAAAATTCAAATGAAAATTGTTAAATGCGTTATCTCGGCAACCATTTGACCGATTTTGATGGAAATTGTGTAGCAGTGCACATTAGTCATTTCAACACGATCAGTTACCAAAAATTTGAAAATTAAAAATTTGAAAATCTAAGATTGTGGACCGCGGCCATCTTAAAAATAAAAAAAACGTGATATATCTTATATCCAATTTAATTTTTGCTGTTTTAGAGCTATGACTCATCAGTCGATCTAACTCTTGCTTGTAAACTGGGGAGTTTTTACCATAAAATTATTAAAATGACTCGATGAGTCAGTGTCTATTCAGTACATGTGCCGTATGTGTGCAGTCCAAAAGGTCCGCTGTACGACATGTCTGGACATAATGACAAGGTACTCGCAGTTGACTGGTCGATGCCTCAGTTTATTCTCAGTGGTGCCGCCGACAATGACTTGAAGATATTTAGATCAGCTGACGTATCAGTTAATAACTGTGAACTCTAGCACATGCTCATAGCCTACTGATTCATTTTATCGACTCTATCTGGATAACACATTTTGATCAGGCTAATAAAATAAATTATGAGAAATTGATTTCTCGGTTTGTTTATATTGTTCAAACATACTGGACTTTCTTTGAATTCCATTTGAATTGCAGTATATCTGATATCTGAATAAACATCGACTAGTTTTGCATTTGCCTCTTTGTAGTAACATCACCAAACAGTCATATCTAGCAGACTCCACCCCTGGTGCGTAACCCAGTATGAGTATTTAAGTCTTTATTGAGCAAATTTGTATGTTGGTCACAGCCATGAGCCCTGCAAAAATGGATGGACCTGTGTAGACACTGTTTGGTGGGGGCAGACTCGTGGGGCCCAAGAAACCTTGTATAAGATTGGTGGCAGTTGGCAAATATGACTGAACAATACAAAGGATAGCAGTGTGTGTTTTTGCTGCCGTTACCATGGCAACTTGTTTCCATGGCTCTTCATGCTGCTGTCCTCATCTGATATACAGCCTTCCTTGTACTTTTCAGTAATATTCCACCATTGTTTCCGCATAGTATGGATAACGAGGATTTGTCTGCTGAGACGAGTGCAACAAGCACCGCTTAAAAATTACATACTTAATCCTCGAGTCGCCTGTAGATGTGGCAACTGGGTCTGTTTACATATGTGAATTGCCAAATTTAGTTCTAAATGTGTTGTGAGCACTTCCACATGTTGTTCATGGTGCCCACAGATGATACCATTCAATTGGCCATATATAATTTCTCATCAGTGTTCTGTAGTGATCTAGCATATAGCTTGCACCAGTTTCTGAGATTACTGCCAAAGTAACTGACATGCTATGCTGTACAGCAGCATGTCGCGCTAAAAATGAACTCCAGCTTGTTAACCAAACTTACAATTTTGACAAAATTCATAATATTTGAAAAAATTAACAGGTAACATTTATTCCACTTCTGAAAGTTTAAAAAGCTCAATTACGTGCATTTTGTGTTTTACATGTGAATTACATGTCACAGTTTGTACTTCCAAGATTCTGTCCAGCTTCTAAAATGGAATAACTCCTATACTAGACACAAATTGTCACATTTTAGGAAAAGAAAAAGGTACAACAGATTGTGTTGAGTGTGAAATACTGCATTTCATATTAACTACTAACTTTATAAGTGATGTATACAGAACGATCAAACTGTTTACTATGATTTTATACAGATCAAACTTGTGACTCTTTCCATAAAATAACAATAAATAACAATAGCTGTAACAAATAACAGTGCAAGAAATACTAGAAATGGACTACTGCTGTAATATAGAAAATAAATTTATCACATATGGGATCAGCTATTAAGTCGAGTTTGCATGTACATACAAGTAAGAGTACAACAGCACTATAACACATGAACAGTCAACTCTATGTATGTCTTATTTTGGCATTTTGCGCATGTTCAAAATTAACTGCCGATGTCTCACTGCGAATTGAAAAATTTAAAGTAGGAACATCATAGGTACGTAATGTCGATGTAGAGTGGTTAACGGTGTCTGAATGAGCTTCGTATCGGTGTGTGAAAGATGGATAAGGATTGTCTCCCAGCAAACTGTTAATGCTCATGTTGTACAGACCAAAGTTGTGTGAAGTAAAGTCAGAAGCAGCTGAACTTGACTGGTTGCATTCCATGTGAAGTTGGCACTCATCCGGCATAGCGCCAACGGGCTGTCGCAGCACGTGAACTGGAGGTGCCGGAAAGTCAAGTCGTCTAATTGCTGCCGATGCTGAGACCGCCTGTAAAGAGTTGGAAGGTACGTCGGATATGAAAGCACCAATGTCAAAGTTGTGGTGACGCTGGTTTGGCAATGAAGCAGGTGCTTGGGAATCAGCTGTCATAGTGACAACTGACGACTTTTGAATCTCTCCTGCTAGTCCATGCCGAAGTGAACATGATCCAAACACTGAACCGAACGATACGCCAACCTGGCATTCGGAAGGATGTGACTTCTGGTTTAGGGCGCTGCCGACAAAGGGGCCGGCTGGCAAATAAGTTGGTATGTCGCCTGCAGCTGCCTGAGTGACAGCACCGCTTTGATTTGCAGGGTAACCCACACACAATGAAGTTGCATTATGCTTCAACTGCTTTCTGTACTTTGACGGCCTTTTCGAATTAGCTTGTCTAGCAACCGACTGAGACTGTGAGATGTTCTGTGAGTGATAACTGTCTTGATCTGTAGTCCGCATGTGTACGGGCATGTTACCGACATTAAATGTAGGGTCACAGTACATCTGCGATGGAACTGCCCTGGCAGCTGGGGGAATAGTTTCAAAAGGAGCACTGAAGTTCAGCACCTGTGATGTGAGAGGCAATCTTGTTAGTGGAAATGGTGTCTCAAATGCAACCTGCTTTTCGACAGTGCCATAAAGACCAGCCTGCTGACTGGAGTACAGAGGGTGATGATGAAGAGGTGGACTCGTGAGAGCATTAGTTATAAATCCCACTTCGTTACTGTACAATCCTCTTCCATGAATTTGCAAGAGTTGTGCATCTGAAGTTACCATAGGAGCTGGTGGCAGGTTGCACACTTCGACAGGATTGTACTCGGCTCCATGCCACAAAGTGTAGGAAGGTAAATGTGTGTTCAGGGAAGATTGCTGTTTGTGGGATTCTTTGTCTGCATGCACGAAACTCGGCACGGTATAAGTAACATCTGGTCGAGTATCCTGCCTATGAGTGCTGGACACAGTTCTTAGTGATGCTGTCGACGACAAGTTTGTGGACACGATGTGTTTTGACTGTAGCGCTGTATGCTGAGGAAATATTGGTGACCAACCATGAGATGTGCTGTTGCTGACAGCTGCTGCAGTCAATGTTACTGGCCAAGAGCAAAATTCCGCTCTGCTTCCCACAGCCGTGCCTGCACCGGCAGTTGTTGAGGCCAAGCTTAACGACAGAAAGTCTGGAACTGGTGGTACGGTTGCAAATGAAAACGGTGGCAAGCGGCAAGTTGAAGCTGGCATGCACGTTGTCGCTGGAACACTTAATGACAAGTCAATCATGGCTGGACCAGTATCCGAGTTGCTAGTAGGCAACCAACCTCTACTAGTGGATAGATACGACTGAGGAGTAATGCCACATTCAGAATACGTCCAGAGTGGGTAACTGCTGCTGGAATCTGGTGTCTTCTGATGACTGTTGTACTGACAGTTAAGGTGGACTTGCTTTCTAGACGGTGGTTTATTTTTACTGCCAACAAAAGGACAGAAGTCATCATCATCCGACCATCTTTCACGCGTCTTTTCACGATCTCTTTCAGAAACTGAATGAAACTTTGGGCGGTTAAATACTGACTGCATGCTACAAGCTCCTGGTTGCGCATGTACAGTCTGGTCCACAAATGGCCTTGGCCTAGCTAATGGCTGGACGGTATCACTCCACGAGTTGTACAGTGGTGCAAAACTGGATGGTTCTGGCATTCGCCAATGTACATCACCAATGGTAGAGGATGGGGATGGAAGTCTACACTGATTTCCAATATGCAGTGGTCGCCGATGCTCTCCCGACAAAATATTACTTGATAAACTACTTTTATGAGCAGTGCCATTACAAGGAGACCACAGCACGCTGGTAGACTGAGCAACTTCGCAGCTGCTGGGAACTGGAATAAAAGACTTTGATGCTGGCTGGATAGCATGATGAGCTAGTGAGAAGATTCCTCGTGTCGAGGATTGTACTGAAGAACATACTATATCTGAAACGTGTGTGGCAACTGTTCCTTGTAATTTATTGTGAGAATTTGAATGATTACGTAGTGGCTCAGTATGCTGAGAGAGAAATGAGTAACTGAGTGGAATGCCAACTGATGGCTCACAATGTGTACTGATTGTGTTTGGGAATGAGTTTGTGGTCTGTGTTGGCAAAGAAGCGTGACCGATAGAAGTTGTCTTGCATGTTAGAGAGCTTACATTAAAGCAGACACGACTTCCTAAGTCAGCATGGTCACTGATTACGTAATCAGTTTCAGGTATAAAAGTCTGCTCTCTGAATACAGGGACAAACGAATGAAAGATATCTTCTGCACTTGGTTGTAATGGTTCATTGCCGGGTCCATCTTTTGCCCTGTCCCGCAGTCGACTACATACTGGAAATCCAACGCTCCAATAGCTATTGTCTGCCGATTTCTTTGAAGGCAATGAAATTGTGCTGCTGTCTTCAGTATCACTAAAGATCATTGCAAAGTCATTATCAGTCAAACTTAGATCGTCTGGCAAAATATTAGAGTCACAAGTGATAGATGAGTTGGAAAATTTGCTAACTGGTACAAAGTTATGGTTGTGTGTCTGAACATGATCCATAAGTATTGAACTGTCATTGTTCGGTGTTTGAGTGTTCTTTGACACATGAGTGTTGTCCAGCAACGCAGACTGCCGTGAAGATGAGCTGATTAGCATGCTAGGTGTAGTTGTGGTCGAAAGAAAGTTAGCAAGGACAAATCCCCTGCCATGACTACTCGGTACGTTATCAACCCTTGAACTAATGTCTGCTTGGTTGGCACACATATCTTGAGTATTCAGGCAAGTTGAAAACCAAGTAACAGACGTCGCATGTTCACGGTTCAGGTTGCTTGACTGTGCAGCGGACGATATGCTGGAGGTACTTAGTCCTGCAGAATATCTCCCAGGCAAATTACAACCATGGGCAGAAAGTGAACTAATGATACTGACATTGTCTTCAGAATTGCCTGCGTGTAAATCAGAAGCAAGATGCTGTGAACTAGCAGCATAGTAGGCAACATTGCTGTGTACAGGGTACAGGTATTGTTCGAGTGACTTATCACAAAGCCGGTCCATGACATGTATGATTTCACCATCTTTGTCACTCGCTGAATCGGGCGGTGGACATATGTACTTACTGATGCGTTTCTCCGAATCTATTCGGCCAATCTTTGTTCTTGAGGAACATTCGTCAGTCGAGAGTGAAGCCAGTTTCCGCTTCAGACTCTGGTGACGTGGTTGTTTCGTTACTGAAGCGATGCATTCCGCCAAGGCTGCCTTGCTGCTTAGTGAGCAGTCGGCTGATGCTAGTGCTGATGATACCAGTGAAGATGAACTGCTGTTGCGGACACTGGCAGAGTCAAGCACTGCAATGCTGGACTGAGATGCCACAACAAACTGACTATCCGTTACTACATCACCGCTGGCCACTGGACTGCATCTGCTGGTTATGATCTGAGGTTGTTCTTCAATAACAGGTGAAGATGCTGACACAGGTTCTCTTGGAACTAGTAGATCCGGCACCGTGGCTGCATCGCTACTTCCATCTGCCAACTTGCAAGGCTCTGCAGCATGAGTAATCTTCTGAAGACTGTCTGCTGTAGAGCTGGCAGCAGCAGAGAAAACTGTAATCGAAACTGAGCCGTTGACTTGCCTATCACAAACTTTGCTGTCACTGACCGCTGCTGCAGCGCTGGCCGAGTGTACTGTTTGGTCCTCGTCAATGCTGCTCGGATGTGCATTAGGTTGACCCGAACTGTCCGATATTCCGCTATCACCCATCACACTAATCTCATGCGCTACTCTTCCATCTACGGCAGCAGAGTCAGAGTTATAGGAACTGACTGTAGCTGTGGCACAACTCGATTGAACACCAGAAACATTATTATTCGCAGGTATCTGACTGTCACCAATGACGCTGACAACGCCATCACAGACCACACGCAGACCACTCAGCAGTGACTCGTTCGGCACCGTTACTGCATAAATGTTTGTCGATGGAGCAACAAGCGGTCGAGACCCGGCCAGGATGTAAACTGGCGCATGGAACCGACTAACTTCCGGCAACAACGGCCACACTGAAACAGCGCCGTTGTTTTGTCTCTGCTGACCCAACAAGAGGCGTCCACCGTGATACATGAATGTACCGTACACGAGCCCCGAGCCAAGAACACTGCTGCCAATGTCCATGTCTACTAACACCGTTCCACTCGTCACTCTTTCCGTTACTCGACGTACGGGGGCACTAGCTACAGCGGGCAACTGTTGAGCTGAAGAAGGCAACCGTGGCAGCGTGTGACTGGAACTAATCACAGCAGAGCTGAGTACACTGCAAACTACCTCGGTACAGTGTGCTCCAGCTGTCGACGTAATCACACTGCCTGGTTGGCTAGATGTGTCAACAGAGGCTGCTGGATGCAGGTTACTTTTTAACGGTGGTAAGTCTGTCATTAGTTTGTCACATACGACGACTGAATGACTGCCGTCGGTGTTGTTCTGAGGTTGACAGATGGTTGCACTAGCTGCCGACATTGGCGAGTTCGGTAGTCGTTGTGCAGCAACATTGTTGCTGTCACGCTGCAGTGACACACTATGTGGTTCAGATAAACTGACAGTCTGACTTATTGGCTGACTAGTGTCTACGACACTGTCAGTAGAAGCACCGTGGGGACCAGAGCTACAGACAAAATTCACCTCAGATGAACTAACTGCCATCACCTCCCTCCGCTTTAAATGCTCACTGATTGTTTGAGCTTCCTTCTTCTTCCTCGGCTGCTGAGTTTTCTCGGGTAGCTGAGATGTATTCGGAGGTGTAGAAGGCATGATGTCGCCGCTGATGGTCGTCTGACAATAAACTGATTGTGTAGAGGTCGCATGACGAGGTCTCCATGACAACACTAGCTGTGTCAAGTCTGCCACTGGTGGAAGTCCTACAATGTACCAGAAACATGTTAAAGACTGCTCTTGAGACCAACTGATTTTTATGTAATCGAATGATTTTTATGTCCCACTTGCCACAAACTATGTCAATTTTGGAAACCCTTTCTAGCCAATGTCTGCTAGAGACCAAAATTTTGGTCTTGTTTTTAAGCATTTGGTCTCAACTAACATGACTGCAATGCACAGTCTTTAAAAATCAACTTAAATGTTAAGTTAGTTCACAAAAGTACAAAGCACTTTTGTCGCAAATAATACTGCCAAATGCAAAGGGGTGTACTGTATATTATTCATCTAATCTGCAGCAAGTATTGCTGCATGATGAAAACAGCTCGCAAAAATTGTGCATTAATCATAATAACAACATACAGTACAACAAACTTCACTGTATGACCACTTTACACCTGAATTCTCAGCCTGTTCCTTAGTTTTCATCCTTAGCTTCTTCTAGAAGAGAACCATTAGTGATGATATGTGGTAATCATCATCATCATAATGTGGCTTGTCCTTTAAATGGATGTAGTCGTTTCCACGAGCAACCTCCATGTCTGTGCAGTGGAAGACTTGCTCATGAAAAACATTTCAGCTGAGATGTCCCCAGCAGCTTGTTAGGCAAACCGGAAGTATAGCCTGGAATTGCACTTGGGGTGCCCGAACACGCCCAGCAGGTAGACATATTTAGTGGCAGCCTACACTTGCCACATGCCCTTCCTGTCACCCATCCAACAGTATCAAGCACTGACCTCAACCAGAGAAATCACATACTGGCCTCAAGCTTTCTTCATCTACTGTATCACCAGATTCTTAATGGAATGGGTGTTGCTGCCATTACGTGGACTGCTCTATGCCAGTGCGCTACAGTCCAGTATAAAAAATCACATTGCTGACCATTTCTTCTACTTTACTGAAAAAGTATAAGATAATGTTTGTGTACTTTTTCAGTATGGTACATTCCTCCATTTGATACGATGCATTAAAATGCATCTGTTATGCTCATATGCCACACAATTCTATGACACTGTTTGGGAATTACGTTTACATACATTCACTATTGCTGGAAACTGTCTGGAACTAGTATTTGAATATTCCAGCTCTACAGTTCCAACTCCTGTAATCTCTGAGGTTTCAAAGGAGTCATATTTGAGAAACTTGGCTAAACCTGAGATTAGTGCGGTGATCAAAGATAAGCAGCTGGTTGGGAAAAAAAACAAATGATAATAATTTAATGTGCTAAAAATTGTTTGTCATGTTAATGCATCATGGCCGTTTGTCCAGGACAACCTGAGTGAGCTGGTACTAGAAAAACATTCACGTGTTCACTTCATTTGCTATCTTTGTATTACCAGTATTCCTTGTCTTCATTTAATTTCCCTCCCTCCATTTACTACAGCGTGTTAAATGAATAATCTAAAAAATTAACAAAAAATGTAAATCAGTTCACCAAAATACAGACACTTTCGTCATAAGTAATAATGCCACATATAAAGGGGTGTATTATTATTCATCAAATCTCCAGCAAATAGTGACTGGTCAGTGAAACAAACATTGATAGTAATTTAATAGTGCCGAAAATGGTTAGTTAAATTAATGCATCACCAACAACAACAACAGCAACCCACTTAACAGCCCTTCGTCCAGGACATCCCTGGTACTAGCAAAACAAACCAAAAACTTGCTACTCTCGTTTTCGGCTTGAATGCCTGGCGCTGCCCTGCCCGTGCATATTGGCCTGCGCTGTGCGCGGACCAATCACATGCACTCATGACACGGACAGACAACCAAACTGTCCTATCTTTATAATCTATATTCCCGAGTTCACTCACTCCCTGTCTATAGTACCAATTTTTTTAACATCTTCATTTAATTTCCTTCTTCCATTTACTACAATGTGTTAAATACATCGGTTATGTTTGTTCAAATAGCACACAATACTGTGTCAAGTGTTGTTGGACAACACAAAGGACATCTGATCGGTACAATAACCGCAATTATCCCAAACATTCTCTTCCAGAACACGTGCAGGAAGAAAATCAAGATGGAACCAGCCAATCCAGGTTCACCTGGACACTCACCGTTAAAACAAAGGAGGATGAATAGAGCAAATAATACTTTTACTATTGATTGATAAAACAGACTGGTAGCCAGACAACTTACTATATAAAGGCATGTTTACAAAGAATACAGGATACTGACCTGAATTTTCGATAATGTCGCGGAATTTCTTCTGTTCACAACTTAACTTTTTATTCTCAGATTGCAGTTTTTCCAACACTTCAGCTACACAGTACACACCATCTGTCAACCGTCAATCAAAATTTAATAATTTCTCACACATGCATACACAAATTCACTAATGATAACAATCAGTTTAGTCTAGGTACAGTAGGGAACAAAAGGAAACAATGATACCATTACAGAAATGTTATAATATTAGTCACGAACCTACCACGAACTGTTTCGATGTTGCCCATCAACATTTCACTGTGCTGTCGATGCAACGAGCGTATGTAACTGCAAGCAGTCTGCAGTACGTCATGATTTGTCTACGGCACACAGAATTCATTTTAATAAAGAACGCATGAAAAACTGATGGTCACTACGGTAAGGTCTGCAGAATACAGCAGTAGCATAGACTATACATTTTATTTGTATTAGTTGCTATGAACAATACTGCTCACACTGTTATCATTTTTTAAATTTAATATATTCATCACTAATCCAGCAATCACCTTTGATCCCCTGTGACAAACCTCTTAAGTGCAACAGTATTTCAATAAAAATATGCCATACCAAATGATATTAAAGAACACAAAAGATGACAGTCTTCATGAACCAACTAGTTCTGTAAACGATGATGTTTCAGTTTGATTCTACCAGTGTTGAGTTTTCAATAAACAGAGCAGCATATCTCACTAATGTATGCTGCATTGTGCAAATTTACAACTCAAAACTGACTTGGTTAGTACTGAGAAAATCAAAATAAAAGTCAGGAGAAAAAATCACAAACAACACAATAAACCTAGGCTAACACAAAAATAAATCTACAACCACTAAATGAAATACAAATCATCAAACACAAAAATATTCCAATGTAAAATAAACAGAGAAATTATAACCCAGGTTTAGTCGCCTCTCATGACATATGACCTGGAAATGGAATGGGCCTATTCTCAAAGGAAAAGATAAATAAGAGGTAAATACATGTAAAAAATGAAAATATAAGCAAGAAGCAAAAGGAAGCAAGCGATAAGGTAAACAAACACACAAACAATCTATATAGCACCAACAATCTACAATGTTTCTGGGCGCATTAGGCCCTTGCGCCCACACGGGGACACGGGGTTTCAGAAATAAGACGTTATGACTAGTTTAGCTGTGATCTTCACACATCTGGTCTTGCTAATAACCATCCTCACAGTCAGCTGAATATGTGCTACAAAAAAAGATGAGGGCTTCCATTCCTTTTTTGCTACTCCGTATTTTCTTATTACCTCCAATTACTTCCCCTTACATGAAAACCTTCATCCACTTTGTCATCTGAGGAGTGCTTAACTCCAGTAGGCACATACAGACAGAAATTAGGCATATTATGCACCTAATCAGAAGCATAGTTTAATAGATTTGATTATCGTTAGTCGGCAGTTATAGTTACAATTTTGTATTCATATCATACCGAGCAAGATTTTACACCAAGAAATCTTCCAAAGCTGCAGGACCACTGGCTTTCTAATGCCAGTGGATAAAAGGACTGTGGACCTGCCCACCTGTTATGACAATGCTTGTACGTAAATAAAAATGCAATTTAGACACAACATTAAAAAATAGCGCTTCACGCTCGTGACACAAGACAGAAAATCAAACTGCGCGATCTTTATGATATAGATTACAGTGCTATCTTAAACACTAGAGTTCGAATGGTCGACGAAAAAAAGGATCGGACCCAGTACCCAATTTTACGTCCTCCATTTCGGCCGACCCAAGACCCGATTCGATTTAGCCTACCAGGGCACTTGCGCGGTGTTTAAACATACCATACAACAACCTGTAAACATCATTTAGTTCACAATTTTTTTGCTAAATATATGCTGCAAATTGGTTACTTAACATAGGCTATTGCACAATGATAAGTAAATGTTACTTGCATTTATTTTTCTTTTCTTTTGTTTTATTTCAATAAACACTTTTATGAAGTTTTATTTGTTTTGTTTATTCACCGAGTGACGTCGTTTCCGGTCTGCCTAAATATCAAGCCGGCCAATGTGACGTAATACAATCTACTACAGAGCGTTGAAGGCGTATTGAATGCCTCCGTGGCACCAAGAAGCATTCACGCGGTCATGTTACGTGACGGCGTGAATGCTTGTTGGCGCCAGCACCTCAATTAGCCATCTGGCACGTCATGTACCAGGTGCCGTGTGTGACGTAATGTTGTGTTCGTACCGGCGTTCGATGTGTTTAAACGTGGGTATGATCTAGACACTGCCGTGTGACGTAATGTTTGTTTACATACCAAACACGCCGCGTTTTATGTGTGAAAACACAATAAATTACGCAGTTAACTAAGTGTTGATGATGAATCTGATTGACATTTGGATGGACTTTAACGTAATGTAACTGAAAATGCTTTTATATGAAACGAGACGAGAATTTAGTATACGTAAACAACGGACTGAACGGACAACAAATTGATGCCATTCACATGGGTTACTGTCAGACCGGGGCAGTCTACACCCACCGATCTGGTTCAGTCCAGATTCACCCAGATCGGCCCCCAATCAGTGTCAGAGGTAGAATCGGTTCTAACTCTATTAAACACATTAGGATACTTTTGTAATACAAAAAGCAAACCTGTTTCTTAGACCCGACAATTGACTCAGGCAAAAGTTGGCGAATGTCATCAATATCCAGCTTCAATCTGTCCTTGCGTTTCCTCTCTATAGCATTGTGGCTTTGACGTTTTACAGATGCACTACAATTAACACAACACAAAAAACTGTCATCAGTAATTCTAATGAGCTGTATCAATAACTGAGTAACATAGAACTGACAATGTGATGTGAGTTACTATTTTTACAAACTTACAAAGACTTCAGACAATGGGCAAAAATAGTCTGACACAGTATTTTTCCAACAACAAGGGCAGTTGAATCTTCAGAATCATGACCACAACTGATATAGCACAGAGATGACATCTGTAATGACTAAACCCCAAAGCAAAAGTGACAGCGAGCGGTAGCGAGCGAGAAATGGGGCGAGTAATATTTTTCCCGGAGTGAGCATGAAAAATTGTGCGTGAATCATACCGTACCAAGAAAATTTGAACAGCCTACAATTCACATAAAACACACCAAAATTCCCACAAAGCACTAATCACTGTGTATTATTACATAAAGTAATTTATGTAATAATTGCATAAACATAATGAAGCCACACTAAGTCCACATACTCCACATTTATAACCATGCATGCAACGGTAGCCTTGTAGTGTTGCTCCGGCTGCAGTATAATAGGCTTTGCAGATGAGCTATTTTAGACATATTGAAAAAGGTCGCTTAGTGATAAAAGTGAGCTAGATTTCCAGTGAGCGAGCGAATATTTTGGAGTTGCTTCAGGGTCTAGTAATGACTATGACCGTAATGCATGGTGACCTACATGGTGCTAGATCAAAGATGCCTGCTGCTTCAAATAAATAAAGACTGTGTACTTGCAGCATGACAAGAAGAGGGAGATGTGTACAGACTGGCTGACAGTTGTATGTTTCTAAAAGTGACTGGTTACCTTGATGATATCTCTGTTTGCTGATCCATTGCAATACATTCACATCATTACATTGATAAACAAGCCCTGTCAGAACAGAAAAATGTAACCTCCACAATGATATCTATACAGTCACCTACAGAGTAATGTAGCAAAATACCTAATTAGAATGACCACAGCACAACATAATACTTATACTTATACCAACAACAAATAATTGTGATGTATGTGGGTATTGTTGTAATCAGCTGTGATAATTTGACATAAATATAGTTTGCCAGTATTTTTAGTCCCATTCATTACTGCACTTGGTACCAGACCAAGTTGTCTTACTTATTATTGCATTCAGTAATGCAATTCATAAATGCATTTGTAGCAGAAATTCTACAGCAAACTGTTCATTATACAACACAGTAATGACAAGACCAAGACAGCAACCCTCAAGACCAAGACAGTAAAAATACTCTCAACGCATCTTGAGACCAACACATTGCCTGTCTCGCGACTCACATCACTGCTTGAGGTACACAATAAAACACATGAAGAATAGAGAGAGCTAAATGGGCCCAACCCTAAAATATTGAGGGTTCCAAAGAAAAAGAACACAACCGATTAATGAACAAGAAGCATTTGAAAAATGTTGGGCCCATTCGCCACTGCGAGCCGCCGCACGCCGCCTGTTCTAATTTTACATTGCCATTCACCAGGTGTCGCTACTGTCGACACCACTACCAAGGTTAGCCGAAGCCAGCTATAGCTATAGCGCAGGCGGCGTGCGACAGTAGCGACACCTAGTGAATGGCAATGTAAAATCGATGTCCACAACGAGAACAACAACGACATAGAATGGGCCCAATCATTGCGCAAGGTGTGACGTCACAGTAAATAATGCGTTGTCTGACGTGTATGAATAAGCAGAGTAGCAGACACACTTGTTTCGTTTTAGTTAATAAAAATTAAAAAGCGAACGTACCGAAGTTTAAGCATGCTGTTGTGTACCTGTTCGTCCGTGTTGGCTTTCTGTGAGTCGTTTATAACTGTTGTTATTGGACGTTTAATGCGGAAATGTTGACATCATATTTCGTTATTTACTGTGACGTCACACCTTGCGCAATGATTCGTTAATCGGTTGTGTTC
>Ga0209782_1000794_pt1 | contig 14869 bp, 8 predicted proteins | sample WorMetmaBAHAMAS1_FD_187390 | JGI IMG/M metagenome (GOLD analysis project Ga0209782, IMG submission 187390) | Marine gutless worms symbiont microbial communities from Max Planck institute for Marine Microbiology, Germany - Inanidrilus... | ecosystem: Host-associated > Annelida > Digestive system >...
CCCCTGTAGGACCTACATACAATGGAAGTCATCCACAAAATTAAAGTACATTATAATACAGCAGTCAGTTAATGGAGGAAGAAGTTAACGACAGCATCGATGGCTGAAACGGAACTCAACTTTGTTATGTCTACATATACTTGATTACGTATAGGCGTAAACTTCTGTCACGCTGCTAGGCTTGAGCCCCCCGTTAGGCCTATATGCTGGCGCTCTGCGCTTGTCATGAGCCCCCACTTTTGTGAGGAAGTTTACGCCTGTCCTGTTTTTTATATTAAACGGTTTTGTAGTTAGGCCTATAGTCCAGTGATGCCGAATGACGCACCGCGACCACGGCAATGTTTTCTATACAGTTGCTGAGAATTATTCTGCTGACCGATGTTACGATCGTATAGTAGGCCTATACTGTTTTTGTACAACGGACCGTTGCTGTGACTGACGTGTGATAACGAATTACCGTGTGAAATACCGCGATATTTATCCGCGGTATACGCCTACGGTATAGGGCCCGTCAGTAAATAAAGAATATTTATCCCAGATCCAGCTTTACTCGATATTTTGTGAACTTCCGGTGTTGAGCAATACGGTTCTAATCATAACAGTTTGCGTGAAAGTTGCAAATTCTACATTTTTATAGTCACAAATAAAAGGACAAAGTGGGCTGAGTTATCGAGGTATTATTTATGCAATTGTTTTGTAAGGTAATTTTAGATTGTTGAAGACTAACCGTAACATGATGCATCAATTGTTGAATTGACGTCTGTACTAAGCTTACCGTCTTTCACCGGAAAGAGAAATAACATAGAGATATTCTTATATAACTGACGCGCCCTATTGTTACCGCTATTGCAGTGTAGCACCGTAGTAGGTATACCCTACTCACCGGCGTGCTTACACTGTTGTAAGAGCCACCAGCCATTCCTATGGAGATAAACCCATGCAGATTTCCGGGTGTCACAGCTCAAAAACCCCTGAATCGATTGACATAAAATTTGACGTGGGTGATTAGGCCTACGTCAGCGATTTCACCCCACGCCATAATTCTAAACGATCGACTCATTCGGGGCGTCTGAGCATATAGGAGAAATATCACTCTCGCGTGGTTTGTAGTTTTCCATTTTTTTGTGACCCCAAATTTTGCTCGCGTCCCAAGACTAAACCATAGAACCGATTTTTATGCGATTTGCTGATTGTGACGTCATTCTTTCATCAACGGTTTGACCGATTTGGATGAGTTTTTGCACACTGATGCATATTGGCCCTCCGCGGACCCTAAGTGATGTTCAAAAAAATTTTTTTAATCCAAGATGTCGGACGGCGGCCATGTTGAAAATCGAAAAATTGCAGTATCCCAAAAACAGTTTGGCCGATTTTAACGCAATTTTGCATGATCACACATATTAGTCCCCCAGAGCTTTCCAGCTGTTCAAAAATTTAAATTTAATAATGCAAGATGGCGGTTGACAGCCGTTTTGAATACCATTAATTGCAATAACTCTGCAGCCGTTGACTGATTTTGATGAAATTTGGTATGGTGATGTGCACTACCTTCCCAGCAACCGACTGGCTACTAAAAGTTTGAAATTTTGACAATACAAGATGACGTGGGCCACCATCTTGTAATTAAATCAAATTCTCCACAAGGTATGTCCTATTTTAATAAAATTTTGCATGGTGGTGTATATTTGCCCTCCAGACCTTAGGCCTGACCAAAAACTAATAACTTCATCAGGTGAAGATGGAGATTTGAAATAAAGTTTTAGCAATAAAACAGCAAATATTTATGGTAAAAACAGTTAGCAACTATAAAGTGAAAGAGCGACAGAGTTAGCCTATAGGCCTATAGCTAGCTCTAAAACATCAAAAATCAAAATAATTGCTCAATTACAATCACAAAACATATGCGCTGGGTTTACATTTAAATCTGGTGATTGACACATTTAAAAGTTATAGCTCATGTCTTAGCGCTCTTACACTTGGTTGTAAACTGGGAAGTTTTCACCATAAATTTCGAATAATATCGTTAAACATATCATAAACATGGCGCAGGCCCTGCGATGACGTCATGTCATACCTTTGACTCGTAGAGAAAGTACAGGTTTGTTTCAACGTACAACTTGAACGTGCAGACAAGATGAAGCGTGACTTTATAGCCTACGACACATAGGCCTATACGAGAATGAATTTTCTCTGTTTCTTCGATGTGTCCACGATGTTTAACGCGCGCGCTTGCTACGACCATGACGTCCGTCCATCTGTCTGTCTCATGGTAATATGGTGGACCATTGTGATCAGATGGTGCGACAGAAAAAGAGGAAGTGGGTACCGGTACATGGCAGGATAGGTTGGTGTCTTTGGCTCTATACCTGCATGGCGAAGCCGACCCAGATTGTGATACCCCGTGATCCCTAATTCTACCGAGGAAAACCAGTGGAGATTGAAAATGTGGAGTTTTGCACTTTAGCAGCATCCAAAGACTCGACCACATGTTGCGCTAGCTCGAGCATCTGCTGAGCTTCTTGTTTGATGTGAGAAATAAACCAGCTCATTGATTGCCTAATTTGTAAGTAACAAAACAAATATTTATCCCAAAAATCATTTCAATCAGGCGCCGCAATGTTTCTCGGGTTACAGCCAATTCAGCATCCTTGACGAGATGCCTAGCATTTTGGGGGACCCATCCGTATCTAGAGCTCTCAAACTTTGTACAAGGGAGACTATATCAAGTCTGGCCAGATAGGGATGACAATTCACCCCTAAAGGGGCGTGGTTTTGCTCATGTGACCCATTTTTGTATGTGAGCGTTCATTGATGATAGCTTATCAGATGAGCTATCATCAGCGAACGCTCGTTAACTAATAATTAGAACGTAGCTGGTTTAGCCTGGTAGATCTTTCACTGACAGCAAATTCCATAAAACATACAGCGGTTTTACTTGCGGGCAGATCATCTCGCGCCATGCTATAATGCTAGCCAGTCCTAGAGCTCTCTTGTTTATGTAGTAATACGAATTTTGACCTGCACACATTTTAATCTACGAGTTGTAGCTATAGGTTAGCTTCGAGCCTTCGACTGAAGTTTGTTATATTAAACAATAATATTCACGCTTACTAGTTACCCAGAACGTTGCACAATATAATTATTTTGGCATTTTGACAGCGATTTGGCAGTAAAATACGTTACATTTGGCAGTGAGCACCGAAAATTAGTTGGCAACCCTGGTCGATAAAATTAAAAAAATATTTCGCAAGATTTGCAAGTTTCCGGCTGATGAACAACTTGGGTGTGCTGTTTTCATGCGTCGTACAGATTACTGCAGCCGAAAGATTACATTGCACTGTTGGAGGTAAGCTGTCAGCAATTTGGATGCGACGAAACACCGCATCGGACGGTCTCACTAAAAGCCGACTGCACGACCGCACAGTCTGGAGGACGAATGCACGCATCTTGCTATTACGACCGCACGCATATCCGGCACACCATAATTTACCGGTTAAATATCGAGCCACGACCGCACAGTCCGCACAACGTTTGAATTTTTAGTGCGAGATGTAATATATCCATCTCGCGCTTATGCCATGATGCCAGTCCGACTGTCCGTCTGTCTGTGACGTTTGTGCACTGTGGTCACAGGGTGCGATGGATCCCGGATATCTTTGCTTGCTTGGATAGATGGATGTCTTTACTACTTACTGACAACGACTGACCCTGATCGTCGGATGAGATGATGCCGGGATTTCTGGTGGAAGAGGGGGGAGTATGGAAAAAGTGGTAATTGTAGCGATATCGCTTGTTTTACTTATTTTTTTATCGATGGACCGTAACCCCTTGACGTATTTGTTTACATTAACGATATTCAAATTGTTTTCGGTAATTTCGGTAGAAAATGCACAATGTCAGAAGACGGTACGACTAATTACCACATCAGCCTAAAACGGCGCCACATCGTACATACACTGCCGACGTATAAAATGCGTAACAGAATTTGCGTAACTGACGTGCATAAAGTGCGTAACGGAAGTGCATACCGCATAACTGCATAATGGCTGGAGAAAGGTTTGTGCTAGAGCTTCCATCATCTCGCGCTATCCTAGCCCCTGCTAGCCCCTCTTGTTATTTGATTAATTTCATTTACATTTCCTTTACTTTTACTGGTTCATAGTTTACATTTCTGAAATTTCATTATATCTTAATCTACATCTTTTGGAGATACATACTGCATCTACATTTACCAGGTCTGTATAAACAACACACCGGCCGCATCAGCCACTGTACGAACCATGCACCGGCCATACTGGCCGTATCGGTCTTAATATAGGCCTACAGCACACACTGGCCTTCGAGCCTCCCAAAGTTCGATAATAGGTCTAGTAAACTAAAGACTAATGAGATAACGGGAGTAGATTTCTCTTTGTCTATGCTTACAGGTAATGCGTGGTAAATAAATGCAGATACAGCCTGCACACAAGTAGTTGGAATTGGCATCATGGAATGATGTTTTTTCCTTGTATGTTAGAAAGCAATTTTTTGTCTTTTTTGTTTTGTTTGTTTTGTTGTTGTAATTGGCTTCAGGGAATGATGAGTTAACTTCAAACCCTTACTGACGCCAGTCGTCGTGAGAAGGCTTCCAACGTGACTGGCATATATTTTTTTGTTTTTTCCCCTTTTTTATGATAGAAACTAATGTATTGTTTTCAACCGATGGCATTGTCTGTGATATATGCGATCAAAACTTTCACACCTCCTTTGGGGTCGTCATCCGTTTGGCAGCCTTCCGCTTTCTTTGTGCTGGTTTTTGGCTGCCTGAGTGACGGTCAGCGTACTGTCCATTGACGTCGCTGTATTACTGGAACTTGGCAGACGAAAGCAACTGTCCTTCAGTTTCAGTTGCTGTCCGGTCGACATTTGCTGCCAGTCTGCCATAGTCAAGCGAAACCGCACCAAATCAGGCTTCAGAGTGCAATTTCCCTGACCAAGTATGGCGCGGTCTGTGTCGACATACTGACTCTCCATCAACTTCTGCAGCTTTGTGATAAGTTCCGGGAGTTTGTTCAGCCGCCAGTTGATGGCTAGTTTGAGCTGATTGTTCATCATGGTGGCCAGTGTGTGGATTCCAAGATACTGATTACTTTGATCAGCGGCCGGTGTGCACAAATTAGCTGTCAACTGGCGACCGAACAAACCCCGAAACTCATCACAAAGCTGCAGAAGTTGATGCAGACTGCGCCATACTTGATCAGGGAAATTACACTCTGAAGCCTGATTTGGTGCAGTGTAGATCTACTAATTGATACGTAATTGACTCGCAACGGTTAAAATGGCAGGTATGTGGTTCTTACACTGGCCGGTGTGGCCGATGCAGCCAGTGTGTGGGTTTATACAGACTGCATTTACCGTTGTCACAGCATGATCATGCTGTCTGTGTGGTCGGGCTGTGTGGTTATAACGCTGTGGCAGACTGTTATTGAGAGCTAATTAGTGCTCGGTGGTCGTAATTAATATGGTCCATAGTGGTCCAGACTGTGTGGTCGTTATGCGGTCGGCTTTTAGTGAGACCTGCATTGGATGCTGCGGCAATGTGTTATCGCTTTACTGAATTAGACTCAGCAGTAATGGATAAAGTTCGCACATACTTTAACAAGAGGTGTGAAAATATCGATCAAAAATATCAAAACAGAAGACAGTGTATGGAGAGGTCTGATTTGTGATGCAGTCTATGTGATGCATCGGACTGTAATGTAATGTCTAATTGCAAACTTCGTGTAGGCCTAGTATGGTTCTGTAGATCAGTGGTCTAATACTCAGGGTTGCCAAATAACCCGTCATAAAGCCTTCCAAAAGTAGCCCAACTTGCTCTGTCCTCTGTGAATTTTCCATAATTCACAACACCAAACACCCTGCATCCTATGCGGTGTTTCATCGGACCACAGGAATTTATTGCTATATAGCAAACTTACTTGTTGGTTGTTACTTCTAGATGATGGGTTGTGTAGCCATTTTGCTGAAGAGTGAAGACTCCCATATTAGTCCAGTAGGCTACTTGTCCAATGTGTTTTTCAGCAGTTGACCGAGGCCACGGGTACAAAGCTACTGTTCTGATGTGACAATGGTGAAATGTGGATGCTACTGCAGATGTTAACACAACCCTAAACTCTGCTAACCCTAAACATCTGCACCCATCACATTCGCAGATTACATCCACAGATAACATCTGCAGTTCACCGCTTGTCACTATCATGCATTCGCATTTTACACGTGACAATTGACTGTTGGTATTTCTACCTTCTACAGTAAACTGTGGTGCAGTGGTGCTTATTTTCGTTTATAAATTTTAGAATGTACGAGCTGAAAAGATACGTCAAAATGCTGTGTAATATCTTTGTTTAAACAGCTTGAGTGTATGACATCTGAGACCACTGACTATATCGGCTAATTTGAAAAACGTGTCCAGGTTGATGTTCTCTCTTCCCGTGAGTATGTTCAAAGTACGTTGCCTTGGAGTCTTATCGACTCGAGTGAATACAAGTGGAGTTTCTTTAGCCTGATGTCATATAGGATATTTGGTTTCTCTGAAGTGGCTTTCCTCTGTTGTAGTTGACTGTTGTGACCATCACAGGATGAAGTGTTTGAGATATGGTCTAACATAGGTTTTGTAAATTATTCCAAAGTTATCTTTATCTGTATCTCTGAGACTGATATGTCTGTTCAATGTTCACCATTGCCGGCACCATCACAGCTTGTTTGTATACACCGTAAGTCATTTGTCATCGATATTCTATCCAACTGTGTAACTTTTTCTCCATCTGTCATAGTATATGACTAGCTGTTGGCTTTCTTTTTCTATTAGCTGACAAAGAGATCTGACCAGTCTTCTCTGACAGTGGCTTATGGCAGGTGACAAACAGTGCAAAGCAGTTCCGATGAATCGTAGCTGGCATTTAGTCTGCCCTGCACTTAAACTATCCAGTGCAGCAGTTCAGAACAGATTATCCCATTTCAAGAGTTCTTGCTACAATTACCAAATCATGCTGATTGGCATCACTTTTTGTAGTCTTACCACATAAAAATACAGTCGTTTTTCCAGTCATAAGTGTTAACTTTTGATTGAAGATATTTGACAGCAGGATCATTACTGCTAGCAGTATTGCTGCATTGCTGCTGCTGATAGTCTTTATGAACTCTGTTCGACAGTCACTATGTACTCTTACTACACGTGGTCTACTTATGGGTACTGATTAAGTTCAACATCTTTGTGCAAATCAGAGAAGTGAAGCAATGTATCAGGAGTTTCAAGACTTTTCCCTGTCCATTCATGTCGAATGGTCTGATGGCTTTAGTTTATAATACTTTGTGTATGCCATGTTCCTTTTACTAATTTTTGGGCCCATTCCATGGGGCCATAGCGGTCCCCTCTGTCACGCGTTGTCATTGTTGTCGATGTCGTGGACATCGATGCGCAGGCGGCGCACGACAGTACCGCTAGCGACATCTGCTGAATGGGCGTGAGGCAGCTCGTTGTGGCGAATGGGCCCAACATTTTTCAAATGCTTCTTGTCATTCATTTTGTCGCTTTGTCATCCATTTGTTTGATGTATTCTTTGTTGTTTTAGTATCACATATGGAAACAGTACTTTTACTATCCTATGTAAATTTTCTGCATGTGCACTCAGTTGTGTTGTTCTTAACTCTTATATACCCAGTTTTTTGCACCCGTTTGTAACCACTGGGGGGACTAACCCAACAGGATATCTCATGTTGTGTGTTAGACAAAATAGACTGTTAAACATCATTTGAAAGTAATTCATAAACTGAGCAAAACTCAGTTATTGTCATCATTTGTAAGTAGAATAAGATGGGAATAGTATATGATGCAAAAATAATAGGCCTACACAACAAACTAGACTGTACAGTGTGCAGCACTTATGTTCACTGTTTTTAGCTTGCAGATCACAGCCACATGCTTTATAAAATGCAAACACCAAACTGTACTGTCAACAAAACCAGTTCAGCCAAAACATCACTTATTTTTATCAGTGTCACATGCAAGAGGACACCTAGACAGGTGTACATCAATTCCTTCCTCCCATGCTTTCCACACACAAATTGATTGCACCTCGTGCACCTGTGTTTAACCTTCTGTTTTTGTTTGCATGAATGCGACTGGCATCTTCCTCATTTTTCTGCCACTTGATCTGGCAATGTGATGGAGTTGGTTGGACACCAACTGCGCGTGAAAAAGTTCAGAACATAACACTGCTCCACAGCCAGGCTTCCACAAACGACCCATTGAACTATCTTGCCGGTGTACATGTATGGCCCAATGATCACGCCTTTGTGGATCAGTCGGAAATCTATAAAAACACAATAAATATCACAACCAGCATTTATAGTCAGTCATTAATGTACGGAAAAGTACTCTGCCAAACTTAAAATGTGCAGTTGCATTGACATGCAAGGTAATATACATGTCATTGTGCCACTGCCACCACAGAAGATAGATGTCACTGAATGATTATAATAACCATAAATCAGCAATTTACCTCTATTAGAGGTAATAATGTGCTGGGTGGCCCAACGACAACAGACAACCCGATCTACAGACCAGACTTCCGGGTGTGGATGACTCGTGTCATATTTGCAGTTGCATACCATGGTTAGGACAGTGCAACACGAGAAAAGAATATAGGCTCCATATACTGGGATTTAACACTGTGGCATATACACAAACTGATTTAACAGGCAACAGCACTGGACCGTGAGCGGAGTCACTCCACCCATGGTCGAGTGCTGTCACTGTTAAAGCAGTTTGTCGGAGTATGATATCTGTAACAGAAACATAGCAATATTCTTTTTAAAAGCATAACAAGGACCTAAAACGGGCTGAACCTGCAAATTTTTAGAGTGAACGAGCCTTAGTAGGCCTAAAAATGTAGGCAATTCACGGGTCTAATCTTGTATCACTTCTGTGCACGTTTGATCAATCATCGATCTACCACTATAATTACCGATAAAAAATACAAACCTATGAAATGTGTTATGTCGCTTTCTTGCATCTTTACCATCTTTGTTTTTACAGCCAAAAGCCGAACAATAGTATGGCATTTTATAGCACAACTAACTACTTAATAAGCTGCATTCTGTGAATTACACGGCTGACAGGCTGTCGTCACGTGATCATAACAAAGTGAGTGAGTGAGAGTGAGTAACACTAAGTTAACTGATTGCTTCATTTGTCACAGAAGCTAAAAATGATCACTCTACCCATGCTTTGTCTACCACCAGGTCCATAGATAATACTTGTGCTAGCAGAGTATCACACGAGTAAAACGTCGACTGAAGCTTCTACTTACACTGTGAACAATAGCCAGCTGCGGAGTCATACAGATTGACCAGAGGTGTTGCACAATGGCCCAGCAAGCTGACAACCTTGTGATCCACTGAATCTATAATGGGTATGTAGGTCCCACCACCAGTCTTGTAGTGCTCTGCTCGGTCAGATGCAGCCGCTTTTTTCTATCGTTTTTTAATGTTTTTATACGCCTGTTCAACACATAGACAATGCCATTTATTACTACATGAACAACCATAGTAACCATAGTTACCGATAAAAAATACAAACCTATGAAATGTGTAATGTTGCTTTCTTACATCTTCACCATCTTTATTTTTACAGCCAAAAGCCGAACAGTAGTATGGCATTTGTAGCACAACTAACTACTTAATAAGCTGCGGTGTATGAATTACACGGCTGACATTCTGTTGTCACGTGATCATAACAAAGTGAGTGAGTGAGAGTTTTTAAGTACATTTATACCCAGCGCACTATAAAACCAAAAGTTACTAGTGCGCTGCAGTCTAGCTAAACAGAAAAGTCGTTTGAAATGCTCGAGTTCGATGTCAGGTTGTCGCAGTGTTGTGGGTAGACTGTTCCATAGTTTCGGTCCTGCCACCGAGAAGCTCCTGTCTCCCAGATGAGTGTTGGTTCGCGGAACTGTGAGAGCTTTGGCATCGGTAGAGCGAAGACGGTGACGTCCGTGAGCAACAATACCGATTTTAGCAGTCACTGCCATTTTCGTGGAGCACATTGAAAACATTTACATCACTAATATGCAAAGTTTTGAGAAATCTAGTTTAAATGTAACTGCAGAACATGATAACTAGTTATATGACAGTTCGTTCAATTAAAATTTTAACGTTTACTAATTAATTACTCATTAAAACTTAGAACTCAATCACTAATCTCATTATTATTAATTTGTATTTCATCAGGCCATCATATTTGTTGCTACTATATGTGTCACACTGCACCTGCTTCAGTTTGTTGTGTCGACCATTTAGCAGCACTTGCAGCATTGAATTTAATAGTTATTTCCTGCCACGCCCTCGACTTCTCTTTAACAGACATTGTATCACTTTTTTATTTTCGATGATGGCCCAGTATTTCTGGGCCAGTTCAACGATCACTTGTTGGTTGACAGCAGTGAAATTCACAGCTCGTGTTGACACCTTGTCTTCAATCTATCAATTTTAACTGGTCAGTCCAGTGACTGAAATGATATGGAACGGACATCGTAGTTAATTATGTAGTCAGACTTGAATTGTGGTCAGCTGACTGAGCGGTTAACCTTAGTGTTTTCTTAGCTGAAACTTTGTGGGCAGCACCAGGTGTCTTAGTGTCTGTTGACAGCTGTTTTGTTGTTTTGTCTCCACCAAAAGTGTTTAATTCACATCTGCTGGCAGTCTAAGAACATTTTTGTTGGTCAGGGCATGAAAGTCAGCCAGGTAGTCGTTAACGGACTTTAGTGTGATAAATGTGCTGTTTCACCATGTTGGAACACTCTGTTTTAGTGTTGTGTCTAGCAAACTGGTCTTCTTAACAAGGTGTACCAGCTCCTTACAAGTGTTAATGAACCAGATCAGCAACACGTGCGGCAATCCTTCATTGTTGTCTTCAGTATCATCTGCATGAGCTTTGCCACTAGGAGCCTGGTACCCATGCTGAAGCATTAAGTTCAATTCCAGCCACACATTGTCATAAAATACACCATTCATGGACAAGGCATTGTCTGTGATGTATGTGTTGCCAGGGCGATACACATGAAATTCTTCCAAGATGATGCTGCAGACTGATGAATGATTTTAGCTGTATGTCATTCCTCAAGTAACTAGGATTGCTGACACTGTGTTCCATTCTTTCTCACTATAGTGTGCCGTAGCAGTACTACATTTAAGATTTGTCTTCTCATGTGTCCACAGATCTGTGATGATGCAAAACTTAGCAATTTGTGTGCAAGTTTGGCTTTCATAATATCTTTCTATCTGGCAACTACACTGGCATAATACGGTGGTTGCACATGGCAAGAGTTCTTCAACATTGACATTACTATTTACGACCATACTTATGCACCAATTGCAACCAGCTTATTTGCAAGTGTAATAAAACGATTGCCTTCAACTAGTGAAAATGGTGTAAAACACACATTATTATATTGAAAGTGATATTTGATTATTAATATCAACAGCAATAATTATACACACTATCAGTATTTGTGGTAAAGTCGTTGCCATTTTTACTGTATTGGGTACAAACCCTAACCTTAACCCTAAACCCTGATGGTAAAATTGAAATGTAACCCTAACCCAAACCCTAACCATAATCATAATTGTAACATAACTCAGCATACACATAGACGGAACCGGATAAATTGCCTGTTATGACTACAACAGGGTAAACTAATTAACCTGATATCTGTTGCACTCATGGTAACGATGTCGTCAGTGAGTATAGCTGTGACAATGTCTCATATTCCTGCTGTGCATCAAGTTGTGGCATGTCTACCACTGCCACAGGCTCTTCCAGGTTTGGCATGCCTGGCTGTGTCATCGGCTCCTTTGGCTCCTCGCATTCCAGCATGTCTCTCAGTGTTGGTGGGTCTTTGTTGAATTCTGGGGTATCTGGCTCTGTCACTGGTTGTTTCATGTCTGGCATGTCTACCTGCTTCTTGAGTTCTAGAGTGTCTGGCTGTGTTATCAGCTTGTTCGGCTTCTCGAGTTCTGTTGATTCTGACAATGTCACTGGCTTGTCCTCAAGTTCCAATGTTTCTGTCTGTGTTACTGGCACCTTCAGCGCATCGAGCTCTGGTGTGTCTGCCACAGTCACAGGCTCAGCCTGGTCTGGCATGTATGGCTGCAATACTGGTTCCTCCATGTATGGCAGCACCAGCGGCAGCTCAAGTTTTTATGGGTTTCGATTAGGACTATGGCATTTCTGTTTCTCCAGCCATATTAGCTGACAAGGCGGTGGTCGTCTTTTAGAGACTGCAAATGGCCTTCGCATTGGAGCACTTTTTTTGTGCAGTTCTTTGCCTTCAGAACTGTTCTGTTGGTTTGTTGATGTCACTACAGGTTTTTTGATGCCACATAATTTCCTTTATCTTTGACCTTTAGGCCTATGGTTTTCTGTTTCCTTGTTAATGCGTTCCAGTCTCTGTGATGTTTTTTCATGAACTGGTTTTCTTGCTGCCTGTAAGTTCTTATCTGAAGATTTTTTGCTCCTTTTAACATGCAATTTCTTCATATCTGACTGCTTTTGTTTTGACTTTTCACGCATAGCCTATTTGGCTGCCCGAATTTCTTCTAGATGTCTTCTATTTGGAGTGCTGGTTAGAACAGACGACACTTCTGCCTTTCTCTTTCTGTTGCCAGACTGTGCAACGTGTGGATATGGGCTAATTTCTAGAACTGACACACATCTAGGACTTGGCAGATCTGACAGTCTGAGCAGTTGGCTGTTGTGAAGTTCCTGGCATTGGCCGATTTTTTTTTTGACATGCCCCACTTTTCTTTCCTTCTGCTACAGTTGCATCTCCGTTGGTATTTTAGATCTGTTGTTCAACTTCCTGCAAAGGTTGTTCTGTCACAGAAGATGGTGCAAAGTCTTCGTCAGTGAAGATGTCCTGATCGAAAGGAAAAATGCCGCTGGCCGTGAAAGCACTGATTGCCTTATCTGCAGTTGTGACGCGATTATAAGCCTTGGCAGCCCTGGAAATGTATACTCCTATAATAGTGTTTTCCAATTTTTTATACACAAATATCAATTAAGCAAAATTTATGAATTTGTGTAAATTGACTGTGTAAAAATGTAGATATTTTTGTGCTTACTAGTGTTGTTAATTACATCTAGTTAAGTTTTTTCTACTCTATCTATATGTTGTTTTCCTTGCTAGGCCCACCCCCCTCCCTCAGAGGCGCGACGATATACCGCTAGGTTTTCTAGTTGTATGTTGAAAATGATGCACTTTGGTGTCCGACGTGAGTGGGTTTTTGTATTGGAAATTCAGTAGCATCAATAATAACTCGCGTTGATGGATAATGTTTTTAAAACTGCATTGGCATCATGTCTGACACTGCTTGTTTTGTAGACCAAAAGTTAATTTCCGATAATTGATAAAACATAAAGTTTATCTATGTCAAAAAATGTTTGAAACCGTCTTCTCTGATATGCCAAACAAAATTGACAGCTCAAAGTCATTTGTTGCTAAACGCAGCTTTATTAGTGTCACAAACAGTTGGTCCTCACAACTTAGATGACATGGCACAGGTAACTGAGAAATGCATGGGCCATATACTGAAAATAGCAACATAAAATGCTGGTATGTCTTGAATCCAGTATGTCAGTGTCAATGTCAATCATAATCTTTTATTGTGGCTAAATTAGCAGAGCTATTACGAAGTCCACAGAATAATACAGTATGGCCCGGGGATTGTCAATAAAGTTTCTTACAGATAACACAGCTGGTTGTGACAAGTTGCACTGTATCTCCACATCACTTGCAGATTGCGATGACAACATTTAACCCATTACCACATCACTAGTCTGAGCAGTCTTTTCATCTGTGCCAACTGTAACTTCCACAGCAACCTCACTTCCACCATTAGAACACAGCATGTCCGTTTGTAAAGCAGCTTGCACAGATTCGGTCAGATGCAAGTGACGCCATGCTGCCCGTTCTCTTTGCAGTGTACTGGAACCAGATGATGGCTTGAAATTAAAAACGGATGGAATTGCATCTGGTTTCAACCGGCGACATTTACCTGTTGCACAGTATTGTTGTGTTGTTGCAGTTGATGTTAGTGCTCTTAATGCCATTAAAATAATACTCATTATTATTATTATTATTATTATTAGCGGGGCACCGAGTGGCGGCGACTGTGATCCATGCGTTACGCTCGGCGATGGTGGCGGCGGAGGCAAGCTCCGCCATCGTGGTCGGCTTTTTGCAAGGTCACGTCTCGTCGTATCTCTGGCAGCAGGCCCTCTGTCGCCACCTGCCGCACAAGTTCCTCGTTGTCCAGGCCCATTTGTCGGGCCAGGTGGGTCATCCATTCGAGGTAGTTGACCACCGATTTAGTTTGCCCTTGTCGACGACTCCAAAACTCTCTGAGCAATTCCAGGCAAAGCCCTGCCGTGAGCCGAACCGCTGTCAGAACTTGTCGACGATCTCGGCGAAGCTGAACCCCGCCGGCAAGTCGTCGAACGGTCTTGAATCCACTCCGTGGCTTCTTCGCCGGCGTCGCCGCAGAACCGTGGTGGCATCATGTCGGTGTCTTCCTGCGCTATGCCCACCGTCACGTACCTGGATTCCGTGCGGGGTCCGTTGGTGGTCATGTTGATCGCTGGCTTGGGTACGGCGGTCGCCGCACTTGTCGCCGAGGCATCGTACGTCATCGTGTTCTGGACCCATTGCGTGGCCAGAAATGTTCCGACGATCGGCCCCGCGCTCTGCGCCCACGCTGAGGTTGCGGCGCCGGTTGTAAGTGCCGCATTCAGCGATGTGGTGTTGCCGCTGCCGGCATTCCCGCCCGTCGT
>Ga0209782_1000795_pt1 | contig 14866 bp, 16 predicted proteins | sample WorMetmaBAHAMAS1_FD_187390 | JGI IMG/M metagenome (GOLD analysis project Ga0209782, IMG submission 187390) | Marine gutless worms symbiont microbial communities from Max Planck institute for Marine Microbiology, Germany - Inanidrilus... | ecosystem: Host-associated > Annelida > Digestive system...
TCAACGTAAGAGAACAACTCTCCCGACCGCTCGTCCGTCCCCCGCATGCTCCCCTCTCGGCCAATACCTTTGGCCGAAAGTGAATCACCCCGCAGCCGACAACGCCATCGGATTTCTCAACACCCTGCTAATGGCCAATCATGCTTCACACGCGGCATTGCCGTTCCCCGTCAAAGGCGCACGGTTCACCGTCCAGATCCCGTACCTGGATGCCGACGGCGATCCGACCGACCCGACCACGCCGGACACGGAGGTCTCCAAGGATGGCGGGGCTTTTGCCGCCTGCACCGAAGAGGTCACCACCATTACCGGGTCGAACGGCGTCGGGTACATCACGCTCAGCGGCGCCGAGACCGACTGCTCCATGCTGGCCATCGCCGCGAAGGTGGCGAGCGGGCCGAAGAACACCCTGCTGACCATACAGCCGAGATTGCTTGCCGACGTCGAGAACAACACGGCCCAGACCGGCGGGTTGGGTTCCATCACCCTGGCGTCCGGTGCGGCGGCCTTCGATCTTACGGGGTGCTTCGTCAAGACCACCGGCGGTACCGGCGGCGGCACCGGCGGCGCCGACAACCAGGTGCGGCGGATCAAGTCCTACAATACGTCCACCAAGGTCGCCGACGTCGAGCCCGATTGGGAGACGGCGCCGGACGTCACCACCACCTACGACATCCTGCTGCCGGAGGGTATGACCCTCGGCGCGCTGAAGGCGCTGAACCCGGCGACGGCGGGGCGGACGTTGGGCGTGGAAAGCGACGGCCACGGCCATGCCGATGTCAAGGAGTGGGTCGGCAACGCGGTGACCGGGGACCCGAGCGGGCGTCCGGACGTGAATATCGAGGCGGTCCGCGACAGCTTCGACGCGGCGACGGCGCTCAGCAACTACTCCAAGACCGTCACCGTCGGCGCGGTGAACGACACGGGCGCTTCGAACAACACCTTCATCACCGACCTGACGGAGGTAACGGAGGCCCACTACAACGGGGCGCTCGTGGCGTTCGTCACCGGGGACCTCAAGGGCCAGGTTCGCCTGATCACAGGCTACAACGGCACGACCAAGGCCATAACGGTGGTCCCGAACTTTACCGACATACCGGCAAATACCGAAACCTTCGTCATCTACGGCTACAGCAAGGTGGACGTGCGGTTCTGGCTCGGCAACGCGGTCACCGTCGATCCGGTGCTCAGCAAACCCGACGTCAACGTGAATTCCTGGGGCGACAGCACGGTCACCGTCACCAACCTGAAAACCCTCTACAACGACAGCACCGCCGCCGCCAACCAGAAGGCCTTCTTCGACGGCACCGGCTACGTCGGCGGAAGCGCCAAGCTGCGCACAAACCCGGTACAGCTCGACGGAGACGGCACCGCCATCCACAATCTCCGCGATTGGGCCCTTGGCATGGTGGTCGGCGCCGTCAGCGACGCCTCGCCGTCGGATAGCATTTTCAATACCGATCTGCCGGCGTCGGACAATGGCTACTACAACGGGGCTTTCCTGAGCTTTGTCGACGGTCCGGCCGCGGGACAGACGCGGGTTGTCGCCGCCTATGACGGAACATCGAAGCAGATCACCGTCACACCGGTGTTCAAGACCACTCCGGCCGACACCAACACATTCGTGATCTGGGGGAGCAGCTACGGGGATGTCCGGCTTTGGCTGAGCAACGCGGTTACCCTCAGCAACAACAACCGCCCGGACGTCAACATCGGCGAGATCGCTGGGGAGACGGCGGCGGCAAGCGTGCTCGAGGCGATTGCCAGGTCGGGCATCCGCGGCAGCTGCACGGCCACGACGACCGGAAAAACGACCTTCTCGACCGACCTCACTGAACCTGATGACGACCACTACAACGGGATGATCATCAGTTTTCTCTCTGGCGACAACGGCGACACCGCCCGGATGATCACCGATTACTCCGGCACGAACGGTACAATCACGGTGTCGCCGGCGCTGCCCAACGACACCGCGAACGGCAACAATTTCGTCATCTGAGGCACGGCGGCGGCCAATCTCCATGCCGTTCATGACGACAAGGACGCCGCCTCCAGGTTCGAGCGCTACCTGGATGCGATGACCGCCGGGACGGTGACCGGCACGCCGAGCTCTGACGCCTTCGACACCACACTCACCGTGGCAACGGTCGACCACTACAAAGGCAGCTACATCGGCTTCACGAGCGGTGACCTCGACGGGCAGTACCGCCAGATCACCGCCTACGACGGTGGTGGTGCCGGCAACGGTAGGATCACCGTCTCACCAGCGTTCAACGGTACACCGGCCAACGGCAGCGGCTTCATCATCTTCGGTTGCGGCCACGCCGACGTTCACTCGATCGGCGGCGAGACCACCGTCGCCAACAACTTCAGGGCCGACTACGACGGCACCGGCTACAACAAGTCCAACTCGACCATCGGCACCTGCGGATCGCTGGCCGACGGTTCGATCACGTCCGCGACATTCGCCACCGACGCCATCACCGCCGCCGTCGTGGCGACGGGGGCGTGGGAGGAGGCCGCCGACCAGGTGATGATCCGCGCCACCTCCAACTTCGAGGCCTCGGCGCCGAAGAAGTCCCTGGCGACGGCGGTGATGCAGGCGGTGCATCGCGTCGACGACGACGGCGCCGGCAACCTCGACATCTACCGGTCCAACGGGACGACGGTGCACGCCAGCCGGACGGTCACCACCAACGCGGCGCTGGATCCGATTGACGAGCTGGGAGGGGCGACCTGATGGCGACACTGTTCTACGAGGTCTACGAGGCCGCCGCCGAGGTCGGGCTCGGCCATCCGGTGGACGAGGGCCAGATCGCCATCGGTTCGACGTCGACCCAGTCGGCCGCCATTCCGACGACCGGCGAGGGTACCAAGCGGGTCGCCCTGCTGCCGGACGCCGAGTGCATCGTCAAGATCGGCGCCGACCCGACCGCCAACCCGACGACGGGTGGCGGCTACATCCCACAGAACATGCTGGTCTATAAGTACATTGAGGCCGGCAACAAGATCGCGGTGATCCAGAAATGATCGCCCTCGACGCGGGTGCAGCGCTGCTGCTGGTCCTGTTGCTGCTCATCGTCGGTGCGCTCATCGGCGTGGCGGCGGCGGGCGAAATCATTGAGCGGGTTGTCGTCGTGCGCGGCGGCGACGACTTCGGCGTGCTCGAAGAAAAATCGGACCGCGAGGTCGCCGCCGGGCGGGCGCGCAGCCCGCGGGCCCGCGACCTCCTGCACCGCCAGGCAGCCCGTCGGCCGCCCGACATGGGAGCAAACGGCTGATGACCGCCGTCCGCGGCCGCGGCCGGGCGGAGATGGGCCGGCTGTTCGGCCCCGTCATCGCCACCGGTGGCACCAACTACACTCGCACCCCGCATGTCCCGGCTGCCGGCTTCACCCGCAACGTCGGGCGGCTGCTGACGCGCATGCTGGCGCTGTTCATCGGCGGCTGAGATGCCGGGCGGGCGGCCGACCAAGTACCGGGCCGAGTTCGCCGAGCAGGCGCGAAAGCTGTGCCGGCTCGGCGCGACCAATGCCGACATGGCGGACTTCTTCAACGTCGGGGCGCGGACCTTCGATGCCTGGCTCCAGCGACACGCCGCGCTGCGCGAGGCTGTCCACGACGGGCGGGCGACGCCCGATGACCTGGTCGAGCGCCGGCTGTTCGAGCGGGCCATTGGCTATGCGCACGCCGAGGACAAGGTTGTGATGGTTGCCGGCGAGCCGGTCGCCGTGCCGACGGTGAAACACTTTCCGCCCGAGACCAGCGCCGCCTCATTCTGGCTGAAGAACCGGCGCCCCGACCGATGGCGCGAGATCAGCCGCCACGAGCACACCGGCCGCGGCGGCGGGCCCATCGAAACAAAGGACGTGACGCCCGATGACGTCAGGAAACGGGTCGAGGACCTCTTCGCCGACCCGGCCGACGATGGTGCCGATGAGTCGGGCGGAAGCGATCCGGTTCTACACTGACAAGCTCGCCGAGGCGACGCGCCGCGACGGCACCGACGGCTATCGCGAGGCCCAGCGGTGGCTGGCCCGGAACGATCTCTTCTACCTGCTGGTCGGCGTGCTCAGGCGCCGGGACGTCAACCGGGACTGGCTGTTCGCGCGCTGCCGCGAGGTGGCTGCTGAGCCGGACGGCTGCCTCGACCTCTGGGCCCGCGACCACTACAAGAGCTCGATCATCACCTTCGGCCTCACGATCCAGGACGTGCTCAACGACCCGGAATTGACGGTCGGCATCTTTTCGCACACCCGGCCCATCGCCAAGGGGTTCCTCTCGCAGATCAAGCGCGAGTTCGAGCTGAACGAGACGCTCCGCTGGCTTTTCCCCGACATCCTCTGGGAAGTGCCGGGCCGCGAGGCGCCCAAGTGGTCCCTCGACGACGGGATTATCGTCAAGCGCCGCCGCAATCCCAAGGAAGCGACGGTCGAGGCCTGGGGCTTGGTCGACGGCCAGCCCACGGGCAAGCACTTCGCCCGGCTGATCTACGACGACGTGGTGACGCGGGAATCGGTGACCACGCCGGAGATGATTCGCAAGGTGACGGACGCCTGGGCGCTGAGCCTGAATCTCGGGACGCGCACCGGCAGGCGCCGCACCATCGGCACCCGCTATCACTTCAACGACACCTACCGCGAGATGATCCGCCGCGGCTCGGTGCGTCCCCGCGTCCACCCGGCGACCGTGGACGGTACAGTGGACGGCGAGCCGGTGCTGCTCGGCCGCGATCAATTGGCCGCCAAGCGCCGCGACATGGGCCCCTATGTATTCGGATGCCAGATGCTGCAAGACCCCAAGGCCGACGAGGTGCAGGGCTTCAAGACCGACTGGGTGCAGGCGTGGTCGGGGCAGCACTGGTCCCGGTTGAACCGCTACATCCTGGTCGACCCGGCGTCGAAGAAGAAGCCCGGCTCCGACTACACGACCCTGCAGGTCATCAGCCTCGGCGAGGACAAGAACTACTACTGGATCGCCGGCATCCGCGACCGGCTGAGCCTGACCGAGCGGGGCACGGCGCTGATCGCGCTCCACCGGGAGTACGAGCCGGTTGGCGTCGGCTACGAGGAATACGGCCTGCAGGCCGACATCGAGTTCGTCGAGCACCTGCAGGAGACCGAGCAGTACCGGTTCAAGATCACCGCGCTGGGCGGGCCGCTGGCCAAGGCCGAACGTATCCGCCGGCTGGTGCCGATCCTCGAGCAAGGCCGCTGGTACATGCCGGCAAACCACGTGACTACCACGGTCGGCGGCGAACGTGTGGATGTGGTGCGGGCGTTCATCGATGAGGAATTGGACCCGTTTCCCGTCGGTACCCACGACGACCTGATTGACGGTGCCTCGCGCATCCTTGACGACGACCTGAAAGCGAAGTTTCCGAAGCCCCTCGGCACCGCGCGCAAGGGGCCCAAACCTGAACGGGCCAACTCGTCCTACCGGAGGCTGCGGTGAGCGGACACGACCATGACTTGCGCCGAGAGCGGGCGTCCATCGACGTGCCGGAGGGGCTGGTCGAACCGAGTGCCGAAGAGGCCCGCAATGGCTGGACGGCCGAGACGCTGACGGTTTACGTTAACGAACGCCTCGCCGCCCAGGCGGTCGCCGTCGACCCGGCGAGCCTGGCGCGGCGCCATGCCGCGCAGCCATTGCGGGCCAATTCGCGCTATCGGAAGTTGGGGTGAGCCGCGACTGCGGCCTCCTTCACCGCGGCGACGAAGGCGTCGATGGTCTTCGAGTCGTCCTTCTTTCGCCGCGCGATGTAGAGATCGATGCCCTGTGTTCCCTGCCGGTACGGCACGAACGCCAGGCCGTCGGGGGCGATCCTCTCGGTCCAGGCCGGCGCCAACGCGAGGCCGAGGCCTTTGGCGACGAACTGCATCAGCGTCGTCTTGTCGATGACTTCGCAGATGATGCGCGGCTGGGCGCCGATGTCCCGAAACCCGCTCCACAGCAGCTCGTGGAGGATCGGGCGCGAGTGTCGTGGATAACCGACAGTGTCCTGATCGACGAGATCTTCGGGGCCGATGGTCTCGGCCTTTGCCAACGGGTGCGCGCGGGCGACGACGGCAACGACCGGCTGCCGGTAGAGAAGCTCGCTGGCCACGTAGCCGTCGTCGACGGCAGTCCGGATGAAGGCGATGTCGGCCCGGTGGCCGGCAAGCTCCTTCAGGTGGTGGTCCGAGGACGAGATCTCGAGGACCTGCACATGGACGTCCGGGAAGGATTGGCGAAAGGCGCGGAGCGCCGGCGGCAGCAGGATGGTGATCGCCTCGTCCACGCCACTGACGCGGATCCGTTCCAGGCCCGTTGCCGCCGCCTGGCGGGCATTGGTCACCAACCGGTCGACGTCGCGCAGGATTTCGGTGGCGTCGCGCAGCAACTCGGCCCCGGCCTGGGTCAGGCTGACGTGGCGCGTGGTGCGGAACAGGAGCTGGACACCGACCTCGGCCTCCAGCGCCGCGATCTTCTCCGAGAGCGCCGACTGACTGATGCCCAGCCGTTCGCCGGCGCGGCGGAAGTGCAGCTCCTCCGCCACGGCGACAAAACATTCCAGCTGCCTCAGATCCACGTTCGCGCCTCCGCCGCTCGGCCGCCAGGCTGTGGCCTAGGGCCGCACCTCGACCCGCCAATCCGCGAGGTGCCGGGTTTCGAAGTCCCGGATCTCCGCGGCACGGATCAGGGTATCCAGGGTTTCGTCGTATTCCTCAATCAGCGCGGTTTGCGTGGCGTTGTCCATCTGGAACGGAAATTCACCGGCGGCCGAACGGATGGTTCGGCCCACGATGTCGATCTCGATGCCGGCCGTCTCCGGATCTTGGGCCAGTCCGAGAAGCCGATCACGCGCCGACGGCTCGATGATCGGAAGGGCGAGGCCGTTCTTGCGTGCATTGTCATAGAAGATGCCGGCGAATCCGGTGCCGATGATGCAGCGAACGCCGAGCTGCATCAGGCCCCAGACGGCGTGCTCGCGGCTCGATCCACAGCCGAAGTTGTCGCCGACGATTAGGATCGAGGCCTCAGTCCAAGGCGCCGTGTTCAGAACGAAATCCGACCGCGTCGCGCCTTGCGCATCGAACCGCAGGTCGGCGAATGTTCCGTCGGCCAGCCCTTCGCGGGTCATGGTCTTCAGGAACCGCTTCGGCATGATGACGTCGGTATCGACGTTGGAGAGCGGCAAGGCCGCGGCGAGTCCTTTGACGGTATCAGGCATGCGGCCCTCCTAGATTTTCCCGTCGCCGAAATACCGCACGTCGGCCAGATGCCCGGCGATGGCGGCGGCGGCCACCATGGCCGGGCTCATCAGATGGGTGCGCGCACCGCGGCCCTGCCGGCCCTCGAAATTGCGGTTGGTCGACGAGGCGACGCGCTCGCCATCGCGGGCGATGTCGTCGTTCATCGCCAAGCACATGGAACATCCGGTTTCCGGCCGCCAGTCGAATCTGGCGTCGATGAAGACGCAGTCGAGTCCTTCGGATTCGGCTTGCTCCTTGGTGGCGGTCGAGCCGGCAACGACGATGGCTTCGACGCCGTCTGCGACGTGTCGCCCGACGACTACGCGGGCTGCGGCGCGCAGATCCTCGATCCGGCTGTTGGTGCACGAACCGATGAACGCCCGGTCGATGGGCACTCCGGCGAGGTTTTGCCCCGGCTCCAGGCCCATGTAGGCCAGGGCGCGCCCGAGTTCGGCCTTGCCCGCCGGGGTCAGAACCTCGTCCTCGCGCGGCACATGGCCGTCGATGGGCGCCGACTGATCGGGGCTCGTCCCCCAACTGACCAGCGGGGCGATGTCACCGCCTTTGATGTTGACCGTGCGGGCGTAGACCGCTCCCCGGTCCGACCGCCACGCCGCGACATCGACGGGAAACAGGTCCGAATGCGGCCGGCCCCGATACGCATCCACGTTCTTCTCGTCCGGCTCCATCAGGGCTGCCCGGGCCCCCAGCTCGACGGCCATGTTGCAGACGGTCATCCGTCCGGCCATGTCGAGATCGCGGATCGCCGAGCCGGCAAATTCGACGGCGTAACCATTGGCGCCGCCGGCGCCGACGACGCGGATCACCTGCATGATCATGTCCTTGGCGGTGACGCCGGGCGCGACGGCGCCGTCGATCTCGACCCGCATGGGCTTCAGGCGCTTGTAGTGCAGGGTCTGGGTGGCCAGGACGTGTTCGACCTCCGACGTGCCGATACCGAAACCGAGGGCGCCGAACGCGCCGTAGGTCGTCGTGTGGCTGTCGCCGCAGGCGATCAGCATGCCGGGCGCGGCCAAACCCTGCTCGGGGACCACGACATGCTCGATGCCCTGGCGCGGATCGCCGAGGCCGTAGAGGGCGATGCCGTGTTCTCGGCAGTTGCGCTCCAGTTTGTCGATCAGCAACCGCGAGGCCTCGTCCGGCCCTTCGCGCCGGCGCGTCGCGTTGACGTGGTCGACCACGGCGAGATGGGCTTCGGGACGCCACACCGGCAACCCCTTGGCCTCGAGGCCGGAAAAGGCCTGCGGGCTCGTGTACTCGTTCATGATGTGGAGATCGACATAGACCAGAACGTCGCCACCCGGCAGATCGCAGACCGTGTGCGCGTCGACCAGCTTGTCGTAGAGCGTCCGCGCCGTCATGCCGCCGCTCCCTTCTTTTGGAGCTGCTCGCTGAAGAAGGCCTCGAACCGCGCGATGATTTCCTTGGGGGTCTCCTCGGCGAGATAGTGTCCGCCGGGCAGGGCCTCGCCCTGGACCTCCTCGGCGCGCAGGCGCCAGAGCGCCAGGGCATCGAAGCATCTCTCGACGACGCCATCACGTCCCCAGAGGATGAGCGTCGGAACCCTTAGCCCAGCGTCGCCGTCCTCGTCGTCGTGGACGATGTCGATGGTCCGCGCGGCGCGATAGTCCTCGCACGTGGCGTGGATGGCCGCCGGATCGGCGAAACACTCCAAGTATTCCGCCAGGGCTTCGTCGGCGAACGGGTTCGTGCCGCCGGCCTGGTTGAAGCACTTCAGTTTCCAGAACGCCTCCGGGTCCTTGCCGATCAGCGTCTCCGGCAGCGGCGCCTTTTGAATCAGGAAGAACCAGTGCCAATAGGCCTCGGCAAACGCGGCGGTCGTGTTGGCATACATCTCGCGGGTGGGGGCGATGTCGAGAAGGGCCAGGGCGGCCACGCGCTCCGCGTGATCCAGTCCCATGCGTTGCGCCACCCGGGCGCCGCGGTCATGCGCCCCGACGAAGAACGTTGGATGCCCCAGCGCCGCCATGACGGCGACCATGTCGTCGGCCATTGCCCGCTTCGAATAGGTCAGGTGCTGCGCGTCGGACGGCGGCTTCTCGGACCGCCCGTAGCCCCTGAGGTCCGGGCAGACGACCTGGAACCGCCGCGCCAGCGACGGCGCGACGAGATGCCACATGGCCGACGTCTGCGGATATCCATGCAGGAGCAGCAAGGCCGGGGCATCGGGTGGCCCGGCGCGGCGAAGGAAGATCCGCGCGCCTGCGCCGTCGACAATCTCCTCGGTGAAGCCTTCGAACATCGTTTGGGACCTCGACCACTCATTCGATACTGATCAGTTTATCAAATTAATAAATGACAATTATTCGTGATTTTTGATTAATTATCTCAGGCAATCCTCGGCCGCTTCGCGCATCCGGCCATGGTGGAAACGCGCTCAAACTGCGGTCTTCGTCAGCCGACGACGACATGGTACCGGCGGTCCCACACGCTGCCTTGTTTGGTCCCGGCGGTCCGGCGTTTCCACGGCGTTGCGGGTTCGCGTAAAGTGGTCGGTCCTAGCCGGGTGCGACGAAAAGATCGGTGCCGGTTTAACCCACGATTTCGCGTCGAGTCATTCAAACCACATCGCGATGAAGACATTTCGTCCCCGGCTCTATCAGGCCGCATTCTTCGGTTCCTTGATCGTCATCGCGCTGGTGTCGGTGGCCGGGTACGCGCTCGTCCACCGCATCGTTTCCAGCCACGAGGCCATCGCCTCGGTGGTCAATCTAGCGGGGCGGCAGCGCATGCTGACCCAACGCGCGGCGGGGTACTCCGACCGCTACGCGATGGCCGATGTCGGCGAACGCGCAGCGATCGCTGAGCAGATCCGTAGCGCCCTCGCCGATCTGTTGAACACCCACGACGCCATCCTCAAGCGGACGGGCAACTTCGGTGCCGCGAACCTCGTATCCGAGACCATCGATGAGATCCTGTTCGAGCCGCCGCACCGCCTGGACGAGCAGTTCCAGCAGTTCGTGCGCCACGCCCAGGACTTCGTCGGCGGGTCGGAGATGATGCTCGGGCGCGGCAACCCGAACCTGATGGCGATCCGGGATGCCGCGGCCGGGCCGCTGTTCATCTCGCTCGACGCCCTTGTGCGCGAGTACGAGGTCGTCGCCAACGCCAACGTCCGCACCCACCGGCAGATCCTGATCGGCATGTCGTCGATCGTCCTGCTGACTCTCGCCGCCGTCGCCACGTTCGTGTTCCGGCCGCTATTCGACCGCATCGTCGCCCAGCACACCCAGCTTATCGAGCTCGCCACCACGGATCCGCTGACCGGATGTCACAACCGCCGCAGCTTCACCAGCCTGGGGGACTCCGAGCTTTTGCGCGTCAAGCGCTACGGCAGTGCCTCGTGTCTGCTGATGGTGGACATCGACAGGTTCAAGAGCATCAACGACACCCACGGGCACGCCACCGGTGACGAGGTCATCAGGACGTTGGTGCGGACGTCCGTCGAAGCCCTGCGCCAGACCGACCACGTTGGCCGCCTCGGCGGCGAGGAGTTCGCGGCGATCCTGCCGGAAACGGGTTTGCTCCAGGCCCTGACGGCGGCCGAAAAGCTTCGCGCCGCGTTGGAAGCGTCGGAGACGCCCCATGACGGAACCGTGGTGCGGTTCACCGCCAGCCTCAGCGTCGCCGAGTTGAGCCCGTCGGACACGTCCGTTCTCGACGCCCTCAACCGCGCCGACGCGTGCCTTTACGCAGCGAAGGCGAGCGGACGCAACCGGGTCGTCGGTCCAGTTCCCTCGGAAGCCGAGCCGGTGCCCCCAGTCTCCATCTGACCGGCGCCCCGGTTCCCGCCGACGGAGCCGCGCTCAGGGAAGCGCGGCGATGATCTCCCGGAAGGCCGGTTCGGCGAAGGCCTTGACCGTGGTGGTGCGGATGTTGCCCAGCGCGGCGATCCTGAGCACGAAGTCGGCGCAGGTGGCGTCGTCGGGGAACTCGGCGAGGATGATCAGGTCGTACGCGCCCATCGTCATGTAGAACTGCTGGATCTCGCCGCCGAGGCTGGCGGCCATCTCCTTCGCCGCGTCGACGCGGGCGGGCGAGTCCTTGATGTGGCGGACGCCCTGCTCGGTGTAGTTGGCGAGAAAGAAATAGACGGACATGACGGGGATCCTCCTCCCAGGGGATCAGATATCTCCCTGGGACTCTGCGCCCCCACGCCGCGTCCGTAAAGGGTGCGCGCTGTCTGATCCCTTAGGAAAGCGCCTCAGCCCCGGACCGGGTTGAGGATCACCGTCTGGAGGACGGTGGCGACCGGCCCCTGCTCGTCGTGGATGACCGCCTGGGCCATGCCGAGGCCCGACGAATGCCAATGTGAGTGCGCGCTCGATGCCAGCCAGTCGGACGTCGGCATGCGGTGGGCGACGATGGTGATATCGGCGTTCATGAACGCGTAGTCGGAAAGCTCCGCGTTGCGCGACGTGCCGTTGCCGCAATCGGCGAGCGGGCACAGGCGCTGGAAGGGCGACGCCTCCTCGTCGGGCAGCAGCGGCAGGGTCTTCATCCACAGCGTGGTCGAGCCGGGGTCGGGGCCCTCGCCGGGGGGATAGGCGATCTCCACGTAGTCGGGGAAACACGGTTCGCTGTGGTTGGTCTTTTGGATGGGAAAGATCCCGGCCGTTGCCTGCTGCCGATCCAGCGCCGACGCCGGTACCGTCGGAACCGGTCCGATGTCCCGGGCGGCGACGTGCAGGCTGGCCGCCGTGGCGCAGATCCGGTCGTCCAGGTCCCGGACCACGGCCAAAGCGGTCGCCACCGTGCGGCCGGTGCGGACGAGGTTCGCGTCGATGCGGAAGCCGTTCATCGGCGACGGCTGTGAGAGGTCGACGGTGAGCCGGGTCAGGGTCTTCTCCGCGCCGACCAGGTTTTCCACCGCCCGGGCGATCAGTCCGGTGACGGGGCCGGCGTGGCAATGATCGCGGGACCACGGCCCGCGCGTCGGCGGCTGGCCGAAAAAGGTGTCGCCGTCTGTCACGAAGAAGGACTTCACGTCGTTTGCCATGGGCCCAGTCCTTCTCGGCAGGTGCAGGGGTTGGTCAATTCGTATATCCAGGATCGTCCATTTAGTCAATAGACCAGTCTACATATTATGCTATACTGCATTTCATGGCGCGCACCGACACCCGCCGGCGAATGATCACCACGGCTGCCAAGCTGATGCAGCGGCAGGGCTATCACGGCACCGGCCTCAACCAGATCCTCGCCGAGGCACAGGCGCCGAAGGGGTCCCTGTACTTCCACTTCCCGGGCGGTAAGGACCAGCTCGCGGCGGCGGCCATCGCCGCGTCCGCCGACTATGTCGTCGGGGTCCTCGAACGCCACGACGCGGCCCCGACGGCCGACGCGGTCGACGCCTACATCGCCGGTGTCGCCGAGTCGCTGGAACAGAGGGACTTCGCCACCGGTTGCCCGATCGCCACGGTCGCGCTCGAGGTCGGGCCGGCGGGCGGCGAGATCGGCGAAGCCTGCGCGTCGGCCTTCGAGCGCCTGATCGCGCACATCGCCGGCTGGCTGGAGCGGGACGGCCTAATGCCTGACGAAGCCGCCGACCGGGCGTTCCTGATCTACGCGGCCATCGAAGGCGCCATCACCTTCGCCAAGGCGCAGCGGTCGACGGAACCCCTCGACCGCCTGCGCCGCCGCCTCCCGGACCTGCTGCCCGCTAAGGCCGCTCGTCGAACCAAATCCGCCAAGCCACGGAGTCGTAGCCGAAGCGCCGGCCGGTGATGGCGGTCAGCGCACCGACGGCATCGCCCTTGAGCCACAGCGGCGTGTCGGCGTCTTCCAGGCGCCGGATCAGCGCGTCCAGCAGATCCCGGTCGGCGTGGCCGAGCCGGCCCGCCGCCCACATGGCGATCTCGGCGGTGGAGAAGAATTTCATCGGGCCGTTGGGCGCGTAGTCGGCGGGGCGAAGAACATCCTCGGGCCGCACGCGGCCGCTGCGCGCCAGCCCCATGCCCCAGTAAACCCGCCACCGTCCCATGTCCGCCATCGACGGCAGGACGATGTTGCCGAACATCCGCAGGGGCTCGGCCGGCATCGGTGCCGCAACGCGATCGGAGTAGAACTCTTCCGGCACCTCCGTCCGCGGCAGGCGGGCGACGCGTCGGCGGAGCGGTACGCCGTAGGTTGCGTAGGAGCCGGCGTCCGCCAGCAAGGCATCCAAAGCCTCTGCTTCCGCTCGCCAATCGATGGTGTTATTTGACGCGGCGGCGAGCGCGGGCCATTGCGGTTCCGCGGGCCTCGGTTCCTGAACCGGGCCTTCAGCGATCAGCCAGAGGACGCCGACACCGCTTCGCGCCTCGCCGCCAACGGCGATGACACCGCGATGAACGGTCATTGACCACGGAGTTCCGCCGTCCAATCGGGCGATCGGCTCCCAGGATCGGGCGCCGGTGCTCCGCCAGACAAACGCGTCTCCGTCGCGGGTGCCGGCCATCCACAGGTGTTTGCCGTCCGTGGCGAGAGCCGCGGGATGCCAGCCTTCCGGCGCCGTCCACACCCGGTCCGAACGCGCGCCGTCGGTACGCCAGAGGGCCGCGGCGCTGTCCCCTGTCACCAGACCGTAGAGCCAGCCCTCATGGGCGGCGAATCCCGCTTGGCCGGTCTCCTTGGGCCAGCCGGGCACCGGCGCACCGGAGCCGTCGTCGACGCGGATCAGTTGCCGGCCCTCGGGCGCGCGCAGGGTTCCGAACACTTGCTCGCCGAGTGCCGCCAATGTGGTGATACGGCTGACCCGCCGTTCGGGCGTCGGATGGACGTAGAGGCTTTCCCAGGTGGCACCGCCGTCGCGGGATCGGGCGATGGACCCTTTCCACGCCGAGGGCGCGGCGTACAAAGCGCCGTTCGCCTCGGCCATGGCGTGCACGTGGAAGGCGCGCTCGGTGGGGATTTCGCCTTGCTCCCAGCGGGTGCCGTCGGTTACCTCGAAGGTGCCGATGCCGGGCTCGGTGCGGGCGTCCTCATGGGGCCAGTAGAGGAGACCCCGGTGGACAACGGGATCGCCGGCATCCTGACTGAACAGGTGCCGCTCGTAGCGGGGCGCGCCGCCGGTGAGCGCCACGCTGTAGAGGTCGGCCGAGTTGTGGTTGACGCCCTTGACGCTGTTGGCGAACCAGAGGCGGTCCCGGTAGCCGATGAGCTGCGAGACCACGGGCCAGGGACCGACTTCGAAACGGGTGACGGTTGCCGCCGTGGCCGGATGAGCACAGGCCCAAAGAGCAAAGAGTGCCGCGGCGAGGCGTAGGGTCATCGCCGAAGGATAGCCTCGTTCTCCGCTTGGCGAAGGTGCTGGTGCCGCGGCTCACCGCAACGTGATCTTCTGCGCCGGCCCTGACCGTGCCTCTCACGCTAAAATGGGGTTGTGGACACCCGGACGTTTCTGGCGATGGTGACGGCTTGGGCGCTGGCGGCGATACCCGCCGCGGCGGCCGCCGATGACGCCTTGCCCCTAACAGGGTGTTGAAAAATCCGATGGCGTTGTCGGCTGCGGGGTGATTCACTTTCGGCCAAAGGTATTGGCCGAGAGGGGAGCATGCGGGGGACGGACGAGCGGTCGGGAGAGTTGTTCTCTTACGTTGATCTGGAGAAGC
>Ga0209782_1000796_pt1 | contig 14865 bp, 8 predicted proteins | sample WorMetmaBAHAMAS1_FD_187390 | JGI IMG/M metagenome (GOLD analysis project Ga0209782, IMG submission 187390) | Marine gutless worms symbiont microbial communities from Max Planck institute for Marine Microbiology, Germany - Inanidrilus... | ecosystem: Host-associated > Annelida > Digestive system >...
CCCGTTAATTTAATCCGGCATTAAATCCGGCAGATAATGATCAGTTTACTCAGATGTCGTTTTTCCACCGGCAGTTCGTCAATTAAATCGTCCGTTTATATTGATGCTGTATTATTATTATTATTATTTTTTTTTTTTAAACAAAGCGGCAGGCATGAAAATTAAACAAAGCGAAACAATGACCATAACGGCGTATCACAGTGACGAGTAGATATTAGCAAAGGCGATCACGTTCCCCCTCTGGAGAGCAATGGACATTCTCTGGAACAGGAATGTGGTTTCTCTGGCATCGTTATTATTATTATTATTATTATTATATTGCACATATGCTGAGACATCTTTCAGCCAAACTAGGGAAGTTAAGCATTGGTCTTCTGTAAAATGCAGATGGTCTACAGTGTATTAATTTGTTGCATACATATCAAGCATATTTTTTAGAGACTTGTTAGACAGGATTGTATAAGCCATGTTTGAAGTCATTTGCCTTCCATATCCAATCCATACACATCATGAGGCAACGTTGCCACTTTTTAGTTGTGTCATTGGTAATTGACATTTGTGCACACGGTGCCAACAGACATTTTGTGAAGTTAAATGTGTGCACATTTAAGGTGTTGGGAAATAGTTTACTACCGGTACACCGACCAGTTCTTCAATGTATGGTGCAAACTTTGTTATTGAAATAGATTAATGTTTGGTCGAATTGCTGTTGAACCACTCCACAATGTTGTTTTGTTAATTAATAGCGTAAATGTAACTCGGTTCATAAGCTGTAAATAGGGAACAAACAATACGTGTTCATGAACAGTATTATGATACCGATAGTCTTGATACCTTAACCCATCCATTAACGTGGCTGAAAGCTAACAGAAATGATGACAGTCTTATTTGTCAATTGAAATGGATTTCATGTGTTTGTGATCATTTTTACATTGTACGTGTGAAAAAGTGGCAGTATTTCTATTTCCAGTCCAAAATCTGATATTGCTATCTTTCTCACTGATGTCGATTTCATGTAAAATTGAATAAAAATTCAGTTGTCTAAAATATTGGCGATTTGGCAACACTTCTGGCACTTTTTGGTTTTCAGAATGCAGCCATCACGCTACAGCTAGACCACTTCATCCTGGACAGGCAAATGGGTGTGAATAACTTGCCTATAGTTGTTGCCTGACAATGTGGCAACCTGGTATTTATGACTGTTGACTTGCAAGTTGAATGCCTTAACTACTGCACTAGCGAGTCACTTTGTTGTTTTTGATTTGCTAAATTTTTCCCCTTTCATATCATGGAGTTTAATATATTGCAGTTTAGTGCCAGAATTGGTTAGATTATGGATTTTTTAACCCTAATTTCTTGTAGAGGCACTTTTAGGAAATTAAAATCTGTGCCGCATAATGTTTAGAGAATGTCAGTTGACAGACATTGCAGAAAGTGAGCTAAAAAATAAATTAAAAAGCATCTTTAAATCAGATCGCTAGTTTCTACTATGTAGAACAGTCGATCTAATAAGTGAGTGGCAGAATATGTTCATTCAGCCATCATCTGACAGTCCGGTGTTTTGATGTGAAGAACGTGATGACTTTAGTGTTTACTCTGGCTAATGATAAGTCATGCAGCATGCTCTTGCCTACCTCCTTTTGCACTGTTGGGATTCATCGTCTTGCTGGCTCTGTCCTTATGGCTGACATGAAGCATGACTTTACTTACTGCGTGTTTGTATCATCATGGTATTAGGCCCAGTATTGGCCAGTACCCTGATTATTTTCCCACACCGGTATCGTTTATTCCCTAACTGTAAAACTTCGGTTGATAGCTATTGCTTCTTGACTCGTGTTTAATTGCCAACAGATGTACCAACGGTGGCGCAGCCCGACGGATATGTTCCACCTGCACTCACAGTTATTATTCAAGGGTATGATATGACTGTTCTTGCACCGTTACTGAATAGTTGATGGCTAGGATGATGTACGAAGTCTGCGGTCCACAAAGCACGAGTCTGCCGTGTCACTGTGTGACTGCTTACAGACTTGCCAAGCAGTATCGTTGCGGTATCTGGCTATTGGACAGTACTAATACAACCCAGTGCCCTAAGTATCGCCCAACACCGGCCGGGACCGTACATTCCCTAACTGTAAAACTTCAGCAGTTAATAGCGATTGCTTGACTCATGTTTCATTGCCAACAGATGGACCAGTGGTGCAGCTGACTGGCGGATATCATTTTTCATCTGCTGTCACGCTTGTTATTCCTGGGTATGATATGACTCTTCTTGCACCAGTACTGAATAGTTAATGGTTAAGAAGATGTATGAAGTCTGTTGAACCAGAGGGAGCAGATACAGATGTTATATGTATATATAGTTCTGTCACATAACGGACACAAGACGTCAGTAAAGGAATTAATGGTAGAAACTTGTCAGTTTACAACCAAAGAGCGACAGAGTCATATCGTTAGAAAGCAAAATCAAAGTAATAATTTTGGTCACGAAACACTTGCCCTATGACATTTAAATATGTAATTGGCCAGATTTAAATGTACAACCTAGTGCATATCGGCATAGATGTGTAAGACACTGATGCAGCATTGCTTTGTGCTACTGGTATGAAGTTGGCAGTGAGCTCGACACATAGTTATGATGAACAGTAAGACCACAGCCTGGAGTTACCTATTGACCTGTCACACGGATAACAAGATAACAGAGACATTACGCAACGTAGCAAAGTCCCAGACACTAATGGAATTCATGCCTTGCCATATGGAGTTCTGTTTCATAGCAGACACAAAACGTTGTCAGTAAAAGAATTAATGGTAAAAACTGGCCGGCCAGTTTAACTTCTCGACTTCACGACCTTGATAACAGATAGAACTGTTTGATTGTAATTAACTTACATCTGTTGATAACTGTCCGTACCTTTACTTGTATGTGAGTGTTCTAGTTGCACGTGATGTCAGTTGGAACTGGAAATGTTGGCATTTTATTGCCATTGATGACCAGTGATCATACTGTTCTTGCATTAAATTGCTTTTTTTGTTAAATAGAATCTTTAAATTACTTTGTCTTTATATGTGGAATTGAGGTTCTTACTTTGATGTCAGTGAATAAAGTTGTGCTGGTTAACACTCATCCAAAATCCGTTGTTTTTTGTCGTAAGGTCTAAAAGTACATCCATAGTCATAAGGACCATAGGGGCTGGTACTAGTACTGATCTCCAGTTTCCAAGGCTGACAGCCCGCATGTAACATTAATCGTAAACCCACCAGTAGGTTTGCCATTACTTTCTGCCAGGTCCGCAGTTACCATCTCAGCTTCAAGTCATCACTGCCATTGGCCGGTACCAGTGTATACTACTCGTTGAACATTGGCACGTGTGTGATCAAGTTATGTGAAGTTGCTGCATTGCAGCGGAATGGCCGGAGATTGAACCCATGAGCTCTAGATTGCAAGACCAATCCCACAAAACATTTGCCCCTGTAGTAAAACACATAAAAGTTTTTTTTATAACTTACTGAATAAAGTAATTATACTGACAAGCTCGCCGTGGCAGCAGACCCGTTTGACAGAAGAATTGTGATGTCGTTGTAGTGTGACCGACAGGCCGCCGGCTCCTCTGATGGCATTTGCTGATGATCCCGTGAGCCCGCAGAATTCACCGTATGAGATTCACGCTGTCGGCACGCCGGGAAGTGCAGCCACCGATGAGTATGTTGATGCGAGAGTTCTATAGAATTTGTTAAAAGTGCATCTTTATGGAGCAGTTGATGGTCACACATTGACTCCGAGCCAGACATTAATTTACGGAACTTTTTTGACTGCACAGGACTTACCCTTACCTGCCTTTCCCTTCCCTACCCTCTCTTCCCTTTTCTTTCTTTTCTCCCTCCCCTCCTCTCCCTTTCTATTCCTTCTCATCCCGTGCCATTTCTTTTCTTCCCTTCTTCTCCCTTTCCTCCCCTTAGAAGTATGCCCCCTCATTGCAGCTGGGTGGAGCGCATTAGCTGGTTTGGGTTGAACCAAGCCCTCAAACGCCTTGTCTCTCGTGTTCAGTACTACAACCCAGTAAGCTGGAAATAGGCCATGAAAATGTGAGTTGGTGAAATGAAGATAATCGAGCAGTAATTGCATTAGAGAGTTGTTTTGCGAAGAACATTAATTAGCATTATCACTTATATTAATTCAACTGACCTCATTTCATCTGAACTGAGTGGTAGTGAATGCATGGTGACTCAGTTTGCCGTGGCTGCAACCAGTCTGACAAGACAGTGCAATCTGCTGTGTTTTGATTGGTCACAGCTACTGCAAACTGGGTCGCCGCACTCGTTGCCACTTGGTTCAGATGAAATACGATCAGTTGAGATGAGATCGGATAATACGAGTTGCGGTGAGTGATATAATTGCAGTATTGCAATATACAATATAGCCGTGATTGCGCCAAGTTAATTATTCAGTGCTGTCGTTGTGGTGGCTAGTACAATGATGAACAGCTTCGACCAAGATGATCTGATGCTAGCCGACTTGTCGACCGACTACAATCCGGACGACATCATTGACCACATCAACGTCAATGAGCTGATCTACAGCAGCTGCAACAACTTTGCGCCGTGATTGACTGGTGTCCGCCGCATGCCAGTCGCTCACCTGCATGTGACAATCGTGGAGTTAAATGTCCACTGGAGACGGTCTATGTGGCATCGGCTGTAGCCGAGACCTGCCATTGCTCAGCACTACACAGTATACATTGATGTATACTTCAGCCCACGGTTTCATGAAGTCTCAGTGACCAACATTTTGTACCATAATGGAATCACTACGAACGAAGTTACGTACACTGGATTCAGTTTGGGTAAATAATGGTGAATATGTCGCTGGCTTTTGTATTCATTCTTTACATTATTACCATGGAAGGAGTGGATTTAATATTATCGCTACTGGCGACACCGCTGGCTACAGCTCATACAGCGTAAGCTTGCTCCAGTGAATGTTTAACTCTGTGTTGACAATGTACTGTTTGTGTGGATCGACTCGTCAGCATCATTGCCATTCTGACAGAAAGCGGTGATCGTGTATTATTTAAAGTTGCTGTTGACATTGTGCTAAAGAACCGAAGAATGGCCGGCAGCTGTCGTTGTTAGCTGCATCATAGTATTGGCTGCTGATTGCAAATTTTTCATCTTGTTATTTTATTTGTGTGTGCTAGTTGCCTGCTAAAGTTAGCGTTAACGTTTATTACGGACTTATTTAGTATGATTTGTTGTTATTATTTCGTTCTGGTGTTTTGAAGAACTGCACTGATGGACAGTTTTGTAGTTGCCATGCCGTTGAATTTACACGCTGCAATTTTTGGTAATTATGTTGTCGATGAGATTTGCCTTCAGTACTCTGTCACTGTTGGTTGCATATCTTTAATCCCCAAAGTTCTCACCTCGTGCAGGCGTCGGGACCTAATGCACCCAGGAAACATTGTAAATTTTGGGGCACTACATATGTTGTTTGTGTGTTTGTTCACCTTGTCATTTGCTTCTTTTTGCTTCTTATGACTTGCTTCCGATTTCTATTGTTTATATTTTCCTTTCTTATTAACTTCTGCAATTACTGCTCGATTATCTTCATTTCACCAACTCTCATTTTCATGGCCTATTTCCAGCTTTTCCTTTTAAAATAGGCCCACTCTGCTTCCAGGCCAGATGTCGTAAGAGGCGATTAACCTGGATTTTTATTTTGTTAGGTTTATTGAATGTTATGGTATTTTGTGTTTGATGATTTGTATATTTATTTTGCGTTCTTCGTCCTCGTCCTCCAGTATTCTGCTATACAGCAGGGTTTTGACATGACGTTTTATGACTACATCTTCATCTGTCTTCAGCTTCTCGCTTCAGTGCCGCATGACCATCTTTTGCCAACATGTGTAATATCTGCATCCCCTTCCTCCTTTAGGTCTTCTGTTTATTCATCCTTCTACAACATTTAGCAGCAACTCTGCTGCCTCAAAATATGTCCAGTCCAATGATGTTGTCTCTGCTGGATGATTTTCGTTATCTGTCCATCTCTCTCCATTTTTGCCAAAATTTCTTCAGTTTAAATTGTATCCACTTAGCTAATTTTTTAAAAAATTCTTTGCCTTATCTACATTTCAAAAGCCTCCCAACTGTTGAATATCTGCTTGTCGGTGTCTGTGTCTCTGTTGCATATAGTGTCACAGTCCACACCTAACACTCCATAATTCTTTTCCTTTTTCGAATACGTTTACTTGTGAACAGTCTCTTCTTGTCCTTAAAAGCCTTTCTTGAATTAGCCTAGGTTATTGTATTGTTTGTTTTTTTTCTCGCGGCTTTGATTTTTTATCAGTACTAGCCAAGAGATTCCCTGGGAAGAGCTTCCCCGAAATTATCTATTTTGTCTCGAGTGGGACGTTAAACCTAACTCAGTATATCAAAACCTCATAGTTTTCTCTCAAGAATCCTTTGGCCCAGTTGAACCTATAATGAGTATGGGAATTAGCCAAGCATGTGTATTTATGTGTATTTTATGAGATGATTTGCTGGGAACTCTGAATTTATTATATGATTCAATTGTCGTTTGGCTTGGTCTGAGTGTTGGCAGCCATTTGGCGCTCGGGTCTGCATTCACCAGATGAACCGAGTGAACTCTCACAGTGCATGACGCATGAATATCATGCTGGTTATTATTATTATTATTATCATCATCAAAAGTTCACCTTAGAAGTGGTCGTTAAACACTTGTCTGCATGCTAAGAACGATATTCATTGATAAGTGGCAGGTATAGGTCTTTGCAGCATATCATCGCATGTACATAGATGTATGTATTGCAGTTCTAGTAGAATGTGCCAGCATGCTTTTCGTTGTTGATATATTGTTTGAATTTACCGCCTTAATGATAAGAATTGTTTGGCTTTTTGTCGATAATTCATGATGCATGGTATTAATTCATGTCGGCTGGTTAAAGAGAGCCGTCCTGTAAAGTGTATAGTGCATATTTGATTCGTTATTCTAGAAGTGGTGATGATTGTACATTTCTGAGTAGTCAGTAGAGTTTGTGTACATGTGAGTGCTGTGCTCGTTGTTGAAGCATCCGTGTTGTTGCGAGATTTTGAAAGACGAACAAAAGTTGACATGTGCACGTAATGTACGTTATTTCAACAACTTTTGTATTGATATTGTGCATAGTCGGTGCAGAAACATTTTTCATTTGTAACATTCTCGTTGTTAACCTCCTTGGTGGTAATCTCAAGTCTCCGACATGGGGTGCAGCTGACATACTGAAATTCTGAGTACAACTCTGGCGGGGTATGGACTCTGAAGCAAACGTGCAGCTCATTATATTTCATATGATTTGTGACAAGCAGTTCATTAATAGCCTAAGTAATTAATTTGTTAATAGCTGCCGTGTTAGTTACCAGCACTGCCAGATATGATGAACAAACTGCGACTTGATGGCAGTTTTCCTTGTCACATGTGGTAGTTGCATTTGTCTATTTGCCTATCATGAACGTTATTAGCCACAGTCATCTACACTATGGGAGGTATGCTGATGGCAACTGGCAATTCTTGCCATTAGTGTTCTATTTGGGAACCGAAAATTAACATGAAATTGTACCGCCAGGGAGGTGAATGTCCAGTTTATAAAGGTTTGTCAGTGTGTCTACAACTTGAAAATAGTAATTTTTGGCCAGGCTAAATGAACAACGGAAAGATCATCCCATCGGAATTTATCTCCAGTCTACATCATCATAACTGCATTTACAGTGCATATATTACAAAAATAAGAAGACAGGTCCACTGCAAAAGTCCAGCATATACAGCGTGCACCAATAAAAAAGAATCCCATAGAAAAAATGCTGTATTTCAGCCATGGTAGTATGGATTTGAGCCAAATTTTCAGACTTTTTATGTCAGTATTCACGCAACATATCCTGCATATTTTAATGAAATAATTGATATGGTTCAACAGATACAACAGTTAAAACTTTAAAGTTCACTTTTGCAAGTGAACATACAGTTGCACATTGAAAATTCACGAATAACAAATCAAATTTTGCACAGCTTTTCATCAACTGTTCAGATGTTTTAATCACGAATGTCAGATGCTCACTCTTAAACAGAGTGTTCATAGTTGCAGCAACACATAATCAAAATCTCTTGCAAAATGATACAATTGCCTTATCAGTGAACTTGTGAAGCATATCATTTTCTGTCGTCGACAAAACATTCTTTCAGCTCGGCATGATGTTGGCCAGCTTTGTTGGCGTGTCTTTGATAGTGTTTCAGCATAGCACCCACACATGATAATCCATTGGATTATCCATATGGTGCATTTGCTGTTAATTTTTTTAAAACCACAATCGCAGTTTAGTTACTTGTGTATTTAGAAAAATGTACCTTTAATTTCAAATGGTTGTGAGTTTTAAACCATAGGAAATATAACAAAATTTACTGCATGTTTCCTGAATACTCCTGTGCGAAAGCTGTAAATTTTGTGAAAAAATCTGTTACAGTAACTGGGATAATAAATTTTTCCTAAGGGATTGTTTTTGTTGGTGCACTCTGTACACAGTCCAGTTATTGGGAAGCTGACTATGCCAGTTTTATCTTGGAAATCAGATGGGCCTCGCATGCTCCATTAGAGATAGTACATACATTGCTTGTTGCATGGAATGTAACAATGTAAGAATCTACTGGAGTTTTAAAAAATCTACTGGAATTTGATTGCATTTGTAGACACTCTGTCGTTGTATGAAGTTGGTTTTACCGGTTGCCTTCAGTGTTGTGGAGTGTATGAAAGGACAATCTGGCAGATTACAATCTGGGAAACAAGGCATAGCCTAGAATGACGTGCAGCTTGGAACTAAAATAATCTTATGCTTTGAGAGGTGCTACGTGCCAGAGAAAAACGTGCTACGAACGTTGTGCAAGGACCTCTCGAAGTTGATAAAATTATTAGGATCTCTGCATAGTTATTCACTCAGCTGGAGCTTTTGGTTGAGATGATGTATTTAATTGTTTACCAGTTCATAAAGTAATGTTGTACTCAAATTGAGACCTGTATGGGGACATTGTTCATCCTCATCCCTGAATTTCCATTTCCACCTTACTTCTATTCTTATCCCTAACTTCATTCTCACCTGTCCCTGCAAAAAATTGTTTCCAGCCCATCTTGTACAGCAGTCAGTTGCCATGGAATCAGCTTTGCTTTAACAATGGTATATGTAATTTGGTTAACTGGTAACAGAATAAAGTTTGTTATCGGTAAAACATGCATCTAAATTTTTGCATATGAATGGCATTGCTGGATCATAAGTCAAAAAGAGCTGTATTGCCACTATTATCCCATGATAATTTCTCATTCCTGTGGGGGTCCCATGGATGGCATTATTCTATCTCTGTTGTGCAGGAACCACTTCCATCCTGTGAGTATTATTTATATCATCACCTTTTCTGTGCAGGACTCATCAAATCTTAACGGTCCTGATGCCATGAAATTTATATTGCAGGATATTGCTCATACTAGTTGCTGTTCATTCTTTTACATGCATATACATTGTTGTCACTTGTTTGTTAACTGTTGTTAACGATTTATTATTGTTAAATAGTATAGGTGACGAGGTGATTTTACATGCTGCACACGACAGAAGTCATGCATTAAGGGAACAGTGTGCCATGTGCGTGGCTGCTGTTGTCTTTAAATATATAAGTAAAACTTATTTGTGCCTGTTTTTCATTTACTCCTTTGTTGAGAAAAATAAAGCAAATAACTTGTTGCCTCTGCCACAGTTTAGCACAAGTAATTTTTTATCACTTGTTAGAATATTTCAAAACATTGTGGATAGTTTTCGTTATTAGAGGATACATAAATTATGGACTGCAGAAGAGAATTAAGTGATGCACCGTAATGTTTGATTTTTGATCACAACTTCAGCAAATGAAGATTATAGAGCTGTCATACGACTAAATTATTTTAGTCGATTAATCGTCGACAAAAACTGATTAAAAGTTGACAACCCAATTTGTCAGACAGCAGTAGACCAGTTGGTTTCACTTCTGGCATTAGTCTACCGCATGACACTGTTGCTATATGTCTGTGTTGTGTCTAAAGCGCTGGTATTGCTTCAGAACCCATGATCACGCAAACATCACGTGATAGCCCAGGAATTCTCATTTACTGTCGCTAAATATATCAGCAAAATTCGATGGAAAACCCTAGACGTGGTAGGTTAAATAGGCACTTTCGACAGCCCGACCACACGCCATCGTATGGCTCACGTGACCCATTTTACCCGTGCAGCTTGGACATTGCACTATTTGCTGTTTCTTCTCGTAATTTCCAGTTGTACTTTTTAGTTTATTTTGTGGTTCCATATGGTAGAGTGACCTGGCTTTTGAGCGCAAATTTATTTTACTATTCGTATCTATCGCATACACGGTAATTTATCTAGGCCTTGCTTTTGCAGAATTAAGACATAACTGAACTGAAGTGAGTCCATTGTCCATGCAGTTCAGCAAAGTTAAGTGATGTGAACAGAGCCTTACATGTATGTTATAATAATGACAACATTCGACTAATCAACGGTCAGCTGGTAGTGGAAGATTATTCATTTAATTGTCGATTAATCAGAGAAAAATTAATCATCTAATTTCAAGGATTGTTAATCACTTTTGGAGAAATTAGTCAATTGGTCATGGATTAATCGATTGATCAGTGACGGCACTACACCGTAGCAGTCATGTTCAAAATTCTTTCACCGACACAAACTCTAATGGCAGTTTCACAAATCATTGTTATTAGCTGTCACAACCTGCCTCTCTGTTTAGAATCTGACGACAAGACAGCAACACAGCTGTAGTAGGTACTTGTTTTATTATCACAGTTGAACATTGTTGTATCGGTAAGTACACAGCGATCGAGTACTACACGGTGAAGACACGCCCTGCTTTGCTGTAGCAGTTCAATCAAACACACATGCACACACACTACAAAACGACATGCAATTGCAAAGGCTAACGCTTCCCAAAATGGCAATGTGATCAACTCTACCGGTACCAGAGCTTACCACATTTATTCTACATGTTTTTGTTACCCACAAAACGCATTTTACATGCATATGGCGTGCACTATACAAATACTAGTACCCAGTTCTACTGTCCAAGTTGCTGTTTTACATCCCACTTGACACAAAATAGGTTGTTTTCCCAGCCAGTCTCCTGACTTAGTACTACAGAAACCAAACTTAGACAACAAAAGCAAACAAAAAAACAAACCAAAATGGCCACAGAAAAACACAGAAAAAGCTGAATCTAAACCAGCGCTTAATAACCTAGTGGTTACATGTCACACTACTAGCATCACTCAGATTGTCTAACCAGATAATACGGAGGAAAAAGAAGAGGAGAGCGTAAAACACGATATTTATATTTGCCATAATACACATACGTGAGTTGTATGGCCTTACTCTGATCAAACTCTTTAAAATACGGAGGTAAACAATTGTGTGGACATGTTACAGCTTCTGCCAGCTCAGCTTCTGAAACGATAAAAAAAGAAATAATAATTAACCGACAGCAACGGTTACTTTCATGATCCATGAGCAACAACGAGATCAACTTTTGAACCAGGACAGTTTTATAGTGAAGCAGAAACATCCTAGTTGCACATCCTAGTAGCACATGAAAACATCATGAACAAGATCTGTGAAAACAGCAACATAAGAAGTCCGTCAAAAACACACAAGTACAGGTTAGTAGTACCCGGATGTGGATCATCAATGCTCAATAGTTACAAAACTGACAATTTCAGTGATACATTTTATGACAAGCATCTTTATTAACAATTTTTCATGCATATTTGTCGTAGAAAACACACACAAAAGTGTGTAAGTCACACTGCACCAACTAATGTACATCTAACCAATTCATCTTTAAACTGCTACATTACAACATTTTGGTATAAAACAGTAAACTCAAATATACAGCACTCCAGTGTGCTTGGTTCAATATTTCATTCGTTCTAATTTTAGACAAAAAATTTTTATGATCAAATACAAAATCTTGGATTTTTCCCATGCACCGATTTTTAATCACATGCAATTTGGTGTAAACTTTCTGACAGAAATTTTCTCGTAAAAATCAATTTTTAGAGAATGCTGCACAACATTACTTCTGTAATGTCTGTTTAAAAAACTAAAACAAGGCCTACCTATAAATACACAAAAATATGAAGTTACTACAAAGATGAATTACTATCATTACGGAATCTGAATAAGCAATACACAATGCATACACCAACAACCTGTAGTAAAGATTTTAATCGGTTTAGGAGATTCGCAAACACTGACTTTACTCATTTTGCCAAAATGCACTAACAGCTGTTGGCAATTTCAATGTTTATAATTTTAAACTTGAGTATTTTCATCCACAAATGCAAACCTAGCGTGTACAGGAAGCAAGCACGTCAACAAGTCATGCAATCATTTCTCATAACTGGCAACTATGTTGGCAGACCATGCACCAGTACAACATGCAACAATAGTTAGCAGAGGGAAGCTATATGCCACTTCGTGTAACAGCAACCTACTTGAAGTGCTTCAAAAGTGAGATGGGAAACAACAAATAGAGCAAGCTAGCAAACTGGAAAGAAAATTAAAAGTGGCATGTTGGCTCTCACGGGTACACTGCAATGAAATAAGCATCTAGCCAAGGCCAGAGCCACTGAAGATATATCTGCACAAGCTACTTCATGGCATTTTGTAGAAACAAAGGAAAGAAGACGCTGATCACTGGCTGAAAAGTACACAGCATCTGACAGCAGTGGACAGTATGGGAGACTAAGAACAACAGTGGATAACAAAGGTGCAGTAGTCGCAGTAAGTTGAAAGTGACTTCTGCCATCTCCAATTTTACAGCGCTAGAGCTCCAGTACATAACTTCACAGCTACATCTCAATGTTGACAATTCTTTCTGCTTATTCGTCAAAGCACCTCCACTATCTACCTACACATTTCAGTAGCTTCAAAATTCTCTACTCCGACTATGAAAGAACTGTTATCCAGGAAATCTGAAAGTACAAGCAGCGACGACAAATCCACTTAAACAAACTTTGTGGAGTCCAGACAGACAGACAGACCGTGTTTAACAAAAACTGACAATAAAGACCGAGTTATCTACACAAATGCATCCAAAAACTGTTCATAAAAATGCTGGAACAATGTAAGCACAACACCATAACATGCAGTGGAGTACCAATTAAGCAATTAATACTCACAGAAGATATAACGGGCACATACATTTCTGTTACGCTCTCCAACTACAGCTGTCTAGATACCACAGACACAACCATTTTACGGCCATTATACAGCTCAACTCAAATGAGCCGGCACCGCCATTAAGAAATGGAAATTTTGCTAAAACAGAGTTTTACTGCCAACCAAAACACCCTTTCTGATGGAAACCAGTGCATTCGGATTAGACAGAAAATGCTACGCTTATCTTCAATGGTATTACCGACACTGTCTCTCTAACACCTAGACACCGGCACAGAACAAAGTAGCATGGGTGGTTAATCAATCATAAATACATGTATGTTCGATTGCTCATATCAGGCAGTAGCAAAGAAATGATGATGCCATTAACAAAACAGCCACTGACAATTAAATTCTAACAAACTGCAGAAATACAGCGGACAATGGATACACTTAATTAAAATGACGTTTTCAAAAGGACTGAACGTCACTCATCCCAAGTGTTCTCTTCCAGAATAAGTGGATAAAGAAATATGAGGGGGGGGGGAATTGTTCAGCTAACAAAGGTTAACGTGAAACACAACCACTAAAACCGACTTGAATTAATATCATTATTCACCAACACACACAGAAACGTTTTTAACTACGCAAACCACGACAACATCAGCTCTCAATTTTTCTCCACGGAGACAATGAATAAGCTCAAGCAGAAACATGCAGCATGAGGAAACACTACAGCTACAATGCTTACAAAGAACACTATACAATACCCCACCTGCACTAAAGCCACCAACAAGCTAATTACATCACCTTTTCAATATTTCTCATAATATTACTGCCAAATTGCAAACTATACTGCAGTAGAGAGCCCACTATACACAGCTGCTAGCACAAAGATAGACAGACAAAAATTTTTAAAGCGCTTTTGTTGCCGATACAACAGTGAAGGGAGTCGCAGAGACACAGTTATAAAAATACCAGCCTATTGGAAACCATCTACAAAACAGTGTAGTGTGTAGCTGGCCAAACACACTAGCCAGCCACAAACTGCAACTATCACAATGTACATTATTCCGACCTGATTCGCAAACAACCACGTATCTGTACATCTCTCACAAACTAAGCATTCATTAAAATGCTGCCGACGATTAGATGCCAACTGATGATGTTCCAAATCTTGTCCGAGGTGGTGCCAACAAGTACACGCAAGTCCTCTCCGTGATCCAAATAACACCGCCATCGTTAGTGACTCAGCACCGCTGACTGCCAACTAAGACCCTGGTGAAACGGCGTGAAGCTGTGACGGCGACGCTGCCAAACTCAAAACGAGGCGTCAATTCTCCGACTATTAGCACGGCATTCCACGCGTGAGCACACTTCACGTTACCTCCATAACAACTGCCGGCATGTCTGCACCATCGTGACTGTCCCTATAAAAACACGACATTAGATATTACCAGAAAAAAAGAGATGCATTGTCTAGTTCACATTTTCCAATATTTCATCTCCAATGTTTTCCTCAAACATGGTAAATAAAGTATATATTTCAACAGAACAGAACTAGCATTTTTAGGACTAATACAAATAACTATGCATAATTTTTTTGACTAAATA
>Ga0209782_1000797_pt1 | contig 14864 bp, 10 predicted proteins | sample WorMetmaBAHAMAS1_FD_187390 | JGI IMG/M metagenome (GOLD analysis project Ga0209782, IMG submission 187390) | Marine gutless worms symbiont microbial communities from Max Planck institute for Marine Microbiology, Germany - Inanidrilus... | ecosystem: Host-associated > Annelida > Digestive system...
GATTAGAACCGTATTACTCATAACCGGAAGTTTACAAAATATCGACTAAAGCTGGATCTGGGATAAATATTCTTTATTTACTGACGGGCCCTATTGCAGTTAAGGAACACCAAAAAACGCCACTTGATGGACATAAATCTTCAAAAGAACCTTATACCTGAATCGTGATAATTTATTGCAGAGGTGCGGTGTTCAACAATTTTAACGCAGAACACATCTGAAAAATATATTTTTGCATTTGAAGTTAAAGAAAAGTAAACGCCAATGGCCAGGTAAGTCTCTCTGAGCGTCTAGGCCATGTGTAGCCTAGTCATAAGCCTCGTCTGCCTAAAAGCGAGACTTGTACGGTATGAGTATCATTAGCGGCTGAATGTTTAGCTAGGCCATGTGTTGTTCAGCCGAGTAGCCATAGTAAGGCTAGAATGTAGAATAGCAGCCGGTGGTTATGGGTTATTGCATTAATTTTGTCTTATAATTACTGAGGGTGGGGTCTGTGTAAAAACAGTAAGGTAATAGTTACATTTTTTTAGTTACATGCACGTAAAATAGCGAACTACTTCAAGTGTTTTAAGTACTGGCTAGTATTCTACATGTGTCCCCATAGTAATGTATATAGCGATACCAGCCAATTGCTTGGCTAGCACTTGCCCAATATCAGGACAGACTACAAAATAACTAGTTTATCCCATCACACACACAGCAGCCATTTTTTTCTCCTACATGCTGGTTTTAAGTTGCTTTGATTGTTTTTTTTGTTAACTGTTTAGTTGTTACATTAATGTACTGCTTTCTGTATTTAGCAGTTTAGCTTCCGGGCTTCAAATATGTTATGATAAAGTTGAGTTGAGTTGAGTTGTGTTGTGTTCATTCAGTGCTCCAGACTGTTACATATTGATAGATCGCAAATATAAGTACGGTAAATATATGTCCAGCTCGACGGCTTTCCATTTATGCAGCTGTTGTGGCTATGTAACCATCCAGATGGTCCAACAGCCTCAGATAAATGGATACCGTCTACTCTGCAGTGTTTAGGGGCTTTAGTGAACTTAATGAAGTTTACTGTGGTTTAGGATTAGGGTTTAGCGTTGTGAGTCGTTTTGGATTTGTGCTAGGTTTAATAGAGTTAGGGTTTGTTTTAGTCTTAGTATGCAATAACCATTTGCAGTGGTGGCACAGATCTTTTATGAAGTGCTAACATTTCAATCGTTTTAACATTTTGATTTCTTGCCATTCTAACATTGTTTGTAGACTATATTCAGTGTTTAACATATCGTAACATAACCATATTCATTTAATGACCAAGCTTGAGAGAACACAAGATAGTTACAACACAGTAATAAAATATCAGATTGTGATCAGTTAAGTATATATAGAGATAATTAAGATGACCAGGTTGCAGAAGAAGTGGTATGTGGTCTTCTCCGGAGATTGTAGCACTGTAAGGCAGCCGAGGGTGGAGGAAGTAAGTAGTGGAGGAGGTGATATTTATAATGTTGAATTTTGTAGAAGAGTTGCTCATCTGCTGTATCGCAGAGTTCTTGAAATACAGGAGGTCTGGTTGACAAAATCCACATTTCTTGTTGCGCCACAGGAACGCGTTGATTCGTTGCTCATCACACTTGTTGACCAATCCTGACCAAACACAACTCACGTAAGTTATCTTGGTGACAGCGACCGACCTAAATATGGTATAACATCCACTGTCACTAAAGCCATTAGTGCAGAGAATCCTCAGAGTGTTTTGTGTCTGTGCACATGACATGTTCCAAATAGTCAAAGTGTTTGTGATTGTGACACCAACTATCTTAAGAGTAGTGACACGCTCTACATCTGCCATTGGTAGTGTTGACAAGATCAGGTGCTTATTTCTGCTGTCTCTGAATACAATTTCTGGTGTCTTCTTCCGATTCAGTGCCAGATTATTAATCCACACCTCAGTTGCTTGGATTTCTGACATGCGCGAATCTACGTTGCATGCTGGGACGATTAAATACGTATCAGCTGCAAATTTACACATTGCATTGCCTGGAGTTGCCACATTCAAGTCTGCCGCTGTCACCACATATGACGCTGGTTCAATGGCAGAGCCCTGTATGATGCTGAAGTTAATTATTTGCACGGTTGACTGTTGACCATTTTATTCTGTCCCGTGTGAATGCCCTGTGAAAAAATTTACCAGCCAATTGTATATCTGGTCGGGAAGGTTGAGTTAGGCCAGCTTCTCCAGTAGTGTGGAGTGATTGACAGTGTCAAATGCTTTACTAAAGTCGTTTGAGATAACTACCACATACGGGTTGTCAAGCAGCATCTTGGTGATTGTGTCCAATATAGATATTATTGCAGCAGTAGGGGAGCCTGAAGGTTTGATGGCGAATTGGTTGGACAATGCCAGATTTGTTGTAGGAGACAAAAGAGCTGGGTACAGAAAATGCCAGACAGTGAATCGTTCCAAGATGTGGGTAACAATAGGAGTGACAGAAATTGGTCTGAAATTAGCTGGCTGCGATGGAGATGGAACTTTGGAATGAGGTTGGATAGAAGCTTCTTTCCACTGACTTAGAACAGTGGAAGTGGCGACTGATAGGTTTAAAAGTTGTGCTATTGGGCGAGTGTATTGGCGGTTTTACGTGAGACAGCATCGCGCGGTCAATCGGTGTTAGCAGATATACTTGTATGATTGTTTATTATCTTGTATGTGTGCAATATGCATGTGTGTGCAAGGACTCTCCAAGTGCAATCCAATGGCTACGAACTATAGACAAGATGAACATGGCTTTTATTATGGTGAATCTGCAAATTACAACCCTACTGGCTATGAATTTTCTGCATCAGTAAACCAGTTTCCAGTTGATGCGTATGTACTTTGTGATTGGATTAATAATAACAATATATATCAAATGATTGTTTATCATAAATTGAAATTAGATTTATATCATATGTGCTAAAAGTCAGTAGGCCTACGTTTTTGTCTTGTTTTGTAATATGAAAGAAGATAAAAAATATTGACCTTTAAAATGAGATGCTGTCACAGCCAATTAACATTGGTGGCAATAAAGTTAGGACACCCGTAAGTGCACTGCATTTTTCGTCCATGGGTGTTCCTCCTGTTTGGATGTTTTTTTTAAATTTCTTATCATGCAAATAAAATGATTGATTGATGATTGAATACAATTGTGTATATGTGCAGTGTTTCAGCAGTGAGTTTTTTTGGTCATGTTACAAGTTGTTACAACATGTAGTTATAGGAAAGGCAAGGATATAGGGCATACAGCAAGATTGCAAAGGTAGTGAGTTGACTGGATAAGTTGAACTTGAAAGTCATTTTTCTAAGTGAACCAGTAATGAAATTGGGATTCTGGTGTAAAAATAATAGCAAGTGTGCCATATGGATATGCCAGTGGATTATCATGTGTGGGGTGCTATGCTGGAACACTATCGAATACACATGCCAACGCTGACCAACATAATGCTGAGCTGAATGACGGCGATATGGAATGATCTGCTTCACAAGTTCATTAATAAGGCATTTGTGTCATTAATGACACTGCCGCCACTGCTGGTGCCCTGCACCATGGAGTACAGCTGAGTGAGATGTGCCATGGCTTCTAAATGAGTTATCCAGGGAGCTTTGGCACAGTCAACTGTCGTTAATTACTGGGCCATATGACAATAACTACAATGCCACCGGCTACCATAACTACTTACAAAGAGTGTGTGTGAAAAAAATCTACAACAGATACAGAGTCTGATACGAGGCAGTGAGTGTTCTTGGAACTTAAATGACTGACATGTTCTGTAGGCAGCTGCGGGAGTTTTTGATGACGGAAAGGATGGCGCGACATTGGTGTGGGCAGCTGTGGATACCGTAACTCATTTCCCAGTTGTGTGTCAGATTACTGTCTTAGTCTATTAGAGCATCGGTGCATGAGGGGATGAGGGGAAGGGACAGTTAATTATAGGGCAGCTACAGCAGTGGGTAACAGTCATGCATGCTGTTCAAGTGATAAAGATGACGACAACGATAACAACAGATGGCACGTAGTGTAAAAGATACATCTTGGCGAACATGCTGCTCAACTTGTGTATCAAAAGGCATCCTGTATGAAAGCACTTTAAGAATGGAAACCATTTGGCTGATTTAAAGCAGTGTTCGATTTCAAAAACGGAAACCAGTTAAATGGTAACTGGTTAACATCTCTAATAAATAGCAACCAGTTTAACAGAATTTGCTGTGTTGGTTGGATTTTCATAGTTATCGATCAGTTAGTCCTTAAAAACTAGCAATATATTATGTTGTGAGTCTAGACATGGTGAAGTAGGTTAGCATTATTTCAATTGCAGGCAGTTTGGCCAGTTTGACTATGGCCAGGGATATAATGCACAGTACCCAGCAGATGCTCAGTACTATCCATCGACAATTAGCTACTCAGGTTCAATATTAACACCAGATGTCAGTATGTCATATACACAGGCGACTGAAGCTACTAACTTTGATGATGAACCACCTCTTTTGGAAGGTGAGTTATACTGTTCTCTTTTAGCCCGCTTGGCAAACTTGCCAGAAGGGCTATATGTTTTGCTTGCATTAATTTCTTTTTTAATGATCGTTCGGAGACCAATTATCTCAGAATTCAGTGGACCAATTTTCACAATTTTTTCACCAAATGATAGGTATTTGTTCGTAGATGATAGATCTGGACCTCTTTTTCCAATTCCTTAAAGGATGTTGCCATTGCGACCAATTTTGGGCAAAATTGGCAAAATGACCTTCATTCTGGCAGGCTGGCATTCTGAAATGGGTAGGAATATGGCAGTTACGATTCAAAAATATTTAATTGCACTATTGTAGCTACATTGTATGCAAATTTGATCAAGATCAGTCCAATAACCCCAGATATTGTGAGGGTAACAACTGCACCCTTTTGGACGAGACGGGCAAAAATCTGCATATTTCACCAAATATCTTGATTTTCACCACGTTTTCAGCATTAGTAGACATGTGTATGGGGATTATAATACTGAGATAAGTTTTGCAGTTGCCCAAGGGATGTTGCTATGGTAACCTATTAATTTTGGGGGCTTTTTTCAGAAGTCAAAAGTGATTGCCTTTACTGGCATTTGGCAACAGATTGTCCTATCATTAAGTGGCTTTAAAAAGATCATATGGCTGATTCGGCTACGTTGTGTAAAAATTTGGTGAACATCGGTCCAGTAACTTTGGAGTTTAAGAAGGGAGTTTGTAGGATTTTTGCCGCGACTTGACCGCAATTTGACAATCGTCATTCATTCGGCACATTGGCGTTCTGAAACGAACTGGAACATCGCAGTTTCGATTGCAGCGAGTTAATCAGCAATGATTTCTGTACATTCTGCAGAAATTTGTAAGATTTGATTCAATGACTTCAGAGTTTCAGGTGCAAGAAATTGTACGGCTGGCATCGATAATCATTACAACGTTTAGTTCACCTACGTTCGCTATCGGGCGGAGCTGTTAGGCACTGAGGTGTTCTTTACTGGTTGTACTTTCCTAGTTTACCATATGCATTCATTCTTACTCGTTCGTATACAGCTCAATATACAAATTACACATATTAATATGAAACTTTACTAATTTAGAACTGTCCAGCTCAAGTTAATGATTGTTTAAGCAATGTTTTTGACAACATATTAGATGTATTACTTGAGAGGTGTGCTGTGACTAGAACTGTGTTGAAAGTGCCATTAATGTCTTAAAGCCTGATCAACTAACCCTTCATTGTGGCTAAGTGTTTTGCAGATATGTAGTTTATAAAAATGCTTTTGTGGCATTATTCATATGAGAAATTAATTTGTTTAATTAATTGTGATTGCAATAATTACTGCACTTTATAGTATGAAGAAGCCTCCTTGAGCCAATATTTAAACGTGATGACATATTTTATGTAATATATTTGTGCTTCAGTTAGTGGTTTGAATACAGATATTGGAAATGACTGACAATACATTTGATAGCATTCATTTAAGTTCAGTTTAATCAGTTATCATCTTGTTATTTGATCATATGCTGCAAATTTGTTATGAATTTGTTGTAGAATTAGGCATAAACTTTGAGCACATCTATCAGAAGGTAACAAAAAGATGTTGAGATCTTTAATAAATATGATGTTAGTAGTATACATGTATGTAAATATACTTTTCTTTGCTATAGAAATATGTGTATATTGTATTTCATTTGTTGAAACTGTATATTATGTTGTTGATCTGTATAACTTTCAATAACTACAGACCTCATTTAAATATATATTGTATGAATATTAAATCTGATATAATTGCTAATAACTTGATGTACACTAACCACAACAACAGAGACAGAAAAAGCTTAAATTAAACTAAAGTAAATGCTGATTAGGCTTTATTGTTTTGAAGAAAAGAGATGGATGGTTCTAAGTTGCATATTTGGACAATATATTTTATGTACTTTTACAGTGATGGCAGATTTTTTGTTAATTTGCAATCTGAATTAAACGGTATAATGCACTAACTCTGATTGGATAAGTGTTCCCTTGCTACAGTTTAACGAAAAGATTTACATACGTGCAGTATTGATGTTGTACCCATTATACCAAAAGTGTTGAGTGGTTTATTGAGGAAAGACAGCATGTAGCTATGCGGGAAAACAAACTAACTTTATGTACACCACCTGTTTCTTTAGACTTTAGTACTGTTGCACAGCTTGATTTGATATTGGGCTGGAGTGCTGTGTTTGTGTGTTTTTTTTTAATTAAGACACTCTCAGTACTGCATCCATTGAAGCAGCCGGATGCTGCAATCATGCAGGACACTGACCTTGCTGGGCCTCTCGTCTTCTGTCTTGCATTCGGTGGCTGTTTACTTCTTGTGAGTGCAGTTCTCAACCAGTTTTTTATCATTGTTGATAACTGAATGCTGGTATTTATTGTGATAATGTGGAGTGTTAATTTTAATTGTTAACGCCGATGGACTGCGTGACTCTGCCTTACGCAAAATCGACCATATCACGCTGCATGCCAAGTGAAATCACCGGGCAACAAGCGCTGCGAGCGATATTTAAAGCACATTGCTACACAGACCGTCACCTGTTGGTTATTACCACATGCATACACAGTAATGCCTAAACTCCACTTGGTTGATTTGTTGTCGACATGCTATACAAGCAAATGTGAAACAAATACACAAGAAATCGAATCAGTGGAGCCTGATTCTTAGTGTACTGGCATCTAGTGCCGTAGGTGCTAAAAACAGAGCTCTGTCAATGACGGCATTGTTGATCTTTGTTAACGACATGCTATGGCAAAATTTTTCTCTAAGTCTGCAGTTGTTCATGCAAAGTGGGTCATGTGAGCCCAAACACATCCTTTTTAGGGGTAATTTGTCATCTCTTTGGCAAGCACAACGACTGCATATACCATGCTACTACGGTGCTTGTATAGCCTCGCGTGGTAAAAATACTACGACATTGCTCGTCGGCAGCACCTGCGATCCATCGGCTGTTGTCAGCTGTTCATATCATGACATCGGCGTTCGATGTTGTGTCGTCGGGCTTTTCTGTGGCTGGCCAGGCGGTCTGGGACTCGTTACCAGACTATCTCTGAGATCAGACAAGTTTTTGGACATCTGTTGTCGTGATCTGAAAACTTTTGTTTTCTTGTTTGACTAGTGTATACAGCATATTAGATGCTTTGCGATTATGCGCGACCTGATGACGGCACTGTTCAGTTGTTGTACTCTTCAACATAGTGTCCAGCTGTGTGACAGATTGTAACACTTGATATTGTAAGGTGCCCCTGTAATGGCATTGTCACGAAGCATCACCCTAAACTCCACGTTGACATTACTTTATATGAATATACTGCTGACATTGACATTGACAATACACTGGTATTGATGTCTTGTGTGGCGTAGTTATTGTTGACTACAATAATTAGAAGATTATTTAGAAGTTTGATCTCTACATGTGAATGTGTTGTGTAATAATGAACAGACGCAGTATAAAAAGTAATAGCCATGTGGTTTTACTGGGTTTCATTGTCATTTGTTTCATTGAATTTTTAAATGAAGCAATTACATGCATATTTGAAGCACACAGTGACAGATTTGCTAATCGCTAAGTAAATATTTGACACAGTTGAACAATTTTAAGCACAACATCTCGTGGTTTGAACATGTTTACAATTAAGATGCATACCTAACTATGCATGATCATATATTTGGAGCATAATGGATAATTTCAATACATCTGACACTCAAAGTTAAATGGCAGTTTGTGTTATTTGCATATTGTGTATCACTTCAGTCAGTTGATTTTGTCATTGTTTCTCACAGTTTGTAATGTAAAGTTGTATTTTGAATATACTTATTGGAATTATTTTTATTATATCGTTACTCTACTTTACCGTCATCTGCTTGGCAGCAGAAATATGTCAGTTGAGTGTCGGTGTCTTTTGCTTACATTGAAATTTAATATCCAGCTTAATTGGCTATAATTTAAGTTTAAATCAAAAAGTCTGACAGATTCTCATGTTATAGTTGTGTGTATGCTGTATACAATGTTTTGTGGGTGTTATTTGTGTTTGATATGTAGTCTGGCAAAGTTCATTTTGGCTACATCTATGGCATTGGAGTAGTTGGCTGCCTGGCTATGTATGCACTACTAAACTTGATGAGTCTCGCTGGAGTGTCTGTCTCATGTACAGTTAGTGTACTTGGCTACTGCCTTCTCCCGATGGTCTTCCTCTCGTGCTTCTCTGTCATTCTCTCGCTGCAGTAAGTCATTCGCTTGTTTTTGTCCGAGTATCTTACGTAAGACTTAGTTCCTTCAGTTCCTACCGGAACATCGGGTGATGAGATTCCTCTATTTCTTGTGCAAGTATCTTAGTCATGTCTAAATTAACCTAGCTGGTAAGTACAAACATCCACAATTTCTATGAAAGTTATTAGTGCACACTATGACTAGGCTGGGTTGGAAAGTAGAGTGGTTATTTCGAATTTTCAAAGTTCACAAGGTAGTGTAGCAGTACATTTAAAGTGAGATGGAAATCTCTATCATCATTACATAGAGAGAGTTTCCTTGGGAATCTGTTGGTAAAGAATCTTGAAAATCGGTCTCAGCTGAAATTATGACCACAATTCATCTGGGCTGCTTATTTGAAGCCCATTGTGCCAGGGTTTTAGATAGATATAAACAGGCGGACGTAAATATGGCCATTTGGATGTTATCCAAAACCCTGCATTGTGCACTGACTGAGCCTGTTGTGTTTAATTTTGAACTTCTTGGTCATCATATGCAACTGTTGTAGATGCTTATCAATATTTTGTGTTTTCGATGAAACCTTACATGTTGCTTTGTTTTCTTACCCACATATTGCCTCTGGTGACTTGTACTTATACAGGCAGACAGTATGCTGCATGTGTGTGATCATGGGCATGCCCTGGACATTGACACCATACTAACTATCGACTAACCAATAAGCTTGAAGTTTCACTCAAGCTACCATAACTAATGTGAGTGAAATAATGGGCCACTTTCAGCCAGTGTGTTCAGAGATAACATTATATCTGCTGGAACACTGTCAAGATTTGCTAAGTTCAGTTTGGTTGTAGTGGCTCTTCTTTCCGTTTGCTACTGTGATGCTATTTATTTGTGATAGCTAACTTTCTTTCAGTTGTATTGCAATAGCGAAGGAATATTGAGCCGTGCTCACTGCAGCTGAGCAGCATAAGATCCAACACAAAATGACAACTTCTGATTTCATGTGATAATCCACCACATCGCTGGCATTTGTTCTGCTTCTCAACTGTCAGTTTGCATGCAAATAAATGCAAATGTTTGGGTAATTGTTTTGTTATTTTTTCAGAGGACTGTTTGGCATCGTTCTGACAGTAATAGCGGTGCTCTGGTGCAGCATGTCAGCCTCCAAACTGTTCGTCTCGGCACTATCAATGGACAAACAGCAGCTGTTAGTTGCCTATCCTTGTGCGCTAGTCTATGGCATCTTTGCACTGCTGACTGTTTTCTGAATGTCCTTCTGTTCTGCTGTTAGTGTTTGTCACATTTTCAGTTTTTGACAGTACCTATGCAGTGCTGTTGCAGTAATGTAATCATTAAACCACACAGTTATTACAGTGTGAGGTGATGCTATGCAAACGCGGTATATCCCATCATCGTGTGTTTGTGTGTGTGTGTCTTGACACAAGCCAGTATTGTGTCACAACGGCTGAACTCGGGATCACAAAAACAATGCCACTCTAGCCCAGGGACTCTTTAGTTTTCTGATACCAAATATCACTCCAACCATTGCTAAATGCAGTCAACAAAGCCATGATGGTGGAGCTTCTTTGACTGCACTTGTGAATATAGAAGATAACTATAGATGCTATATACTCACCATGCACATATGCCTAAACAACAGATAGTCGTCATTCAATCAATCAATCATGTGTTTAATAGACAATTGGCAAACCGCAACCGCTGGCACAATATACAATATAACAAAAACGTAAGATAATACGACTGCTATCGAAGTGTAAACACATGTGAGTCTAATAGTCTGCGTGTTCGCAACACCTGGCGACGACGGTGGATGTGGCCAGGTGCTTTGAGTAACAGTCGTCACCGGTCACATTCATCATTTAGCGTGATGAGCGATTGAGCATGACATCGTTGTGAGTCTGTTTCCGTAGCTACTTTGTGCAAAATGTGCATGTACTGGAAGCATGCAGTAAATTACTGCTTGTTTGCCAAAACTTTTATTAAGCTTAGGTATTTGTTAGACGTAAACTGTTGACTTTTAATATGGTTTTGTTTGTGACACATGATACTGATAGTACTGAACACACAATGATAATGATAACCACTGTTAAGATGTCGCTGCTATTTCACAAACATTCAGTAACAAAAAGTTGAGTGTTTTTCTTGAAGGTACTAGTTATTGAAGTTACTTTGCCCAGAAGGTGACTGACTAGTAATTGTAGGCTAGTTAATTAGTTTTATAGCAAAGGCATTGTTTTAGCAGTGCATTTATCTTATGTGATTAATAGCCCTTTTCCGTGCATATTCCTTTGAAAATTCACAGTGTATTGCTTTATTTATGTCATTTGTACCTCCAACAACATCAGTTATTGCACATTTTTATTAATCTTTTTTTGACTTTGTAGTTTGAACCTTATGTTTTCAGAACTGCAGTGCATGTTTAATTTGACATTAGTTTGTGAAATATCATTAGTATCTGATGTGCTGTTGCATGTAATGTCACGTATGGAACCATATAATAAGAACAGCATTCTGGTTTTCTTGTCTGCTGTAGTCATTAAATTGGTTGTTAACCAAACCAGTTCTTTTTCCGTGGTGTAAAGTGGTGCTGGGATTTCTAAATTTTACTGCATTTTGTTGTATGGCATACGTAGCTGCTTTGAAAGCCATTAATCTGTTGAGTGAGTTGGTGCTTGAGACACGTGCATACTTACCACTACCAACATGATAGTGTTGTTTCTTGTGTGAATTTCTAATGCTTAGCTACAGCAGCTGAATCAGACTTGCATTGGAAAAATGACACCATGGAAATTTTTTATTTCTACAAATTTTTACAACAAAATACAGAACATTTAATACAGAACTCGCTGAATCCAGCTGCTGATGATGTTCATTCACTTGACAAATCACACTTTCAATGAACAATCTTATAGAGTTTCACCAAACTTAGCTAATATTCTGACAGTCTTAACCACTCTTAGGGTGTATTTACATGATAGAACGTTTTGGTTTTACAAGTTTAACTGGTTGTACAGCGACAACCAGTTGTACAACTAGTTGTATCATGTAAACACACCCTGACATTCAGATAAATCATTGCAGTACGTCTGTTGAGTGTGACACTTGCCACTCCAGCAATTGCTTAGCAGAGCTTTTGTTCACTTTGTGAGATAATGCTCATAGGAAAACTGAAAAGTTACCTTGGAAGTTGTAGGCTTTTCCATCTGAAGTAGGAAGAAAACAGTGAAAATGCCATACACAGGCACATAATTCTTAACCTTGCTACAGATAAGCCTCTAACTACGTACTATGTCATATGTCAAATGCCACGCTGTATGCTGAAATTATTGTATGATGCAAAATTTGACTTAAGTACTATTGTAGTCAAAAAAACAGTAACACTACTTTTGTTCGTAACTTTGCCAAATCTTAACCAATTTTCAAAATTTATAGCACTGCTAGATTCACTAGTAAATTTGCAATAAAGCTGTTATTAAATGTCTCACCACACCTTAAAGGTATAGCTACACTACCTTGTGAAATATTAAGGTCTGAAAATAGCGACAGAAACACACATTGTTAATAAATGATAAATCACAAGGTGGCATCACTGCCCATTTAAGGTGTGGTGGACTATTCAGCTATCACTTCACTAATTATTTATTAATAAGTTTGGTAGTGAAAAATTTTTCAAAATCAGTGGACACTTGATGAAATTACAGTCAAAAGGTTGATTAGTCTCATGTGTGCTTGCAGTGTCCTGCTTAAAGATAAACAACTGTCCAGATAACTTACCTGTGACACACAGAAACTGCATGTTTTTTTACCGTTGCTATGTTATTATGTAGATTATTTTGACTTTAATATGAACAAATATCAAACTACCAAGTATGTTTCTACAACTTTTTTCAGTGGCTGAGTCTTACACCACAGTTTGCTGCACTCAGTCTTTGAGCATGACAATTTCTGAGCACTGAGATTTCACAAGGTAGTGTAGCTATGCATTTAAGGTATGGTGAATGTTTAATAATTATCGCAAATTTACCAGTCCATCAGTGAAAGAATTTTGAAAATCGGTTAGCATATGTGTCCTGGTTTTTTGAATCACAGTGTACATGTGCACTTTGCATATTTGATAACTATGGTGTGGTTTTTTGAGTTTCAATATTTTTATAATGTGATTGATGAGGCGCAATATCGTCCTGTTTGTGTTTGTGCCGTTAATTAAACTCCAATTTAAAAAAAAACAACCACCAAATTGCGGTTGCGCCTGACTCACCATATCATTCACAGTCAGAGTTAAGCTAGGAATCTCTTTCAAGGACACTGAACTTGGTTAAAGCCCCGCTGACATGCAGTTGGATGCGATGTTTACAGTAGGCCTACTTATTAAGCCAACCATACACAGTGGCCTCACTGTATGCGCGGTACAGTGTGTGCATTATCTGAAGTTCAAAGGCCGGCAGTCAAATCAATCGGCACCGCACAGTAGATTTTTTGAGTGCCGGCGGTTGACGTAAATAAACTTGTAACACACGGGCCAATTACTCAGTGGTGTACTCGAAGGGGGTTAAAAGGGGAGGCCCCAGCCATCAAACATGTGACATAAAAATTATTGGAGTTTTCAAAATTTGACGTTTTCCGTTGATGATACCTAAGTAGGTAAATAAGCATGTACGTACACACACACATACACAATATTACAAATTTACGGTCAATAAACTGGAGTCCGGCACTACCCCCAAATAAATCCTGGGCACGCCCTTGGTGACTCGGATTTTGTTTTCTCCCGTAGCCTATACTTGGTCATGGGTTAGATAGGCTGGGGGAACTCTGCTATCTACGACTTTTGTTTCTGTTTGTGCATGGTTCCGTCTAATTTTCAGCCCACGCTAGATATTCCGTTTCGATCGTGTCGTATCACGTGCGGGTGCGATCAATGTATCTGACGCTGTACTGTCCATTATCGGCGATTGCCGATAGCGTACAGTAAGCCGATGCATTACTCACATCCTCGATCGATCGTATACTGTCATTACGAAATAGGCTAGATACGGAACTGGGCTCATTCGTCAGGTCAGCAGCACCTGTGTAGGTAACGTTGTAAACAGCAGAAGCACATGTAGCGATAATCAGCTGAGCCAAGTTGGCTGGGCGCCACCATCGCACATGTCAATCAGCTGATCGCTCGCTGGCTGGCTGGCTGTGGCGATTCTGCGCTGTCAGTTCACTCGTCGGCGGCCTATGCCATCCTTTGTCGACTGTGTTCGCATGTGATTGCCACTTATATAACCTCGTCTTCGTCGTCCACGTCGCGTCACTCGGCGTACATTTCGTTTTAACGAATCGGACTCGAAATTTATTCGAAGTTTGGGCTAAAATCGAATGTGTCTCTTTGCCGTGGTCGACAAGTAGGCCGACTCGTTGTCAGCTGGCCTAAGAACTACCTACATCGATAGCTCAGCTACATGTGGTCTGGTCTCTGTGACTGCTTTTGTGCTATTAATGAACGCATTTTCACGACTGCAAAAGAAACTGAGTGCAAACCAGGTTTGTGATTCTAAACTGTCAGCCTATTCAACTGTGATGTTTATAACCACGGGTACCAATCCTGTTTTGTGTTTTTAAATATAGTGTTTAAACAGAACTGTCTGCAATGTGCAGCTTATGCAAATATTGTAATTATTTTTCGATTTCATTAGAGGAGGGCATTTAAAGTCAACAAATACTGCTTGTGTAAGTGTCCAAACAGTCCAATGACAGTAATACGCAAAATCACATTGCCACACGTAGGTAATGTCTGTGTGTCTGCAATAATTTGTTCGTAACATTTAAGTACACGATAACCACATTAGTAGCTACTAATCTAGATTTTAAAAATAAAATTTTAAATTTACGAAACAGTTGTGCCATAAATCTCACATAAACATTCATAAACTGGACACGGAAATAAGTCAGCTTGGTGTGTTAAACCGATAATACCGCCTGCATTGTGCTATTGAATAATTGATTGTTTGTCAACTTACCGTTATATTGTATAATTGCTACTATAGTAATTGTCTATTTAATTAAGACTTAGTTAAGGTTTTTTTCTCTT
>Ga0209782_1000798_pt1 | contig 14855 bp, 14 predicted proteins | sample WorMetmaBAHAMAS1_FD_187390 | JGI IMG/M metagenome (GOLD analysis project Ga0209782, IMG submission 187390) | Marine gutless worms symbiont microbial communities from Max Planck institute for Marine Microbiology, Germany - Inanidrilus... | ecosystem: Host-associated > Annelida > Digestive system...
GGTATATATACCCCAAAATCAGTCTACCTTACAAATTTTTATGTGGTTACTGGTTGTTTTTTTCTCTTTGACCCAGGACAAATTCGATATCGTGCCAGTGTGCGCCTTAGCTCGTGTTTCTTTTTCTTACTTACACACCACACTTTATACCCCCCCCCCAAATAAAATTCCTGGCTACGCCCCTGAGCGTCACTAAAATAACGCCGTTATGCTTCACAGCAGCCGGGTTTGTTGTGAAAGACAAATAAAAACCATTTTAATCGCATTTTTTAAATTTTGATTAGGGCCTAACTGAGGCTTTACTCTTGTGAAGTTGGTTGTGTTGAAAACACTAGGCCTGGTAAATAACCTCGCCAACAGTGTAGGTTTATCACGCTGTTTTCAAATGGGCAATATGACTTTGTGATCGTTTCAATACTCAAGACTTCACGATGGAATGAACCGCGTTTACAGCGCCAGCGGGCAGTATCATTCTCAGTTACCGCCCGCAGGTGACGTCAGCAGTTGCTCCCCAGCAGCTGCACGCTTGAGTGAGTACGGACACGGCGCTGGATAGTGCACATTGCGGTCGCCTGGAAACCACGCCCACTGTGCTGTAACAATAATGCATAGTATTAGAGTCCACGTCGAACCGGCCATTAACCGATGCAGTCATGCTGTGAATATTTTTGTGGCCGAGCTGGAAGTGAAAGCTGCCCAAGTCTTTGTTGTTTCTGACGTGAGAATACAAAACATCGATTAGCCGAACTACGTACAGGCGTGTGTGTGTGCAAATAGATTATGACCACACGGCATGCGGCCGCTAAATGTGGCCTTTTATCAGCTAGCACAGGCCAAAAGAAACAGCCGGATCGATCTTCAGTGACTTTTACGGCGAATTATGCGAAACCAAGGTCATTGTCTCATGCAGTCTAGTTCCTTCTCGCTGGAAGTTGTTATTCGACAACCTCATTCACTCGAAGGACAATTAACGCACAAGTCACAACTGACGTGTACACAATTAGACTCGATACAACGACATTGCAGGTGCGCGCTAACGCTCAAACGCCAGTGGTTCGATTTGTCGTGGATTTGTTGGGCCCATTCCATGGGGCCGTAGCGGTCCCCTCTGTCACGCGTTGTCGTTGTCGTTGTCGATGTCGTCGTGGACATCGATGCGCAGGCGGCGCGCGACAGTACCGCTAGCGACATCTGGTGAGTGGGCGTGAGGCGGCTCGCAGTGGTGAATGAGCCCAACATTTTTCAAATGCTTCTTGTTCTACCAATCGAAGCGCCTATACAACAAATCCACGCAGCAAATCGCACCAGTGGAGTTTGGGCCTGACTGTTGAAAACAGTGCGAACGATCCGAGAACCAATAAGAAGAGATCAGATCGTGGATTGGATTCGAGTGGGCTGTGCGGCCGATTAACTTCATCACCCTCGGGATATGCCGACTTTCAACGGATGCCAACTTGTCCTCGGTAGCATTATTCTAGCAGGTTCGTTAATTCATTGCATTTTGCCTATACTCATAGTCAGCTAATTAAGCAGTATCTTCTTTCATAGTCTATATTTATCCAGCTTAAATAAATTTTACAGTATAGCGACCTAAAACATGATTGTGCTGTTAGGCCTAAGTAGGCCTATACAATCATATTTAAAATTGCTTTTTAGCATTGATGTACAGCCACTGCTGTCGTCCTTATACAAACAGTTATAAACTGTGATTTTTTATACACTATCGCTTTTATAGACTGTCACTGAATGCTATCTATAACCTAATTAATTTAGGAAAGTAGTAGGCTATAACTATAATAAATAGGCCTAACTAACAACTCTTATATTACGGCAGAATAACTAATATTTTAATTGCGTTAATTTCTTTTTTCACGATTTCTTGGAGACCCATTATCACAATATCCACTTGGGCGATTTTAGGATTTTTTTCATTTCATGATAAGTATTTGTTCGTAGATGATCGATCTGGGCCTATTTTTCGGTTGATCAACAGACGTTGCCATGACAATCAATTTTTCAGCAAAATTTTTTAATTGACCTTCATTCGGCACGCTGGCGTTCCGAAATGGATTTGAATATCGCAATTCCGTTTTACGTTTGCTCAATTGCAATACGCAAGCTACATTTTGTGCAACTTTTTGAAGATTGGTCCAGTAACCTTGGAGATTACGAGGATAGAAACAGTAACTTTGGGGCGATATGGCAAAATTTGACGTATCGCGCCAAATATCTTAGAACATGCTGGATTGATCTTCACAACTTTTTAGAGTTAGTAGACAAATTTATGTGAATTACAAAACTCATTTGTTTTGTGATCGCCCAAGGGACGTTGCTGTGGTAACAAATTAATTTTTTTGGGAGGGGGAGGGCGCTAGCAGACTTCAAAATTGACCACCATCACTCTTTGCTCTGGCGTTTTACGAGGAGTTGCAATATCTCCATGCGAATGCACACATTAATAATGGCGATGATGTCGCTAGATCGTGTAAAAATAGGTGAAGTTTGGTCCAGTGACCCTGGAGATTACGAGGGTAGAAATTAAAATTTTTGCAACAAGTGGTCAAAAAACTGGGCAAAAAGCTATATATGTAATCGAATATCCCAGCAAGTTCTGGACCGATCTTTACGTATCTTTCAGCTGTGGTAGAAATTTGTACGGGATTATTAAGTTAACATAATTTTCGCAATGACTCGAGGGACTTTGCTATAGTAACCAGTTAATTGTGAAGGCAGTTTGCAGACGTTTAAATCGACCGCGTTTACTCTGTGCTCTGGCGTTCCACAACGAATGCCAATATTACCATGCGAATGCATGCCTATAGCGGTGATGATGTCCTTACATCGTGTAAAAGTAGGTGAAGTTTGTTCCAGTAAACCCGGAAAGTACGAGGGTAGAAATCGAAATTTTTGCAACAAATGGGCAAAAAACTCGGCACAAATTGGCATATTTAAAATTATCTGATCGAATAACCCGGCAAGTACTGGACCAATTTTCACGTAATTTCCAACTTTGGTAGAAAGAGGCCCTATGTGATTATTAAGTTGACATAACTTTCGCGGTAGCCCAAGGGACGTTGCTATGGTAACCAATTAATTGTGGAAGCTTTTTGCAGGCGTCGAAATTGACCGCCTTCACTCGTTGCCCTGGCGTTCAAAAACGGAATGCAACATCGCTTTGTGTAGGCTATGCACGCATTAATAGCGGCACTAATGCCTGTACAACCTGTAAAATTTAGTGCACATCGGTCCAGTAGTTTCTGAGTCAAAGTGAAAACTGTGCTGCGACTCGGCCGCAATTTGACGATCGTCGTTTATTCGGCGCGCTGGCTTTCCGAAACGGATTAGAAGATCGCAATTTCGATTACTTCAGTGACCCCGGAGTTTAAGACTTAAGAATTTATACGGCCGGTGTCGATAATTTGAACACGCTTAGTTCAAGTTAGCTTGGGGCGGGGCTGTTAGGCATTGCGGTGATCAGTAATTGGCGGGTGTTTCGTAAGTATTCACGAGGGGGCGACACCACGACGCCGAGCGGGCTATATGCTAGGCTTTGCCACGCATATCTAATATTTATTTGTTCAGTACGTTACGTTTGTGTCCACAAAATGTCGCCATAAACTGCTCTTTAAATCATCACTATTAGACCATAAATTATGGATAGAGTATTTGGACAATACTTTACCATACTCATGTGCACACATAATAGAAAAAGACCGTAACACAGTGTTATCAGAAGTACGGACTCTTAATCTACTTTTGGATTGTAGCAGTGTGGACGAGTGGCGCAGTGGGCGGCTGCAGCGGCGGCTGGCGGAGCAACTTCGGCAACGAGTACTGTTACGACGACGAGGAGGAATCTCAAGAGGAAGCCCGCGAGATCTGTCATCGGAGGGACTCTGAACTGGCGAGCATCAGCAGCGACGCCGAGTGCGACTACATCGCCGGACTCATGTCAGCCCACTTCCCTCACAATACGTTATAGTTTAGAGTTAGACCTATCAACTTACGTATATACTTTCAACATTTCAATGACGATCGAATGTTCGGCGATATTATGGCAATAAACGGTGATGGATTAGTGTCGCGGAGCTGCACTGCGATGTAGGCTACCGCATTGCCAGTCTGCATGGCCGTCGATCGCCACAATTAAGCAGTGCCAGATGCCGGCTATTGCACGCAGCGTGGTCTGTGTGACTGTCTGTGTGGTGGTCACGACCGTGAGCCCTGCAAATATTACTGAACTAATTGAGGTACTGTTCGGCCGTGTGATCCAAAATCGCCATGGCGCCATGGCGAGTACAGTTGAACGATGCGTGCTCGGCGGTGATGCGGGCTGTCATGGCACGCTGCAGACAATATGGCTGTGGTATAGACCTAACTGTACTCTAGTCGGAATTACAGGCCTAAATACAAATCAACAATAGCAGCAGGTGCTATGTGTACTAGAATATAGTTACATCTTGGCCTACTTGCTACGAGAGGTGTGTGAGAACAGTATTTTGATTCCAATTCCCTCCAGTTTCCATGACTTCTTTCCCATTCCATCCCATCCCATCCCATCCCATCCTGTCCCATTTCCACTGACAACTAAAACAGTCTGCACTTGAGCTTTCAGGCAGTAAATATGCAATGACCAGTTTGTGATTACAATACAAAATTTGCTTATAATAATATTATGTTTTTCATTCCTCGGTCCATGTCTTCAGTATGTTTGTCTCACATACAGAAAACAAGAAGCATTTGAAAAATGTTGGGCCCATTCGCCACAACGAGCCGCCTCACGCCAGTTCACCAGGTGTCGCCACTGTACTGTCGCACGCCGCTTGCGCATCGATGTCCACGACGCCAACGACGCCAACGACAACAACGACAACGACAACGTGTGACAGAGGGGACCGCTATGACCCCATGGAATGGGCCCAATAAAGTGATGGGACTGGGAATGTCATCGTGAAAATGTTAATGCCATTCTCACCACATTCATTTCCATTCCCATGAGAATCCCATGGTACTCAAATGAATTCCATTTGCATGCACACCTCTACTGGCTACTGAGGTGGATGTGTGTGTGTGTAGAGAATCCAGGAGTTGGATCGGTCTGTACAAATATTCGGCGTCGAGCACCGATCCATCGCCATCCGAGCAGTACTGGCTCGACAACAGTGCGTCCACGTTTCGCCGATGGGCGGACGGCGAGCCTAACCAGAACAAGCGGTGTATCCGCATTGAGACCAATGGTAAATTCAAGGATACCAACTGCGAAAACGAGCACGGATTCGTCTGCAAGAGAACTGGAGGTTTGTCTGTCTGAACTTACCGTATATAGCAAATGCTTTGCTTTTCTGTAGCCTAGCAGCCGTTCCTTTAAAGCAATAGTCCAGTGTAAATCACATCTTTGATGATGTTTAGGTCCGGTTTTTCCACAGCAAATTAATCTCCCGTTAATTTAATCCGGCATTAAATCCGGCAGATAATGATCAGTTTACTCAGATGTCGTTTTTTTCCACCGGCAGTTCGTCAATTAAATCGTCCTAAACAGACGATTTAATTGACGAACTGCCGGTGGAAAAACGACATCTGAGTAAACTGATCATTATCTGCCGGATTTAATGCCGGATTAAATTAACGGGAGATTAATTTGCTGTGGAAAAACCGGACCTTAGTCCTTTAGTTACAAATGCAGTTGGTTTTAACTGTCAAAGAACAAACTACGAAAACTACGGACTCTGCAACGACAGCAGTTCATTATACAACGACTGCAGTCGCCCCAACGACAACAGCAACAACTACAGCACCTACGACGACGACCGTGGCTGATACAACTACAACAGCACCGCATACGACAGCTATGACAACAGCGTCAACAACGGAGGCACGTACAACAACAACTGCCTTGTCAACATTGCCTCTAGTGACAACCACTGCAATACTATCAGGTATCATCCATGCCGTCAATCTCTCACCTAATCAAAGTTATTGTAGCACCATCATTAGGCCTAATTTTAAATGTTAATTAACAACCAAATTATTACTGCAAATTGTAAAGTGTGTAGCGGTGAATTTTATATATTGCGATTGTATGATGCGTAATTTTCTTCCAGTTTTAGTTATCTTAGTTTTGTATTTGTACTTTGTTTTATCGCTGGTATTATGTTCACCGTAAGAGCCTACATGGCCATTATGTTGGTGTAAATGATCAGATACAACATCAGCGGCTGAGCTGACAAGTGCAAGCATTCCAGACACGACCACAGACGTTCTGACAGCTCTTGGTGAACAAGCAACTTCGACGACAGTAATTAGTACTGGAACTACAACGACGACAACGGCTGCAGAACAGCAGACGACAACAACTACATCACTGGCACTGTCGGCGGTGGAGTTGTCATCACGTCTCTGGCCGAATGCATCCACAGCAGCAACGATCATGACATCAGCCGACGAAGCAACTATTAGCAGCATCACTGCTACTGCTGCTGCTGCTGCTGCATCCCAGCCAGTCACACAGCAAGGTGTGTCCAATCACGATTGCACGGCATTAACGTCAGACACTGCATAGCTGAGTAAACTGCAGGTGTGAATTGGTTAGCTTAGTCAGTTTATAAAAATTATGCTACTTGGTTGACGCAAAATATAAATTAGACCATGTTTCACGACCCACATGATGCTGTGCTAGCGCGATAATGGCCCTGCATCCGTCTGCGTGTCTTTCAGAAGCCCATGTAATGTGTTTAGACGGCTGAACGAATTTATCTCCAAAATAAGGTACTTCTCACATGAATCATGATCCCAAACTCTGCAGTACTGACTCAACAACAGTGCGCCCACGTTTTGGTGTTTCGCTGAAATATCATCACGGACCATCGATCGTCACAAGCGTAGCCAACAGTCGACTGACAACGGTCGCTGTATAGGCCTGGTTTAACACACTGACCGACTGTATACTGTCCTCCTTGGTGCACAGTGAATTGGCCGTGAAACAGCGTGTCGCGTGGGTTCGTGTGTGGCAGGGCAGCTGAGAATTGTAAGCGTTAATCATTAGCAATGCGGTAACAGATCCAACAAGTGATGAATAATGCTGCTGCTGCTGGTGGTGGTGGTGGTGGTGGTGATCAACGTTATTTGATGGCAGGTCCATCACCGTTGCCGTGTCTGAATCCAGCCGCTCCGCTGTCCAACGCTGACGTCGTCACGACGTGGGACAGCCACGGAACCACTGCCATCTACTCGTGTCCACCTGGCTGGTACTTCAGTCAGGGAGGAATGACTCGTACTCTCACCTGCACAAATGCCACCTGGCCTGTCTTAGTACCGACGTGTACAGGTAGCCTCGATACAAACATTCATTCATACAATAAAAGTTATAGTGCCCAGCCCCAGTCATATAATTATTAAAACACAGATCGACTGTTACAAATGTCAAAACTAAGAATTAAAAGCAGTGTTAAACGGGTTTTTAGCGCATGTCGAAAAGCTGCATGGAAGTCAATCAGTTAAACATATATGAAAATATTGTTGTTGCATTTCAGTTATATTATCCCCAAATTTTCAGTATTTTTAGTAAACTTATAAAACATCTGCAGCAACCTTATTGGCTTTTGAAGTTCCGCACTGTTTGCAACTGCAAATAGAGACTCCGTTGATGTTTTTGGCATTTTGTTTCTCATAGCATTTCTTTCAATCAATCAATCTTTATTTGTCACGAGCAATTTCATAAAAAAAACAAATGACATAAGCAATCTGACTGGACAGAAACTGGACAGATTTAGTTGCACATACATGCTAGGCCTACTTGAAGCTCTGTATGGTCATGCTGACGTCTATAATCAACGCCTTATCATCTTGAGTCATTGTATCCTTGCAGTGTTTCGACTCACCATAATTCCATCAACATGCCATAGTAGAGCGATTATGACTTATTACTGTGCCCCGTGTAGTAGCTGAATGTAATGTGTCTATCTGTGTGACTTTCTGTCCACGTACAAATTTCAAGAACACCCTGCCCACACTTTATCCATTTTTTCTACAGCTGCAGCAGTCAGTCCTCCTCTAGCAGCGTTGCATTATGTAATATGTATATACATCTGATTTGATTGATGATGTAATGTGTTCACAAAATAAATGGCCAGAAATAAGGAACGCAAAAAGGACATTATACAGAAAGTGACTCATAAAAAGGCAGCAATGGGCCTGGGAAGAGTCTGTTATCTACTGTCTACGATGACCTTGTTGTTGCATATCTTTAGTCGTTAAGTGTGAGAGGAACTTGATGCTGACGAAGAACAAGCTGACGAATGCTGACGACTTCGTTGAAGTGTCTAAGACGACAGTCAGTTCCTGTGACAACAATGAGAGATTTGACGATGGAATGGACCGAGAGCACATCAAATGCACAACGGCTCGTGAACGTGTCGCAGTCTGGAGTCACGAAGAATATGCCTGCAAAGGCACGTAACCTGATATTAACGTTTTACCACATGCACATGCTATACCTATAGAAGACTCAGTCGGGCTTTTACAGCAACACATGGCTGCAGTTGTTGTTCAGATCATGAGTCAAGCCAAGTCGAGAAGTAATCTGAAATAATTTTGATTTTTTTAAAGACACTACGTTGATATTATGTGACTCAAGTGTTATATTTCTAGGTCCTATTTGTAGCTTTCATAAATTTTATGTACCGTAGTTTTATTAGAGGGTGTAGGCCAAGATATTAATTTCGCATGCTATTGCTATAGCACTGTGCCAGAATACTCAAATAATAGCTACTGCCTTTGTGTCAGTTGGCCAGCTGGATCTATTGTCCTAGCAACTTCGTGAATAAATGTGTGCATGACAACTTTTGAATAAATGCCGCATTTATAGAAGTTGTGTTATCCAAGGTGGGACAAAAGTCGGATATGTTTTACTAGGAGGACATGACATGGACTATTGATGGGACAATAAACTGTAGGAGGAAAGATGCACACTGGGTTACATCGTGTTTAACGTTGAACACAGATGATGTCGTGCAGTCAACTAACACATCAAATTACTATTTACCATGAAACGTACAGTCCTACATGGTGTCAGTAAAAACCTTGGATATAACTCTCACACATGTATCCGCACATAGTGTGAACTCGTCTTTACAGTGTTTGCGGCTAGGCTGATCTCTGCTTACACGTGTTTCGCCTTCAGCTCTAAGATAACGGTTTGGATGAGCTAAACTTGTACATGGTTCGAATTTCAATATCTGCACATTATTATCAGGACGCCATCAGTGTAAAGCTGCAACAGCATAGCCAGAAAATGTCCAAGTTTAGTTCAGCCAAGCCGTTATCTTCGAGCTGAAGGTGAAACGTGTGTAAGCGGAGATGAGCCTAGCCGCAAACACTGTAAAGGCGAGTTCACATTACGTGCGGATGTTTATACAAGAGATTTATGTAGGATCATGCTAGGACAATTATTTTGAAGTACACTACATTTGCTAAGTAAGTAAGTAGTTTATACGTGCGAAGTCTCGAGTGATGTATGTGCAGGCAATCGTTGTGTTCCACCTCCATTGATACTGAATTCCATGGCAACGCTGAATCAGACAAGTCGCAGTGTGACCATTACCTGTATGATAGGACATCGGTTCCCAAACGGACTTACTGTCAAAACATTCTACTGCCAGGCTGATGGTACCTGGGACTACAACATTCCACACTGTGACGGTTTGTTAGTAAGTTAGTTAATAAGAATATTTCTAGAAATATACTATATGCTAAATATGCTATATTTCTAGGGCGCAGATAATCATAATCAGACAGCCACAATTCACTGTGGTCAACTAAATCCCAAATAGAAATATTGCTGTAGGCTTTATTTGCATAAACTAAAACAATTTGTGTACAGGTATATCGATTCGCAAATTGTTCCGCAAATCCACACGAACCGTCATTTTTAGGTGAAGATCCATTCTGTAGTTCCCAAGATCTATTTGCTCCGAGGTCAACCATTAACAAAAATTTTAAAAAATAAAGAAAAACACTGACAAAATATATAGTTCGCCGGGCAGGCATGCTGGGCGGGCTAAACATATCTACCTAGATCGAACCAGTGGAGTTTGAGAATTGCTCAGTTGAACTGTTGAAACACAGAATTCTGCAGTTATTATAGCAGTTCCAAATGGTGCTGTTACAGCTGACTGTATTGCGTGTGATCTGTTGCTTGCAGTGATCTACTGTCCAAAGTTGCCACTGGCTCTAAATGCTACTCAAAGTACAGACAAGACGGTCTATGACACACTGGTTGTTGTCCAGTGCAACTCTGGCTTCAAATTCTCTGACGGTCGAATATCAAAGACCGTCTTGTGTCTGCAAAACACGACCTGGAACGACACGTGTGTTGACTGCCAAGGTTTGTAATTCAGTCGGCCTGTCCTTGATTGCTGCGCACGTGATGCTATAATATTCGGCTGCTCTTTTGTGCCTTTAATTTTTTATTGGCCAGGAACGCCTTATGTTTTTGCCCAGAATTGTTTTTTTTTTTCTGGACAGTGCATCTCAGCTGTTCCTTAACCGATTGCAACGAAATTTGCATACAAGTTTGGTGTGTGGCAAGTCTTAAAACCTAGGTATACTTTCGAAAATTTTTCTTCCACCCGTAGAAATTAGGCGGGGGAAACCTTAAATTGTTAGGCCCAGTTTGGCAAAACATTTTTGATTTCATACTTACTTGTCATTATAGCTAGTATACAACTGGTCAGTTGAAAATTTCCGGATTGCGATTTGTTTTGTTTTAATGGCATTTCTGTATTGTTTGTCTAAAATATATTTTTGATGTATCATTTATGTATTAAGTGTGTTTTACACATTGTCATTACCAGCTTAGTAAGTAATATGGATGATTTAAGATTAAGCACCTGGTGCAATAATGTGAGAAGGGTGAGGGTTTGTAGCGTTATAGTAAACTAGTGTTTGGATTAGTGTTGGTTTTATGGTGAGTATTGACGTCTGGACTACAGTTCGTATTTGCGGCGAACAGCTCTCGTGGCAATCCTAGAAAATAATTGCCACCCGTCTAGTTATATAGTCTCTACCTATTTTTAGCAGATGATCGCCAGTCTGACCTTCATTTCCAGATTGCTCATAGGACGTTGCTGTGGTAGGCTAACCAATTTTGTGGCCAAATTGACGAAATTGGCCTACCCCACTTTTATTCATCGCACTGAATTCCAAAACGATCGAACTGGATCATCGCAACTCGCATTTCAGAAGATAAATGGCGATGACGCATCTACATCTAATGGAAATTATTTCGATGAACTTCCCGCTTCCGTCCAGTAACCCTGGAGTTTACGAGACTTGAATGTCTAGTAGGCCTACATCAGGACGATCAGGTGTCAATGCTCGAGTTTTGTTCACTGTAAAAGGCGGCACTATATTGGGCCGGGCATGCGACACGTTGCCACGCATTTCTATAGATGCTACCAGTTTATATAGAAGTTACTGTTTTGTGGTGGTGAAACAATCGCGCGTGTGTTGATAATTGGCAGCGATCGAGTGCAGTGGAACATCACTGCCCAGTTTCATCAACTCTCAGAGAGTGACGTCATACCAGGCGCTGTATCCCTACGCACAGGACGTCGTCTACGCGTGTCTTTATGGATATCGCTTTGAAGACGGCGACATCACTACATCGGTCACATGCTCCATCACTGGATGGACTTGGAATCAGATTGTCACTTCTTGCAGACGTATGCCGGGTCTTTCTATCGTCTGTAACGATCTTTAAATACAGAATTTTAATTGCTTTTAGTAAGTAAGTACGAGGCTATTTCGAAAGCACGTGAATCTTGAGTCATTATGTGTCATGACTGTCTAACTCTGAAACAGAAATGTTTCAAATGTCACGCAAACTGTACATAGCTATAATGTCCTCTAACATATACGACGGCAGAACAAGCAAGGATGTTGTAGAGATAACAGTTACTTAATTGCTGTAACAAGGAAGAAAGCTGTTTACCTTTAGGCCAGCAAGGTGCTGAACATAATATGTTTTCATTTTTGTCTGTAAACAAACTAAATTTTGCAGCCACGAAGAGTGTGAAATTGGAATCTACATGCAGGCGGATAATTTCATAATACAAATTCATTATGACATTTGCAGTGTTTGTTGTTAATAGTTGGAAACAAGTCAGTATAAACCAAATGTTTACAGCTACAGAAATAATGCCAAGCTACAGTATGCCTACATGTTGTTTTCTTAAAAACAGAGCACGCGTATATGTAATAATGTATATTAAACTCAGCTCCTGGCAGTTAACATAACTGTATACAGCCAACAGGTGTTCTCCGATACCTGTGGTACACAACGCTATACCTGATAGTTACCTGGCAGTTCAAGGCTCCGTCATACACTACACCTGTGTTGATGGATTTACTTCACAAATCTCATTTCCAGCGTCAACGATGTGCAACGGCATCAACTGGTCGCCAGCTAAACTTCGGTGCTGTGAAGGTGATCAGATTTTTCTATTCCAGATGATTATTGTCTTGGCTCTTGGCACTATTGTCACATGCAGCTAACCAAACGACAGTTCGTAATACCCCGTTTAACACGATACAACCAGCTATATACAAGCCACAGTTGGCAATTGGTCCATTTTTCTTGAACCGACCCGGTCCCATCCGTCAATCTCAAAAAAAATATTGACGCGACCCAACCCGATGTATTCTTCACAACCTTGACCTGCAAAGCATTTTACAGTAATCAAAAATTACGACCCAGAATTTTCGACCCGACCCGAGTTATGCGTAAGAATATAAGAATTGGCTCACAGCGTTGAGAACCAAACTCATCTGACAACATGCTGATGGCTGGTTTGTGTCTGTTAGTGATTCACTGTCCTGCCTTGGACACGACGTATGCTGATTTGAACTCTACAGACACTGAGTTCGGTGTTACAGTGAACATCAGCTGTTTACCTGGTTATAGAATCAACGGTCAAACTACTGCAGTTGTCCACTGTACTGGCACTGGACAGTGGTCACTCGACAACGATACCTGCCTACGTATGCCAAACTTAATTAGATTTAGTTATAACTTCATGTTTATGTTTATTACTTCGCCTCTGGAGATGGGATTGTCCACATCACATATCCCGAAAACCACTCGGCCAAAGTGCACCCAATTTTCGTGCATGTTGCCTGTGATGTGGCTGTGGTGGCGTTCTGATATATTATGTACTTCCGGTATTGTGGATGAAGTCACGTTTTCACGTAAAGCCCTATGGCGTGTCATGTTTATTCCTCAGCGGCGACAGAATATGACATGCATAACAACTCAACAATAAAGACCAACAGTAGTACAATCATCTTGTGAGTTGTGCTCCGCGGTGAATCTATATTATAGGCTATGATCGCTTTTTGTTAATTCCTGTTTTCAGTTCTAGGATCATGGACGTTGACTCTCACATCATGACAGGTCCAAACAAACCAAATGATTGCAAATCGCATTTCATAATCATCATCTTCGTATAGGTCTATGGCTTGTTCAGTGGACGTTGCCGTTCCTACGAGCGCCGCCCTCCCCTCATGCCTGTCGATTTTGTGCTCGGTTGTCAAACCAAAGTTGTGTGGATCGTCATTGGATTCAATCATTGAACTGTCTGGAACCAACATGAAGTTTGACGAGGTCGGCCTGATCTGCGGTTCCAGTCCCTTGGCAAAGAGGCCACATGCAGTGGACTTTAGCGCTCGGCTGTGGTCCATGGATTGATCAGCATGGGCAATAGGGCCCGTCAGTAAATAAAGAATATTTATCCCAGACCCAGTTTTGCTCGATATTTAGTGAACTTCCGGTGACGAGCAATACGGCTGTAATCATAACAGTTTGCGTGAAAGTTGCAGAGCCTCAGAGGTGACATTCCCAGTATGCCGGCGTCCAACTGGATAAAAATTATTGGCCAAACGATGAAATCTGCAGTTACGGTTATTAGGTGGGGTTAGTAGGGTCAGTATAGGGTTCTCCGGCACAGTGGTGGAACTTCTGAGCGTTTGGCTGAAAATGCGCACCGTCCAGCTGCTAGGTCGACCGAAGGTCAGCATACCGCTTCGCGGCGCGATACCTTGTTATAGATGCGTACACTTTGTTGTTGGACAGCGATCGACTGCGGTGTGCCAGTGGGTCCGTTTAACTCTCGACCTACGTCCGTCGAGTCAACGCTGTACAACAGCAGCGTCACGTTCCAGTGTCTGTCTGGCTACTGGTTCTACCGTGATGTCTATGCACTCAGTTCCACGTGTCGCCACGATGGACTCTGGACCACAATGCCCGTCGACCAATGTAAACGTCAGTATATAGTCCAGTCTGTCCACCTCTCGGGCTTCTTTCATGCACATCTGTCCTTATCAGCAGCTCATCTCATCTCATCTCATCTGAAATGAGTGTCTGCGAAGATACTCAATTGGCCGTGGCTGCGACCAGTCAGGACGCAGTAGGTCTCGCAGACCACGCAAAAGCCTACAGCGAATGCAATGACGACCCTCGTGACATGCCATCCAAGATGTCTGTTCTGATTGGTCGCAGCCACGGCGAACTGACTCACTTTCACAGCAAATCAGTTCAGATTAAATGAGGTCAGTTAAGATAAGGTTGGGTGAAATGAAAACTTTGTGATATGAACTTATTTCAGACTCAACATCACGTGACGCCAGAAAAGTCTGTGAATGAATAACAAGAAGCATTTGAAAAATGTTGGCCCCATTCGCCACTGCGAGCCGTTTTACACTGCCATTCACCAGGTGTCGCTACTGTCGCACGCCGCCACTGTCGCACGCCGCCTGCGCATCGATGTTTACGACAACGACAACGACAATGACAACAATGA
>Ga0209782_1000799_pt1 | contig 14838 bp, 10 predicted proteins | sample WorMetmaBAHAMAS1_FD_187390 | JGI IMG/M metagenome (GOLD analysis project Ga0209782, IMG submission 187390) | Marine gutless worms symbiont microbial communities from Max Planck institute for Marine Microbiology, Germany - Inanidrilus... | ecosystem: Host-associated > Annelida > Digestive system...
CCCATAACCCCATCCCCAAGTGGCGGCGGGCTGTGCAATCCAGCCTTCTACTGTTAATAGTTTGTTTTAAATAAGTGAAGAAAATCAAAATTCCACAGCTATTAGAACTAACTATTGTGCTATCGGTTGCCATGATTGATGTATGGCACATACACATACGTGCCACTTTCACAGCCATATTCCTGTCGAATGGTTTGGAAAGTATGTAAAACGTTTCTTAAACATTTTTGTTCTTGATGCAGCTCTACCTCCAATAGAAGCACATGCGTGCAATGGTGTTTGTCTGGAGGATAAGAGAGAAGAATATCAGAACCGCTGTGTGCTGTGCTGTGCATGGTAGCTGTGCACTATGATACAGTTGCCCGTTTAATAGCGCTTTGTGCGGGACTACCTGGGTGAGCTGGTGCCAGAAAGGTAAAACTAATCTGGATTTTACTGAAGCAAGAGACAGTGAGTGGCAGTGGCATCACCTAATAACTCCAGACAGAAAACTACGCCAGCACCCCACCACACATACATTCGTGGATGTGCACGTGTCCATTGGGATCACACTCACTGGAAACAATTGCATGCATAAGCGTAAATGGTGTCTGTAGTTTTAGTGAATTTGATTATAACGGGCAGTCGCAGTCGGGCATGTGCATATCCATACATTTCTGCATTGGTATGAATGTGTCTACATGCATATGGCAAACACATGTATCTGCATATAGTGCGACCCTCCCTTTAGTCCAATCCAAAATGTGGAATTACAGCCTGACTTAAGTGTGAGGTCGAATATTAGTTCTACCTCACTGCAGCAGCCGAGTATGCTGTGTCATTGTTACTGGGCTTGTCATTGTGGCAGAAACTGAACAGAGCAATACTGGTGAAGTTGACTGTCAGTCGGCGGTTCCAGCTGCAGTGGCGGCAGCACCCAGCAGCTTGGCGTTTACGATAGACTTTGGTCAGAACAGCGACAAGCCGGAGATCACGGACCACTGGAAGCACTTGACTCCGTATCGCGTTCACGCCGGAGTCCAACAGCGGTCGACCGCAACCAAGTCGCGATCCGCCAACAAACCGCCTACGGACTCGGATACTGCCGCCCGCAAGACCAGCAAGGTTCGGCTGGCTTTCTGGTTGCATTTTCAAGTTCTTATGTCGTTCTAAATATTGTACAGCCTTAGTTTGCTCAGTAACAGTTCAACAAGAACAACTGTTTTGCTACCGTTATGTATACAGATCGACTTATGTTAGCTGGCACTCCCGGTTATGAACTAGATGATTTTATTGGATCAGAGTTTTACTGTCCGCATCTCATCTTTTTGCATACATAAATCCTCCAAAATGTATAAACTGTAATCAACTTTCTGTCAAGCATATACTAACAGAATGTTCTTCTTTTGATCAAACACGACATCAGTACTATTCTTTTACTGACATTAACAATATCTTCAATCACACACCCATCCAAACTATACTAAATTGAATTAAAAAGATTAACTTGTACAATCAGTTGTAATTTGTAGTTAAGAAATCTTACATAAATTATACTTTCTTTAATCAAACAGTTTATTTAATTACGATTTCTTTATTCCATCCAGTTCTAATGCTATCGTACGGTATATATATATATATTTTTTCTATTTTTTTTCATTTACCTTACTCCAAGAATTAATCTCTATTAAATCTTTAGTATTTACAATATAATCTTTACCTTAAAGGCGCGATACTCGTATGACCTAAATTGTGTTAAAAGCGCCGTTAAGCTCAAAGCCACAAACCATCATTGCTGACTGCAGCTGGCACAACTCTAGCATTAAGAAGATGCTGGAATTCGTTTCACCGGTATTACCTAGACCGTGTCCGTACCATATTACGCTGGTAAACGAAGAGTACAGGTGTGTGAACTGTGATGTCTGCATGCGTGTATGTTGTCAGGTACGTGGCAGTACAGGTAAGGTACGTGACAAACAGTTGGAGAGTGGCGCTGGGTACCTGTCTGATGGACACACGTCTAGCAGGTCCAGTGACAATGAATCCGGCAGTGTTTGCAGCGAGATGGTTGGCCGTGCACTCAACACATCTGGTGTGTTGGATTTCTTGTTGTGCCTTAAAGCTACTGTCTGTTATTTCTCATCTCCTTTCTTTAACAGTTATGCTTCTATAGTAGAGCTTTAGTAAGCTCATAGGGCTGAAAAAGTCGTGAATGTAATGTAATGTGTAAATTTTTAAAGCACATCATGACAAGACAAGCCTACACCTAATGCGCTAGATAACCTGAAATTCAGCATTAAAAGTCCTGGAGTTGTGTATAGATTGTGAAAAGGTTTTGAAAATTGACCTATGAAGTCGTGAGAAATCTGGAAGTCTGTATCTCAGCAGCGGGAGCTGTAATCGCTGATGAAGTGTTGCGAACAGTAATCACTGTAGATAGTGTAAGATACTTTTAAATCGACATTTTAAATAGTACCAGATATATTAGTATGTATTCTTTTGAGTTCTATTATGACTGTCCCTGTTTAATTGACAAAATGCTGTAGTACTTGTCATAAAATAGCAATAGCTATTTTCATCAGTAACAGTATTTATTAATGTTTTAGTTTGTCTTAACTTTGTTACACATTAGCCACATAATATCTGGAATGTTGTGTCTGTTATATGAGAGGCAGTCCTGCTTGTTCAGTGCTTATGCATTCATAATGTACAATGTCACACGAACGAAGTCGCTCAATGTTGAGCCCAGTTAGTACTGGGATGGGTGACGATTTTCAGGTAGGTATACCACCTTGGTATGTTACCAAGCCAACTAGGTAAACTCAGCCCGTCATCCCTCTTAGGTTGTTAAATCGAGTACCAGCTTTTATTGGCTGGGGTAAAGGTGGGAATGTCACCTTAGCCTGTAGTGGCAGGTAACACTATGATCCCATATGGCACATAAGTTCTCACAGTGGTGATGACGTTGCTGACTGCTATATGCCTACAACTTTACCTTACTTTTACTGTAGTCGGCACCCTAGATTTTTTGTTACGGCTGTCGTTTTGTAGCTATGCAGTCGGTAATTCTTGCTGCCGTGCTATGTAGGTAAACAGCGGCTAACGCAGTCTCGCCCGACACCGAGTCGATCTCATCCGTCACTTGTTCAGTCAAAACTAGTTGTCGCCACATCTGTTAAGAGCCAGAAGAAGCCGTCTTCAGCTGTTTCACGGGATAAACCTCATTCCACAGTCAGCAGACAGACTGCCACTTCTAGGCCTAACATTCCGATATCCAAAACGCATTCAAAACCGGACATCAGCAGAAGAGAAGTAGCAGCTAAAAGCAAGTTGAAACCAGCTGCATCCGACAAGAGTGAAGGATCAGCCAAAAGCTCCTCGCAGGGTAGACAAGTCGATCCGTTGTTGAGTTCTCCGGGATCCAGGAGACGGCAGATTGCGGACGAGAGTATCGATGTGACTACATATTTGCTTCATCGGATGCTCGGCGCACCTGCTCAGCTGCCCGGCGATGGATCACGGCTTGCCAGCGCCGGGAAGAAGACCGGTACGGATGCTGAGGACAAGCACAGTGAGGCCGGTACGTACACAATCGATGACGAGGACGACGATGCCGTCAAGCAGAGTGTGCAGGAGGCGAGGGAGCGCATTGATGACGTGTTTGGTATTGGCGATGAGACGGAAAACAGAACCGGTGATGCCGCGAGTCGTCTCGTTCGTCCCATCATTGAAGCTAAACGCACTGAGCACGGCCGCATTGGACCTGGTGGTGTGGAAGTTGATGGTGACGAAGACGTATTCATAGATGCTGATGTAGATGATGCACAGCGACAGCATTATGTATGTATCCTGCTTGTTCAGTTCTGCTTTTCCATTGCTTGTTAACTTTGTATTTCCACATTGCCTGAATTATCCAATAATACACTGTCTCAAAAAAATGACACTAATTATTAACTACAAATATGTGTTTAATACAGCAAATGAAGATAAGTGAAGCAGTCTCAACAGCAATCTCAGCAACAAACCATGCTATCCAGCACGGTATAGATTTGTTTGTGACTTTGTTTCATTTGTCTCGAATAATATTTACCTGCAGTACTGAATTTGCTACTTTTTTGAGTGTTTTCATACCTTCGTCATCATCTTCTCTTAGTGATCTTTTATTTGAATATTTGCAGTTATTTGCACCTAGATACAAACTTAATGATAGTTTATTTTACATTTCGTTTAACTGGTCACTCTAGGCTGCTAGACAGTTGGAATTGTGTAAGTAATAATTTGTAATAAAATGTTGCAGTACTTGGACTGAAATCACTCAGAGAGACAGCCGAAGATGTCGGTCAGCCACAACAGTCACCGGCTGTTGAGTCCAGTGTTCTGCCAGATGCGGTGACTGACGTGCGACAGTATGCGTCCGATGAGCCGTTGTCACAGCGTACGAGTGTATCCGACTCTGATGGGCTGCGTCACAGTGATACTGTGTGTGACAATGGAGACTTTGGAACATTCACCATTTCCTACGATGCTCCTTCGCCACGTTCCAGACGTGACACTCGCAGCTTGTCTCACGACGACAATGAAGAAGACGTAAAACTGCTGCCAAACAGCTCTGAATGTTGCAGCTCAAACAAAGCCAAGGAGTCATCACAGACTAATATTGCTAATAGTAAGCGACGCAGTACACCTTCTTCCGAAACTGTAGGACTTAAGAAACTTCCTCGGCCTCTGGTAGCTGCCACACAAGCCTCTGGAAGAGCACTGGCTGGAATTACAGTGGCGCGGTCTGTTGGTGATGTGGCTCGTGCATCACGAGTGAACAGCACTGCGCCGCTGCCTCGAGCATTGAAGAAGGGTCGCCAGACGCCGCCGCATGGGTCACAGTCTTCGTGGAGTTGCTGGCGTCAAGACTCCGATGTGGTGTCGGATGTTGTGAGTGAGGCTGGTTTGACGAGTGGTGTTGGCGAGCAGAAACGTCGCAGCGGGCCTCCGCGATCAGCGCCGGCATTGACTACACGCAGCAACCGAACTTTCGCACTCCGATGTGCCGCCAAGAAGCGTGCCGAAGCCTCTGCTTCGCCAACGTCTTCGACTGCGTCTACATCCGCGAAGCCATCACGGTCCCGGAGTGCCGAGAACAATGCCAGGCTGGCACTGGCAGCGCGTTCCGGATCTGGTTCCCGGGTACGGAGCCAGAAAGAGAAAGAAAATGAACCGGTTAAAATTAGACGGGAATCGGGTGACAGTTCAGCCAGTCTGTCTTCTAATTTGTCGATAGCAACACATGACGGCTCATATTTTCGACGTGACGGTGGCCGGTACAGCATGCGTGTTGAAAAGAGCAACACAACAAGCTGTTTATCTTCCGCAGCAAAACGCCTCCAGGTCGTCAACAAGTCGAAACCAGGCAACAGTCAGTCCCAAGCCAAACAGTCCACTGGTACAACCGGCATCACGGAGTCTAAAGAGATGACTGCGTGGAAGCGGCGGAAAGAGTACGACCCAAGGAAATCTGTCGCAAGAGCATTGGCCGAGCGTGGAAAGTCATCGCAGTGTAATCAGCGTTTATCTGCCAGTCCTGATGCAGGCCATCAGGACACTGGCTTTGGTACAGTTGACGAAATTGCCAAACTGAGCAATGCTGTGGCGTACAACCTCAGTGTGCTGTCAGATAGCTCAAAGAGTGATGCTGTCACACTGGTAAGCTGTGAATGCCGATAGCCTTCATGTAGTCTTTTTATGATCGCTGCAAGTTTTACCTCTACACCTGGTTGTGTTGTCTCGGGTCTTTCAGTTTTGTTATCTTTATTTTTGCATTTGTGTTTAGTTTTCTTAGTTAATCCATTGTTTGTGTGTATCAGTGGTGTTTGCTTGGAAATACTGTAGTTTGTTGTGGTTTTTTGCTTTGATATAGTTAATTTTTCGTTATATAAATCCTTTCTCACCTGGGTATGCATGTGGATGTCTAGATGATGTTTAAATTGTAGAATTGTTTTAAATAGCATGGCAAATGTTTATCATTTGCATATTACAAAGCTTTATAGATTCTGCAGTCATACGAACAAAGAAGGAACAAACCTAGAAAATTCTGAAAAACAAAGTACCATATGCTTACACATGTATTTTGTCAGATAAATCATTTTTAAACAACATGTATTCTGTTATCCGCTGAACCATTTATTGCCCATTTAATTTAATATGCACATTGACTGATTGTATACAATCAGTCTGCGTCATTTTATAGCGTATGGCTATTTTTGTAACTTCATCAATCTGCTGCAGTCGCATGTAATGTTTGTTCCTTTTATTATTTTTTCCTTGTTATTTATGTTGATCAGTGCACGTTTCAGGATCTGTCAAATCGACTGCTTAGCACAGATTTCAATAGGTCAGCATTTTCTGTGCCTCCACCATCTCCTCGTAAAAGTTTACCTGAATCAACTGCGTTTGATTGGCCATCTCTGAGTTTGGATGACCAGAATAAGGTCTGTCACATATTTACCAAGGTTTTGACTTCATAATCCCGTTACAGCGTTCTGTTATCATTATTATTTTGTGTTATTCCTTTTTATATATTTAGACTTTGTTGTTGCATTTTTATTGGTATTTGGTGGTATGGTGTTGCCATGTTGTTGGTGTGTGCTTCGTTATGCCTGCATGATTTACAGTAGGTCGAAATTTTTTGTTTCACAGTAACATTACGCAGTGACCCAACATCACAGATTTTTTGTTCTTTTTATTTTCAAGTTTTCCATTGTGATACTGATAGTTATAACATGGTCCTCCAGTAGTACTGTGCCATCTCTGACATTTTATGCATGACATCCTCTGGGCTTCTACTGATGGAAAAGAACTTTTTGGTGACAAGGTTACATATCACATGATTAAGGTACCAGTTTGAGCTTGAGGTCAGTAATCACAGAACATGGCATTTCCGATAGGGAATAACCTATCTTAATAATGGTTGGCTACACAGTTCTCACACATGAAGTTAATCTTTTTTCTGTTTTCACTATTTTTGCAAATAAGTTGCTTGCTTTTGGTTGTAAATTTTTAATTGTGATTTCTTTACTGTTAACCACTACTGCAGGTATTTGAATGTAATATTATATCAACTAAAATGTTGTTAGTAGTTGGCAGTGTGCTCAGGAGATAAATTTCTGTCTGTTTTTCTGTTCTTCCTATTATTAATGCTTTTATTATTTTTCATCAGTGTAGATATTATCATGGTTATATGTGACAGAAAAATCCGTGTGATGCCGTACTGATGGATTCTATACAGCAGATGTCAGGCAAAGTGAAGACACTTACAGACAAACTTATGGCGAAAGTCAAGTATGCATGTTGTGAATTGCGATATAGTTTACACAACATAAATGTTGATATTTATGAATTGTTAATTTGTTTGTTTGTAGTTGTGAATTGTTTACTTATGTATGAATAGCTACAGTCAGTTGTAACGAGTCCAGCATCTGTCGAGTCCAAGTCCGTTACCCTTGAATCCGAGTCCAAAGTCCACTGCTGCCGTGTGCGAGTCCAAGATAGAGCCATCTTAGTGTAACAGCAAGTTCAACAATCCATCAAGTTCATGATAATTTTGCCTCATTAGTTGTAATTCTGAAATGTAACAGTGTGTAACTGTAATGACTCAAAACAGTTTACATGCCTTTGCAGCATTTAAGAAATACTAGTGCTCACAAGTGTTTTGTCTGATATTCGGGACCTATGTGGTTGCATAAAAATGCGCCGTGGCTAAAGAGACACTCGGTGCACCTCGGTGCAGGCACCGACAGTGCACCTAGTTTCCCTCGACTTTATGCTGCACTATGTTTTAGCGTAATATTTTATTACTTCAGCCGTACTATTTCTCAGGGTGATCATGTGAAAACGTAAGACAGGAAGTGTCAGTGTGTTAAGTTCATCTGACAAGTATCGTCCCAGCATGTCTGCCACAGTTTCAGTTGTGCCGTCGCAGCCATCTTTTACTTGTAAGTTGTAGCCAGTGAACAGCTTCGGCTGTCTGCTTTGTGAAGTTACGACCTTATGGCGCTATACAAATGTCTATATTATTATTATTATTATGATGGAATGGTCAGATCCACATTGGGAGATGGTGATTGGTGTGATTCGGTGATGCTACCAGCCTACTGCATTGCCACTATATGCAGTCTTAAAAAGGGACTCTATTTCACGATATCGAAGTCTCGAGTGCTTGACAAGTGAGTCAGAGTCGGCAAAAATGGGCACGACTTTGGACTCGAGTATGCTACAGTTTTGTAGCTTTGAACAGCATCAGGTTTTTTGAGACTGTCTTTAAAGTTGTGAGAACTATAATCCTTACTGGTTAAATAAATTTTCTGTTGATTGATAGGCAAAAGGGTGAGAAGGGTTCTGTTGACATTCCAAGTCAGAGTGGAGTGCCAACTGCTTGGCAGAATACTAGTCCGGAACTGGCAGCAATACTTGAAAACCTCAAAAGAACTGAACAACATTTACAAGGTAAGCTTAAAATGTCTCACACAGGTGTTATATGAAATGCAGCGTGTGTCAGCGACGCATTAAATGCCAATGTTGTAAAAATATGATAATAAAAACTACTCAGAGTATGAATTAATTTTTTTTATATTTGTTACATTTGTATTATTATGCTCATATACCATAATCGGCCTGTTGGTACTGACCTGACTTCTGTGTCCTTTCCATCAGTCTGTCTGTTTGTCAGTTGGTACTACCGTGAATTCTGTAAAAATGGCTGACTCGATCAAGCTGCTGTTTGGGAAGGTGAGTGGAGTGGGCCCAAGGAATCATGTATTAGGTGCACATTGGCGCCACCTGGCAAATACGGTTGAACAGTTGTGCATGCCGGCTGTGAGTGGGTCTGACACCATGGATGACAACTCAGCCTGTTTCTAAATTTCTTTGGAAAGTGTTGTTTTAATATGAAGTGAATGAATGTGTCATTTTCTCGGTAAAACTACCAATTTAATATTTTTGTGTTGATTACAGTTAAACTGTATTGTGGCTCCTCCGTCTAGGAATATTTGTTATAATTTGCTCATCTGTCTGTTCATTGATTGCTCTATGTGGCAAATCGATCATTTTGCCAAATGTAAACAAACCGATGGGTGGGCATGGCTCAGCAGTTGTGTCGTCCAAAGACGACTGCACTGGAAAGTAAGCACATGCTCTGCAGTTTGGATATTGGTTCCATTGCATAATCTAGTTACTCCTTGTTTTTGGTCACATATTAATAGAAGCAACTGAGCAAACATCTAGGAACTAGAATGTTGTTGTTTGAGACAGCACTGAGATGATTCATTTATCATATTTTCTATTGTGAACTGTAAAAACCTGTACATGCCAATGTGTGCTTTTTTCCACCATATTTTTACTCTGTCCCGGTGTGGAGTATTGTGATTATTGTATTTGCCTATGTCCATGACTGTCCTCCTGTAGCAGCATTATGATACATTATACATACGGTTTTGTGGATGACGTCGTTTTCAATAATATTCTCTATGGCGGCATAATACTGCAACAACAGCCTTGCTGTTGTGTTGTGTGGATGCATCACATCCTTGTGGGAATCAGTAGTTAACAAGTCATTCTTGCAAGGGTGCGAGAGCAGAGTATGCGATGCACCACTGCCTTGTTTTGTAACATGATGGTTTGATGCACACTGGGCCCAAGCGGGGCCTCAGCGCTGGACAAGAAAAGTCCGCCCCAAAGAAAATGTAAAAAAACATGATGGTTTATGTGGCTGTTTACAGTTGTTCACCGGTCGCTGTTTTCTGCAAAACAGCCCAGTGCAGGAAAGCAGCAGAGCTCGTCAGCTGCACAGCAGCACCAGCAGGCTGTGGTACGGCAACGACTTGAGCATGCCGAGCAGTGTGGTTTTAAGCCTATTGACGGTCCAGCATCAGCAGCAGTGGCCGGCATCAGCTTCAGGAGGCAAACATCGGGCAAAGGTGGTCAGAAGACAAGTAGCGATAGCAGCAGCAACCCACTTAGTGGTGACGAGTTCTACTGAAGAGTCTGGAATTATGTGAGGTGCATGTGGCCAAATGTTATAGAGTCCCTGTTGCAAATGTCGTTCAACGCGACTGCCGTATTTGTAATTTAAGGCGCCGAGTGTGTTAGGCATTTCTTGTTGAACATTTGTTGTTACTTCCAGTGCTTTGATGCTGTTGGTTGGTTTGTTGGGCCGCGTAATTACAGAATGGGCATCCAGCATAAAAACTATTCCAAAGGTTTGCTTTTCGGAGATCTCGCCTAGCCTGGAGTAACTCTGTAAACTTAGCCACCTGGAAACAAAAAACTGAGTCATATTGAACGTTTCTCAGAGTTTCATTTGCGTACGCTCTGATATTGCATACTGCTGTGTTGTGTGATAATGTACAGGTCGTTGATTGATTGTATATGAAACACGTTGACGTATTGTTGTGAATGTTGATTCAAATGCTTTTGGCTGCAGCAGCAAAATCTGCATTTTTTGTTTTTTTTTAGTTGTGTTTGGGATTTTTCGTCATTTTGAGAGCTGTTGTAGTTGTAATTAAACAGTGTATCACTTGATCTTGTCATCTTTGCTTTCCATATTGCATAGTGTGGTAAACATGTGCAGTATATATCAGTCATATGTTAAACATCTTCAACATACATTTGGTTATGTTCTTCTGTCACAAGCTTTTCAGCGGAAGCTACAAGGGTTGTTCAATAAATAAGTTACAAAAATGGAGTTATTCTGATGTAAAATCATTTTGTAAGGAATTTAATTTTGAGTACGAGCTACAAATTTTATTACGATAACATTACTGTGACATCATTTATGAACATTAAATGTGGCGACATTGCTTTTAGAAGCATCCCATAAAGAACAACGTTGTTTTCTGTGGGCACAAGAACTTGGCACAAATGCTTTCCCTGTGAGATGCAAACAATATATGGACATGGTGATAAATGTCTTGTGAGACCGGCTATAGAGTATAATGTTTCATGTAAGATATTTACTTTTGATCAAGAAAGTGTTGCTGATGAGGAATGACCTGGCCGTCGAGTTGTTCAGTACCTCGCAGGGATCGCAGCAGTCAATTTTCTTACAGGGTCTAAACGAGGACAGACCTGAACGTGAATTTCGGTGATATATTGCAAAATGAAATGTTATATTTTCCTTGTTGAACTTGTTTATTTTTCTCTTGGCTTGCAGTGCTGTTCAACACTTGGCAAGCTGCAGTGTAATAAGCCACTGGATGCTGGGCAAAATACTGCACTGACCGACTGTGTTCTAAGTGTAACTGGCATAACAGTAATGATGTCAGCTTTATAAAAATTAGGCATATGCCAATTAAATTCCCTAGAAATGGTATATTTCAGATTTTTCATATTTTGAAAGCAGGCCAGGATGACGCCATTTTGTAACTTACTTATGGAACGGCCCTCGTATTTATATTATCTGCAAAAACAAAGTTCATAGTACATCATTAGATACTACTCTTGCATTGCATAACTGCACATGAGCTTGTTATGTGTTAAAATATTTAATGGATGAAGCAGTAATCTGCATTGTGGCAGTCAGTCAATTTATGACATTCTCAGCATATTGGTTTTAGTTATTAATCAGTATAGATCATTCAGACCAGTATGGTTGACAACTGGTTTATGCCATTGTATGACCTTGCATTTATGATCCGTAGTAACGACATTTCTGTGTTTTTGTTTCACTCAAATTTAGTATTCCTGATAAGCAGATCTCTTAGAAGTTTTTGTGGTAATGACATGAAACTCAGCTATGAGCGAACGTGTATTGTCTGAACTGTTGCCATCGTGGCATGTTGAAAATTCTGCCAAGTCATATAACGGTTGTACACAATCATGAAATCCTCATTCCACAATAGTGGAAGTGTTTGATGTTTCAGCTACCTGTGCCAGTTGTATAGCGAATTTACAGTGCTGTTCTACAGATCACATACGACTTCCACACTTCTTATTAGTTCTCCATTGTAACTCCATCTGTCTTGTACCATTTCCCAGATATTACCATTTTGGAAGTTGGAGCATATGTAATGCAAAGGATCTTGAACATTCAACTTAGAAAGCTGTGGCAAAAGTATAGTAGTTCATGTATAACATAGACTCATAGTAACTTCCTGCACGATACATAGCATTTATTAAGATTTGAATTTGGGTTTTTCAGTAGCTGAAATAGCCTCTGAATGGAAACTTAAAGGTCGTCGTCAATGACATTGTTGGTTATATTATATACGCCATCATATTAGCTTTCCACACGAACACTGTCCCAGTTTTGTATCAGTTTGAGGATGTAGCATGATATTGGTTGATTATCGCAATTTTATAACAAATCTTTGGATGAAGTCCCTGTGGAGAGTCCCATTGCATTTTGCCGTGATGTGCTGTTTGAGTAAACAATGGTGTGTGGAACTTATTACCACGTGAAGAAAGTTTGACGATATGTTGAGCTGTTTCAATATTACTCAGTGATCATCACACAGATAGACTGATGGACAGAGTTACAGTAGCTTATCATGTGCCACATGGTTAAAACTTCTATGTAGCACATATAGCTGATTTAACTACACTGGAGCTTTACGGTCAGTTAAATCATGGCAGTGACTGTACTTAATGTAAATATAGTCGGTCACACTTGGATGGAATGATGGTTTTTAGGCTTCAGAATGCATCAAAAACATTCGGCTGGTCTCTCTCAGACAATATGGGAAACTTAGGAGGGATGTACCCCCATGTTAAATGTGTTAATATCATTGTTTTGTTGTGTATTAGTTACTGATTTTGTTTTATATTAAATACATAGTATTATGAGTTACACTGTTGAAAATGTTGTTATGTTTTAAAGTATCCATCTTTTTAATAAAATTTAGAGGATGAGTTTGCATACAGAAACCATAGGTGTGTTCTAAGTGTTATGTTCTAGTCTGTGTTAGACTACGTCACATCACTTTATCACCTGTAAACATCTACTGGTATTACATTACTGTAGTCAGTCTGTTGGTGTGGCATTTTCAATACGCTGTGGCTTAATGTGTCTGCACTGTTGTTGCTGATACATGCTTCTGGTGGTTGCTGTAATTAAGTAAACTGCTTATCTAGCTACTGTTGCAGTGTATACAGCAAGTGTTGGACTTCACACACCACACGTCTTCCATTAAGATTCGACACAAGACTGCTGTGTTTCAGCATTTGAAAGTATAGTCCTTCACCGATTTTTGACTGTATTGGTACCGTTTGTAATCTACTTTCTGTTACAGCCTGCAGTGTAATTTTACAGCTTTTCTTTGCATCTCAGTATGACTTAACCTGAGCATACTAAGTAGTATAAAAAGACATCCAAACTGTCCACACATATAAAATAAATTACATGCTGCAACAGAATGAAATAAGGCAATCATTGATAGCAGACTGCGCCCAGCGTGCAGTTCACAATTAATCTTTTGCTCTTTATCGTTGAGTAAAATTTGGCTGGAGACTTGGCTGCTGAGATATTGCCTTTCATGACCAATGAGGAATACACGTGAGTGCCATAGGGCCATTATGTAAAAACACCGCATCATCCATAAAAACGGAAATACGTATTAACGTTTTAATGCCATCTGAGAAGTACTGAGCCACGGCCACAGGCAACATGCATAAAAATAAGGTGAAGCTTTACCAAATTGTTTTTGACTTATAGGAGCAGACAGACAATCTCATCACAGTACTTTGCACTCCTATCAGGGGGCAAAGTAAGAAATGTTTATTGCAGCATCATATTAGGATATATTCGTGAGACAAAATGTTGCAGCCAATCTCGAGTCAAATCTCTACCTACCTATTACACCTGAAGAACAGCATAAAACTTCAGTGCAAACGACTCTAGCTGCTGTACATTGTGAACTTTAACAGTGCAAACAATGCACACTATACAGTGGCAAACTGGGTATTCGCCGAGACCAGCCACGTCGTCAGATCAAAATAGTAGTTCAGCATGTTGGGTGGTCTTCGGGTGGCAGTTCTTAGTTTCAAGTTTCATCAAAATCGGCTCAGCAGTTACCGAGATGTGAGCGGTCAAAATCTGGCTCATTGTATGTACTTTGGCCATTGGCTTATACAACAGCCTGTACCACCATACAGGCCTGATGTATTACTTGACACAATACAGCTTTTTGAATTAAAATCTAAAAAAGAAGTTTATAAATATGTTTGGCATGAACCGAATTTGGTTGTGCTAAGTATAAAAGATCTGAAATTGAATAAAATGGTGAACATAACATACACATCAAGACGTGAGATTTGGCGATTCCAGTGACTGCAGGAGATGAAATTCTATGTATACTGCAACCAAACTTGCCAATCCACTGCATTAATTGGTATGGTATCTTGCTGAAGTCATAAAACAACTAATGAAAATATTGTGTACGAAAATTACCATTTGCATTGGTAGCAGACACAAGCTATCATTGTGTATCGAAATTTGTTCAATTTTGACCACTTCACTGAATATTTTTTAACTATTCCACAAATTGCAGTAACAATGTTAGTAAACATCAGACATTCTTCGAGGCTTTAGATGCTGCTACTTTCTTGATCTTGGTTGGATCATATGGATAAGTCTTTGGTACAGCTCCTAAACCAGCTTCTTTAAATTTAGTCGCATCTGAACGCTGCAACGCTTCGGGGTCCAGCAGCTGGGCGTTCTTCCAAGCTGAAATACAAATTAAAGTACAAAAAGGAAATCACGTCTTGGTTATAATTTTTACTGCACCCAATTTATGTTACATTAATTCGTCTGTCTACTCATCCATCATATATACCCGTGTGTTCAAATGTTGCTACAGTATAGTAAGTAGCGAC
>Ga0209782_1000800_pt1 | contig 14834 bp, 12 predicted proteins | sample WorMetmaBAHAMAS1_FD_187390 | JGI IMG/M metagenome (GOLD analysis project Ga0209782, IMG submission 187390) | Marine gutless worms symbiont microbial communities from Max Planck institute for Marine Microbiology, Germany - Inanidrilus... | ecosystem: Host-associated > Annelida > Digestive system...
AAAAAAATAAAGAAAAAACATCGGTAAAATATATAGCCCTTCCGGCAACTTTGCCGAGCGGGCTAAATAAACGATTAGTAAAAAGATACGATCCGTATAAGAATAACTGCATAAAATTGAAATTCCACGGGAGCAGTTTCCTCGTAGCATTCTGGTAGCATCCTGACATCCTCGTGAGAATGTTGCGAGTGTCGGGCGTGTCGGCGATGATCACGAGGATGCTACTAGGATACTACAAAAAAACTGCTCCCGTGGAATTTAAGCTTCACGGGATTAACGCGAAAGGATGCACCAGCATTAGCTACAAAGCCATTGATTGGTTTATTGAGTTAAAGCCATACAATATCGTTTATTTTCGAGATGCTCTTCTAAGCCAATCCCTTGACTGATAGTCGTTATACCAGTAACCAAAAGTTTTTGTCAGTGATTGTACATATTTTGCATAATTGCACTTTGTTCAGATGATAACAGTGTATTCGCCGCTGACTTGGGGACTTTACAATGCACCTCCTCCCAACATTCCGGAATGTGGATTTGTTGGCGAATTCTGCCTTCCTCCAAAGCGAGGTAAGTCATATTTGCTTTGAAACCAGATGATATGTATTGTTTGACGATTTCGCAAGTATACGTCCTACATCATTCGCTTACCATCATCATGCAAAGTATCCACGATGAATTGCTGGTAAATAAATTTTATCATATTTGGCAAATGTTGTTAAATAATTGCATCATTAAACCTCTAGATAGCTCGGAGTTTTGATATTAAAGAATGTTGTGAATTGAAACGTCATGCGTATTGCTTTAGTTACTTTAATTAATTAGTTACAACAATATACACTATCAAAGCAACGACTTCACTCTTGCATGCGAAATTTGGCCCTTATCATTGGGGTGGAGGCCAAAAATTGCAATAGTTGATCAAATATGGAGTATATCTACAGAATTTAACCATGCAGGTGTGACATTATGTATCAATCAAGCTCAAATGTTGTATGAACAAGTAGAAAATTGTTTGAATCTTTGTTTCCAAATGTGTCTCCAATCACATAAGGGTGTGTGGGAACTGACAGTTCCAAATTTCGTGAAATTTGCAATTTCTCGCCACACAGGAGCGAGATGATGCATTTATCTTAAGTAAGTAAGTATGTAAGTTTATTATTTTGATAGCAAGTTATGAAAACTGCTAGCTTTTAATATAAAAATTACTACAGTAGTAAAATAAAATACAATACATAGACATGATAATCTTTGTGATGGTACCTGCAGAAAATGCACCACATCATTTATGTTCCAAATTTTACACTGATCAGTGTCGGTGAGTCATTATTGTAACTCCTATCAGCTTTGCAGTGACGTATGCTGAAACTCTACTGGTTCAGTTTGTCATAGATTTGCTCTACAACAAGCTGTAATGTACAGCAAATCCTTCTAACAGAATTTGAGCATTTCAGTGGTAATACTTGCAGTTTCTAACTTTTAAATAGACTTTATAGTTCTCGCTACTTATGCTGCTGGAGGTAGGCCTAATGATGCTGACCATAACGATAATTACATTGCATAATGTTGATTGTGTTTGTGTAGACAACACACCGGTAATTGTTGCGTCGGTAGTTGCTGGAGCAATCGCTGTAATTGTTGTCATAGTTCTATTCCAGTTTGTAAGGTAAACTAATACGAGATAGCTATTTTACATTACAAATAATTTTGGACACAAAATAAACCCATTATGTGCACTTAGTAGTAGTACTTTAATTTTAAAATAAACAGACAAATTACTATAAGCGTAATCAGTGTTCAAGTATATGCATTTTACGTTTTTTTCAGATTTCAAAAAAAACATAACGTTTTACGTTTTTTTGGAACGACATATCAAAATGTCGTAATAAGTCTTCAGCAAAAGTTTAGTGCTCAATCCGTCAAACTGAGTTCACATACTTTGCTGAAGTATAAACTTTGCTGAATGTCTATGGAAATTTTGGCTTTAAAATTCCCGGATTTTATGGGGACTTATAGGCGTTATCACACACAGTTCTAAAAAGTCAACATTTCTTCCTTTTCCTGCCTCCCGCTTTCCTCCTGGTTCTCTCTCCTTTTTTGCCAATTTCCGTTTCCAGTATTTACCTTTTCCATCCCATCCTTCTTTCCCCTTCTCTTACCCTGCCGTCCCCCCATCCATTCCTCATTTTTCCCTTTCTTACCCTCGTTTCGCTTTCCATTTCTTCCTTTTCCTTTTTTCTTTTGTTGGAATGGGAAATGGGTAAGGTAGATATAGGCTTGTTGCCGGTTTTTCTGGTGGTTTTTAGTTACTATCTCATTGACTATGACTTCATATTTATGTGCATTGCTAGATTTGCGATGTAGTGCGACCAGCGTGGCTGTATGTTCTTATGTTCGTCTGTCCGTGAAAATGTCACATTGAGATGATAGAACTATCTGTGATGAGGTGCGATGTATGCAATGGTACATATTATAGGTCTCGTCGTGCTGAAGCTCACATTCAACAGATGCTCTGGAAAGTCAACTACTCAGACATCGTCTTTATCAACATGGTCTGTATTGTGTGATTGTCTGTCATGGCACAGCTATGAGCATGCAGATGGTAATGACCAAATCGTGAGGTGCAATTTGTTATTAATTTGTCTGTAGTTATTTAATGTGTATGTTGCACAGTTTCTGGGATATCAAGTGCCGAAGTCAGTGAGCACAAAAGACGACTTTGGCCACTTTCAGTCGATGATTGTCTTCAGTTACTGGCTATGACTTCCTATTCGTGTTCTGTAGTGCACTGAGGTTTATGAGAAATCGTTGTATAGTTTTAAGTTCTTAAAATTAGCCACAGCATATAATTCCAGAAAAAAAACACAAAAAAACTGCAGAACAATGTCGCAAAGTATACGCAGCTTGTTTCGCTAGATGATGAGACGAAAAATCTCGTGACGGGAGTACTGTACTATCATGACACCGTGGAATTCTGCTTACTGCTATTGGTTAGCAGTATTGAACAGTTAGCCACTAGCAGTGCAACAACAGTCCAGGACTGTTGTGGAACATTCATACACTAACCAAGAAGTTTGAAAACGCATTCATTTAAAAAATACGAACACTGTGTGCCTGATAGCCGTCGTATTAACCATAAACTGTGCTTGAGCATCTAAAAAATTCAAACTGCCTATGTTACTTACCGATCTGCACCAATTACCCACTACTTTCCATCTCTATGGCCTATTCTCTTCTGAAACGAATCTTTTGGCCACATCATCCACCACATCCACTATAGTTTTACCTCACTGATTTTTTTTGCACCATTTACTTTAAGTTCGTTACCTGTGTACATACCACTCTATCAGTAAAGTGGTAACTTTTAAATATCAACTAAAATTCATGTATTCTAGTCAGCTTTTGCCGTCTAGTCACCCTGTACCAGCGCTTCAGTCATTTCATAATTGTGGTTCTAAATACAGCACGTAATGCATATAAGATTATTAAGTGCCTGGGCAGTGATTGTATGATTATCATACCATTGTTATCAAAACTTACTTACTTATTTATGTACAAGGGACTAATTGACGGAAAAACGTTGTGATGCTTTAGTCGTTTTAACTGTTACAGATATCACGCAATTTATCTACGTCAACAGCAAACGAATCAAATATGCAGGAGTTGTCCAAACTGACGTTGGCCATGTACAAAGGGCAGAAGGTAGCAGTCTACATGGTGGACAAATCGGAAATCATTCTTACTCGCCAGGATCTCATTGAGCTTGTTAATGTTCGTATAGAATTTTGTTTTGTCAATCAGACAACTAGGCCCACAATACACACAAAGTAAAAGCAAAAATTAGAACTTCTGAGGTAATTTGCTTGTTTAGTTTGAACGATTTCACAAAATTCAATAGTTACAGCTTTTTATTTATTATTACGTACAATTTATTGGAATAGATACCACCGTAATTTGAAGTGTATAAGATCCATTTTCTAACACGTTTACGTGACTTGGGTTTTTTGTATCCGAAAGTTCTGGAAAAACTTTATTTGATGGAGCTGTTATTTGGTTGACAATGGTCTTCATGCCGCATGTCAGAACTAGGTATGGAGACAGCCTGTTGCTGCAGACCTTTTGAAGTATAGTATGCTTTGTCTGTGTCTTGATCGCGACTGTGAGCCTTGCAAAAATACTCAACCAATCGAGATGTTATTGCGGGTGACTCTTGAAGGCCCAAAGGGTGCCCAGACTGTCCTTGGGCCTCAGGAAAGAGCACTTTTGACGGGAATGAAGTCGGATTTTTCACACACCGTTGTCCAGCATTCCCAGTAGCTATTGACGTCTTGATTTCCCCTTACACTGTCCAGCAGTGTTCAGATTTACCTGCCGCTAACACTGTCAGGTGTCACATAATATTTTCTCTTACGAGAAATCCATCCCCTGATATGCATCATTAATGAAAATGCTTTGACCACATGTTTAGCATGCTCGTTTAATGATTAGACTTTATGGACGTACATGTTGCCACTTCTGTTGCCTAGTTATAACTGTGACTTAGGCCACTGCAGGTTTGTCTTGCTTCTTAAGGTTAATTGTTAAACTTTTTGAAATGTATTCTGTGATTGTTTTATATGAGGAAAGTGTAACTTGTGTTTATGACGTGTGTCTGTGTGAGTAGTTGACAGATCTGAATCATGACAATATAAGATCATTCGTTGGAGCTTGTATTGAGCCGGGACACATCTGCTATTTAATGCAGTGCTGTACCCGCGGCACGATCAAGGTTAGTTGGCACTTTTCTTTACGATTGTAGGTTAAAACTGCACGATATCATTCAAAACACTTGTATCTATAAACAGAAAATGTCAATTTTGGAGGTGACAATAGCCTAACGTATTGGATGTGATATTTGCCGTTAGCAAACGGTCTGCATGTCGTGTAAACTATACAACTGACCGTAAGTATTCATTAAGTTTATCAGTCTGTACTCTGTAGTGTAGCCATGCATCGTGATAAAGAAGCGGAATCGATATGTACTTCACTGGTTTATGTATTACGTAGACTACAGTACTGACTGCATTCTTGCAGGATATCATTGAAGACGAAGATATTCAGTTGGACTGGTTCTTTCAGGTTTCGCTGATATACGACCTTGTTAAGGTAAGCAACAGTGAGGTATTGCAGATATGTACAAACATGTCGATCGCACGTTAATTCAAAACTACAAGATCACGAATGTTGATTGCTGACGATCATTTAGTTTTATTATGTCGCAGACTATCTTGTTCAACAACGAAACAGTGCAGTAACGGTCACAGACCGTTGCATATTGTCTAACTCTTTGCAGCTATGGAAGTATAATTTTTACTATTAAGATGGTTATTTTGTGATGGGCAATCAAAACCCTTATCAAATACAAAATAGATGTCCTATTCAAAAACATGCGTGCCAAAAACCAAAACATACTAGATTAGCCAAATTAAACTGACGTTATACACAAACTGTTAGCAGAACCATTACCACAGGTAGGAGGCCAAAACACAAACAAAATCTTTTCCCTGTAGGTAATGAATGAAAGACACTCAAAGAGCAGGACTTCATAAAGACCGAATACATTTTCTGCATTTGACAGAAAATGAATATTTGGTTTGTACTTTAGTTACGTTATTTTATTTACGTAACGTTTGGCAAAATAATTATGCAGGGCAAAGGGACAGTGGTGTAGTATCTGTGTCCAGTTTTCTTTCTGACATATTGATTTGTGTGCCAGAAACAAACGAAGTAGGACCATTGATATCATTAACAGACGTATCACTGACAGCATCAATCGCATGCGGTGACAATGGCAAAAACAGCCAGTTCTTAAATAATGATAAGATTACAGGGGAAGTGCCTTTTATATCAGCAAAGGGCATAAACAGCCACTTATATGCCAGTAAAATCTATACAATATATACACAATGGACCATAAAAATAATTACAATAGGCAGTAGCACATTTATTGAGAATTTGTCGCTATAATTGCATGGCTTCTTTTTCGATTTTACTAGTTGTTGTCAACGCTAGGGAATGGTTTATCTGCACAAGTCAGTGTTCCAATCACATGGTTACCTGTCGAGTGCTAACTGTCACGTCGATAGCAGATGGGTTCTCAAAGTCTCGGGATTTGCACTGCATGCATTCAGAAAACAAGATATCAGAGAACAGGTTAATGGACGGATTATGTTGTCTTTAGTAATATTTTTATGCAACATTTGCAATCCATAACAGCATTAATTTTAGGCCCATTGACAATTTTTTGTTTGTATTGTATATTATTAAATTGTTTACAAACAGATAGGTTTTACCAAGCGATCCACATGCAAGGCATGTTCATAGTATTTTATATACCAAGGCCCAGCATTCGTCTGTTTGTGCTTCTGATCATCCAACTGCCATTTTTAATGAATGAACTTCATCTTCATCTTACACTTCCAGTACTGAACAGTATCACATTGCAAACATTGTGATCTTGGATGACATTTGTGATCATTTTATTTTGGTAGATCTTTTCAACAGCAGTTATCGTAGGCCTACAACTGAGATGCAGCTAACCGTTGTTATTAGAGATGGCATGAACGTTTTACGGGCTATCACTGCTAGTGGTCATATGGCTTGTAATCAATTTAATAATTGACATAAAGTGTCTCGCAGCCCCTCGTTTTCATGTTGCTCTAAATGACAAAGATTATGCTGTTTGCTGCATGCTTGAGTTGGTACAGGAGGAGGAGTTTAATTATTACTATAATCAGTTGTGGACAGCTCCTGAACTGTTGCGTATGACAACTCAGCCTATTAATGGAACTCAGAAAGCTGACATCTACAGCTTTGCTATCATCCTGCAAGAGATCATATTTAAAGCACAGCCATACTTTATTGGCATTGAGTCTCCAAAAGGTAAGCCTTTGTTGGGCACAACAGGAATGTAAAGTGTCTTAGCATATTTTTAATCCACAAAAATAACTTGCAATTTTTCTGGTCTGAATAGTTAATTACATTCAAGACCTTCAAGCAGCTTCTGACAGCTGCTAAAGTGTTTTAGTGATTTACAAAAGACTGTGCGGACATACCTATGGATCAGAATTTTACATTTTAAACGTTTATAGGGCAGAATTGGTTCCTAGTAGGCCTAGTCAAGTAATATAGGGCCACTTTGTAGGAACTCTTTTTGCCAGTTTAAACGTCATTTTACAGTTTGTATACCTTAATATCTGATCACATAGGTTAGTACTGCTGCTGTCTGTAAAAAAATACTGAAAAGATGCATAGACCTGTACATGTGTGATGACTGACGAGCATCAAATCACAGTATTGAGACGGTATTGACAGATGGTGTCTGCTGAACGTTGTAGTGAGTGTGGAAAGAGTAAAAGATATTGATGAGCCATTCTACCGACCTCCACTTCCCCAGCAGGAGTCTGCAGGAGTGCATCCAGGCATCTTGACTCTGATGAAACAATGCTGGGCTGAAGAACCGTCTGAACGACCTTCGTTTAATGATGTTACCAAAACTGTGAAGACAATCAACGATGGAAAGTTGGCATATATTACTTTATTTGCTGTTGGTTGCACATTTGTGCAAGTTTAGTAAACAACAGAAAATAAGAATAATTTTAATGCATGACAAATTGCATGCAACTGCATAGTTTGCTATGGAAATAATGGCCGTTTATTTGTCATCCATCATCTGCCAGTCATTTATGTGTTGATATTTAGAATTTAATGTCGACATCACCAAGCATAGTCTATGTTTAAACTTATTCTTTTTTTGATAAAGAAATTCACAGTGGCACCAGATTATGTTTAGTACTGTCTGATGAGATAATGTGTTCTTAGAACACAATTTTATGAAACAGTATTGAATATAATCAGGCACCACTGTGGATATCTGTGATTTACTGCATTAGTTTGAAAGTGCTCAGTAGCAAACTGTTGTTAAGTGGAGGTGATTGAAAAGTTGAAAGTCCATTACTATCAGTTTACCGAATGGGGTATATTATCACAATATTGCACTGAAATCACTTCAATGAGACATAAAACCTAACCATTACATGTCCATGGTCACATTGTCTTTGTGACCTCATCTGAATATGCAAGCCATTTAATGTCATTCATGGTCAACATATAAAACGAATGGAATATTTACTTGTATGCTCTGGAAGTTATTGTATATATCAAAACAAATAGACTGGCAGCTGGGTCACTTTATGTTAATATTTTTCAAATAAATATGTGGACTATAGAAATCTAGGCATAAACGTATAACTAGCACACTTTGAATTTGTCAGAGATCTGACTTGGCAGTGGCAAAATGGCATTGTAATATGCATGTTGTAGGAAGTTTGACATAATGGGCAGCATGCTACATAAGCTGGAGAAGTACGCTGACAATCTGGAGAACATTGTTCAACAGCGAACTGCATTATTGAGTGACGAGAAACAGAAAACAGACTTGCTACTCTATCGAATGTTGCCACCGTAACGTATTCTAATTATGTTTTAGCATGCATTGTCTTAAAATTAGACCACTATGTACGTAAAAGATGAACAGTGTTTACAGTGTTTAGGGCTTAGCATCTTTACCATCTACGAAAAATGACCACGACACAAAATGTCAGAATTGCTGGTGTTATTTTGCTGAATGCTCTGTCGTCGTTCTGCCTTTGTCACGATACGCACATAAGAACTTACAAAAATACTTTTAACTTAAACAGCTATCAGGAGGAGGCATGGTCAACACCAAGAAATATTAAAACTTTGCATGTGTATTAAGGGTCTCTGTATTAGACTGTATTAGACTACCCAGACCCTGTGATCCTTGAAATAAGCATGTACGAAAACAAGTAAAAAACAGTTATGACGAGCCACAATATTCAATTATATGAATTAGAAGCGTTTGGTTATTCAGTTTTAGCTCCACTTCACTAGCACCGAGAGAAACATGCACTTAGCTAATTGTATTAGCCAGGCGAAACTTTTCTAGGACACTATGTGAAATGCCGAAGCCTCTTAGTGTTTATTTTTTGCAACAATGTTACAATGATCACGACTTTTGTGATACATGTAGTAATTTTTGTAGTAAAGCAAGATCAAGTAATGATCTTTACTTTTAAGAGTTATTTTCAACAACAGCTTAAAGTTCTATACAACGCAATTAAATATCACATATTATGACAGAATTAACGTTTTATTGAGATATTAATCCTGTTGTTTAGTTACGTTGCAGAAGAGCTGAAAGCAGGACATTATGTGGCTCCACAGATGTATACAAGCGTGACTGTCTACTTCTCTGATATCGTCGGATTCACAGTGTTGTCGTCTGAAAGTAGTCCAATACAGATTGTCGAACTGTTGAATGATCTCTACAGTATGTTTGACGACACCATCTCTTGTTATGACGTCTACAAGGTACATAACATGTGTCAGTTCTATTTGTGACATTGGAACACTATACATGCAACGCTACGCAGCTGCGGTATATGCTGTTGCTGTCTGTCTGTCTATGTTTCTGTCCATTTGTCACACACTGGCATTTGACCAAAACAGCTAAATCTAGGATTACGCAAACAGTGCTGCACGATTGTGTAGGGACTCTTGTTTTCTGATGCCAAATATCCTGATAAATTCGAACCGAAAATGTAAACAAAACTTTTTTCAGTCAAAGACCAAGAACAAGACTTTGTTTTAAGACCAAGCCTTCAAATTATTGCAGCAAAAGAATGAAAGGAGACACCTTTAATGATTTTTCTAATTTGAAAGAATAACTGGCATAGTGTCTGAGTGCCGTCTTATCTGGCATACAGCAGACAGGTGATGAGGTGTTTGACAAATGGGGGTGATGTTTCTCGGCTTGCATTCAGGCAGGTAGCGACGGGGGGTATATTGGTATATATACCCCCAAAATCAGTCTATCTTACAAATTTTTATGTGGTTACTGGTTGTTTTTTGGTCTCTTTGACCCAAGACAAATTGTTGTTGATTTTGAAATTGGAATGACTAGTTAAAATTTAAACCCCCCAAATGAAATTTTTGGTTACGCTCCTGAACTTGCACTCAAGCAAAGGGACGCCACTTTGAACATTTCTAGCAACAGTATATTACATGTTGGACCAGATCATTCTATTACAAAAAATAGTTACATTACGTAGTCTTTGTAAACAAATGTCATTTAGTTTAAGATTTTTTTTTCGGAAAGAACGTGGTGCTATTGACATTTGTTAGACAGTATCCTTGTCGTCCAGTGAGTACTGTCAGCTATCGAAATTTTCAAATTAATATGTATTTTCTAATTTAGGAATATAACCAATAAGTGTATTTTTAACTTTTTTTGTTTCAATTTCAAACCTTTATTTTAATCTCAGTTTTGATTATTTGAGACATTACATTTACAAAGTATTGCGCATTGTTTTAAAGAAGACATTGCTTGTTGTTTAAAGGAGTAGTGTCTGATTTTTATATTTCTACATTTGGTAGCTGCTGGCTGTTCCTACTTTTGATGTTTTAGTTGAGTGGCTTAATTGTTGAATGAGCAGTATCGAATATTTTATCACCACCATCTGATGAAGTGATTCTTCTTACATGTACGCGTATTCAAAGTTTATTTCACTGTTAATTAATCAATTAATCAGCCAGTTTGTTGAAAGCAAACTGACTCAAAGACCACTTAAATTGCAGTATAGTATAACTACATACAGCAAAAAAGAGCAAAAATGACAAGATAAAACAGATGTGAGGTACGTTGTCAGGTGGAAACAATTGGAGATGCATATGTGGTTGTGAGTGGACTGCCAAAAACCAATGCTGGACGACATATTGCTGAGATATGCAGTATGGCTCTTGATCTGCTGGATCAATTATCACGCTTCACCATTCGTCATCGTCCTGACGATACACTCAAACTACGCATCGGAATACACACTGGACCTTGTGCAGCAGGTCATGAATATATAGCTTTGTTCGCAACAAGTGCAGAATCACAATGTAAAGAAGAAGAAAAAAAAAATAAAAAAGCAAATATGCTCAGGTGCAGGCCTGAGTAGACAGTCTGGTCGTAAATCCCTTCCTATTTGGCGTTAAGTTTTAGTCTTTGTGACCTTACTATTAGGGTGCAGTCAGAAATATTTTATATTGAGGCTTGTTGTTTGAAAAATTAACTCTACTATGCTGCTTACTCACTAGAAAGAAAGAGATGTGAAGTCATTTTATCGTTGGCTTGCTTTTATTTAAACATAAAACAGTGTACTACTGCAATTTTCCTACAAGGATATTAATTATGATCAAGCTCTGGTCTGGTCGAGGAACCTGCAAACATAAAGCCAGTAACTTTTCTTGCTACAATCGCTGATCCTGCTACACTGAAAGACTTGTAGATGGCTCGGTGTCCGTGGGTCTGAATTCCATCACGACCAGGTTAGCATAGGTTGCAGTCTCCCAGGACCCTTCTTTAGTGGCTATGCAGGTGGCTATGCTGAATATGTTGAGACCCGGGACAGAATGTGAGCCCCGTTAGCCAGCTCTTTACAAGACATCCCACATGTCAGTGCTGTGAGTAAGAATGGGGGCACGTAAGATGTGGAAATACTCCCCAGTCAAGGAGTTTCCACAACCGACTTACCGAACTGGGATCTTTCAATATCATTCTGACAAATTTTTTAATTTTTACTTGTATGCCAAGCTAACGTACATTACAGTAGAAGGAAATATTCAGAGTTTACGGCAAATTACAGTTCTGCTAGTGAACTATTTTATCATAGGTAACCAGTGCAGCAATGAAGTCTATTTAGCATAGGGCATAGGCATAGGGCGTGGATGAGAGTGATACCGCCATAGTTAAAATAAGTGCTGACGACACCCTTACAGATTTCTGGTTTTAGTCCCAGTCTTTATTTCAAGAGTTTGGTCTCTGTCTTGGTCTCGGTCTCAAGGATTTGGTCCTGATTAACATCTCTGCCAATGACATTGTTCTCTTATTTTGCTACATGGATATTTTCAACGTTTAAGTTAGGTTGTTACATTTTTAATGTCAAATATTTTATCCAGTATGAGGCCAGATGAAACTCGTCAGATCGGTATAAATATCGATATGTGCCATATAAATGTTTGTCCAAAAATTATACCACCGATGTTATGTGCATAATGTTGTTGTGTCTACGTATTTGGCTGGTACAGGAGTTGTTGGATATGCGATGCCAAAATACTGTATATTTGGTGACACCGTGAACGTAGCTGCACGCATGGAATCAACTGGAAAAGGTGAACGTAGTCAGTGTATCCGGGTATTGGCTAGTGTGTATTTATTGATCGTATCAGTCGATGCACTTCGGCTATTATACCTCGATGAAGTTATAGATGCACTTTTACTACCTGTTTGCGAGTGATACGAGTAATTTACGTACGTGTGAAGAGTGAAATGTAAACTGTTTGTTGCCGATTTAGCTATGAAGATTCACTTGAGCAAGGACGCTAATGACGCTGTCCAGGCGTTCCCAGAATTCATCACCGTACGTCACGATGACGTCTGCGACGAGGTCCTAATTCACACTTTTCATCGCCGCGTCACAGAAACCAAATCAGCTATTCGTTTTAGGTTCACGGTTTCATGTGAAAATGATGCAAGAAGAGATTAGGTTCTTGTCTGTTAATTCACCCGAATTAGGGTTAGGGCTAGGAGTAGAGATAAACTGCCGGTTTTGGACCACTTCTAAAACCCGGAGGACCCAAAAATAGGTCCAAAACCGGCAGTTTATCCCTACTGCTAGGGTTAGGGTTAGGGTTAGTATTTGGGTTAGGGTTAAATGGAAAATTAATTCGGATTAATTAACAGACAAGTAGCAAAGATGACGTAAGGGATGCATGCACGCTTCTTTCGGTGGGTGTTCACTGGACTTAGGCCACTGCTCGCAGTCGGTGCTGTCTGTTTCTTTCTTTGTATGTCTTCAGTGCTCTGGCAATGTTTGTTGGACGACAATATAAACTTTCTGTAACGCTTAACCTCGACCTTTTCACCTTTTGACCTGATAGAACCAGCGCATGCCGCGCGACTGTTATGCACGGTGGTGTGTTATACCGAGTTTGGTGTTCATAGCTCAATTCATTTTTAGAGCGTGGACACACACACGGACAGTCACAAAACCGATGTTGCCGATCACTATACTCTGTGACGCATTTAGGGGGAGGGGGCATTGGGCGATGCCTCCCCCCAAAAAAAAATTGTTTGGCGCCTAAATGTCATCTCAAAATAGCCATAGCTAACAGGGTCGTGGCGGTCTATGCTGATGCTTTTCCATGCTCGCAATTTGTTATACCAAACGTTTCTTAAACCAGAATTTAGTCTATTCGGGTATTTTTTTCGTGTGACGCCGTTAAGTTGATGGTATCATGCTCCTTGCTTGTTTTTATGCAGAAAATTATTTTACTGTTAAGAAAATCCACAAAAATTGTTGCAAGCAGAGCTGCTGTTTATTCGTGACAGGGATGGGTAATAAATGATGAATGAATAGCCTATTTCACAGCCTTGGCCACTGCAGTGATGTGAACATTATTTGGTCTTCTAACGAATGATAGTAGTAGCCACATTGAAAAACCCATTGGGTGATCGAAGTGAAGCATCTATAAATGAGATACCATCCTGCTGGTAAATCATTAAAGCATTTTTGCCGCCTTTAAGTCCGACATTGCACCTTGTAAAACGCATTGGCTTGTCGAAAACAGGTTGATTGAAATGTGCTTTATTTCTCCGTTAAAAATAGAGTTAGCACATTCGATGGTTGTTTAATATTTGCAGGAAAAAGGAATGATGCCAACATTTTGGCTGATCGGAAAAGATCTAAGCTTGACCAATGAAACTGAGTAAAAACGACTCATTGGTGATGTGGCGTACGCCGACATCCTTGTGGTAGCAGTAAACACTTCTAGTCTAGTGCATTTATGGTTACCTTTGTAACTTACACTTTAGTCTGTAATCGTGTAATAGTTCTGACATTTTGATGGTCGACTATATAAGATGATTACGGCGATGAAACCTTTTATTTAAGTCAGTCATTAGTTGGTAGTTGTGTTAGTTAGCTGCCGGAATTGCGCTTTCCACTGCACAATGTGCATCTGTTGCATCTCCTGTCTCATCATCCATTATAAACGTTTTCTGTCTTTCACTCCCAGCTTAAAACCTATCTTTCTTATAAATCATTCCCACCATTGACTATTTTCTCATTCTTTAATATACAATACAGTACAATAGAAGGAGTTATATGCGCTGTTTGTTATGAAGACCTATCACGTACGAGGGTGCTAATAGGTGTTCCCCTTATGCTTTTCCCAATAGTAACTTTAACACTGGGCAGCTGTAAGTGCTATACGCCTTGCTGTACCACCTAAATGCATTACATGTTTGCTGTGTGCACTGTTTTTGCATTTGGAAATAAATTTGATTTGATTTGATTTGATAGTTCGGTTTTAAGTCGATTACAAAGCGTCACCAAAGGCTGTGACAGGTCGCCTACGGTCAGTGAGTTCTAGATCATAGGACCTGAGATAGCAAAACTGCAGTCCTATTCGCAGAACTGACTCCACGGTTATCTGACTGCTTCCGGTACTTCGGGGATTTTTGTTTTGTTTTTAGCTTATTGCTGTTATTTTTTTCAGTTTCTGATAATACACTGTGGTGGATTTAGCTGACTATTTCAGCTTTTGAATGCACCATAAATTATAGTCTGGCATATCGTATATCGTATCGTGTCGTAACGCGTATTTAGGCCTATCGGATAAAGTTTCTACGTTATACGTAGTCGCTTGTTCAGGTAGTTTGCATTATACTG
>Ga0209782_1000801_pt1 | contig 14833 bp, 7 predicted proteins | sample WorMetmaBAHAMAS1_FD_187390 | JGI IMG/M metagenome (GOLD analysis project Ga0209782, IMG submission 187390) | Marine gutless worms symbiont microbial communities from Max Planck institute for Marine Microbiology, Germany - Inanidrilus... | ecosystem: Host-associated > Annelida > Digestive system >...
AGGTGAGGTTGGGAGGGGAGGTTTCCTACTACATAAAAATCAGTAATCAATATCAATGTCTCTATATCAGTATGTACCATTGTAACCTTTAATGGGGTTTAACAAATAACGCCAGCTACTGGTGTGGACAAGTGCATCAAGCTATACTTTGTGCCGGTAAGGCGTTTCGCAGTTCGCTAGCCGGGTCAATGTACTACGTGATTTGTATACGAACACGGTTAGTTACCTGTCAAACATTAAACACAACAAAAAAGATCGAAGGCACACATGGAGTGGATATTTGTTTATATGTAACATAATTAGCTGACATCGGACTAAAAATAAGCATAAGTTAATCCCGTTTAAAGTTTAATTCTACAATTACAAATACAAAATGTAAACAAGTGACAGGTAAAACATAGAATAGATATTTTATTCTTTTTTTCTGCACTAAAGGGTGGGCCAAAAAGTTACGTTCAAACCGTATAGATACCGTTAGTCGACAATATTGTTATCCCACCTCTCCCTGCTAGTGTCTCTGCACTACCTGGGGAAACATGAACCCATAAATTTGGTCTCTTCAGTCATGCTATCTACCGAAAATAACACTGACTTTGCTTGCTATTACTTCAGTATTCATCAACCAATTTTAATACTTTTTGGCAGGAATTAAACAGCCACAGAGCTTGAACTATCATAAGCCTATTTAATTTATTATGTCCATTTGCTATTACGTCCTTAATTGGCTGCGAAATTACGAAGGCAGAAATGAAACATTTTCAATGTCACTGGTTATTTGTAAACGTGCCATTTACTACAGAAGAGAAGAGTCTGATTAAAAATTTGTCAGAGTTGAAAGGCTACAATGCTAAGCATTTACTGTAGTCAGCAAGTTTTCCAGTAAAAGCTAAAATGTCAGCATCGTCTACAATTTGTTGCAATAGCTATGGGTTACTCGTTGGTTGACCATCGTTCTGGCACTGGCAGATGACGCAGGGTCCGCATTAATCTTGTTCACGAACTGGTGATACACATAATGGCTAGTCGAGAAATAATTATTACTTGCATACTGTACTTAATAATATGCCCTTACTGTGTACAAAATATTATCAAAATTGGTCGATGAGTGTTGAAGATATAGCAAACCAAAGCAGTGTCATTTTTGAGCATGACTAAAAAGAACCATTATCGGGGTTCATGATCCCCAAGGTAGTGCCAAGACATGAGTTAGGAGAGGTGGGATAACAAATTACCATTAAATAGCATATTCTTTCAGCAATATCTCTGCCAAAAATTACCAAAATCAGTTGATGTGCATTGAAGTTATAGTTTGGAATGTTAGTGTCATTTTTTGAGACACAGTATAAATGCAAAGCTGTACAAACTGGTTGGTTGGCTGGGGTTTAACTGTGGTTTAACACAAACATTGCAATACTGCATCTCAAAGATCACATCATACAAACATTTAAGCACAAAAATCACATCACACAATTATCAATCATTCAAAGAACAGCATATGAATACGAATGGAACATAAATCAAAGTTCACATCATACAATCAAACTGGTTACAAACTGGCAGAACATTAACATCCGCTAGATATAAAATTATTTTGGTGCTACAGTACATACATCATATCATGCACATCTCTTTATACACGTAATAGCAACACATCAACTTACACTCAATTATACTCAACTATTTACTTTATAAATTTTACTGAGGAACATGGCTTATCATAAATCTTACTGTGCATCACTCAGTACAGCACTGCATGCGTCACAGCACTATGCATGACTCTATACCAACTCTGGTACTGTGATAAAAAAATTGAATGTCAGATCCAATCACCAGTGCTGTATGGCAGTCTACTGACTGTGACATCAATCTAAATGAATAACAACTGGGTCGCCCAACAGGCATCAAACAGATAATTAAAATTTGTTTAATTTTGACTATTATCTCTGTATCTACAAAACAGCAAAATACGGAATGCTATTCAAAAGATGCTCATGATCTATTAGTAGCATTTCCCATGCTGACTGTTCCGTAATCTTTGGATAAATTAAAAACAGATTACATTTTGTGCATAGGGTGAATATGGAAAGTACTAGCCGAGATAATAACCATTCCAAAACGGACACAATTACAGTCATGTGACCTTTTGTTAGATGACTGAAAATGTAGGCTTAAATTTAGAAATGTATCCACATCTAAGCACTCTATTAAAAAGAAATTATGTCAACGATTTACATATCAAATGATGAATGATCATGACAGCAAAAACCAAATTCACGATTTATCCTAACTTTGCTGATGACAAATTTATATCTAATTTTTTCACTCTCACACAGCAAAAATTGAGTCCATAAAGGTTTGTATGCAGTCTCTGCAGATGCCTGGAATGCAGTCACATAACTGTTCAATTATGACTTGCTCTTCACGGTAAAGCTAAAATACATCATGTCTCAAAAAACCACACCGTTCGACAGCATACTCTCTCAGCAGCATCTCTGCCAAAAATTACAAAAATCGGTTGATGTGCATTACATTTATGATGTGCTACATCATTGTCATTTTTTGAGACACAGCGTACAGTGTTCTTCAGAAATGGCTGGTCCCTCCAGAACATCTTGCTACTCCGTCATCAATGTGCAAACATAACCAAATGCAGAGCAAAAATGCATTCCGTTACTCTAACAACAGTTTGTTTGGACAATTGCTGGCTATACTTCAAGATGCTTGCGATAAACTAGTACAAAGCTGTAGCAGGAAGTGATGAATATAAACAATATTTCAGACTATGCTAGTAGTGTTGTGTGTGTTAAGTATAAATGCTAAAGTACAAGACTACACTTTCATATTCACAGCATCTGTGACAGCAAATACATGATGTCCATGAATACAACATGTAACACTGAGATATCAGTAAAATAGCAGAAATGTTACGGTACTTAGACAGTGTATAGGTAACACGGCTGAGTAAAACTCTATAACAGCTTCTTACCAATCTGAATGCAATGGTTGCCATCAGGCACGGAATGCAGCCAAAACTATGCATTAACAAAATCCACCAGTTCTTAACTCAGGAAGACATCTAACATACGGTGACCTGTTTAACTGCCATAAAATGTGTGTGTAAACATGCACAAAAACATTAATAATTAAAACAGAACAACTGTCTGATAACATTTCTGGTGACTCACATATATTGAAAAGTTCCAGTTCTCAGTTACTCCATAAAATTAAAATTCGACTTAAAACAGTACGGGTAACTCAGTTCATTTGCCTTCTTGATGCTGCCCAAACCACCAACAAATGCATTCCTCACTGCAAGTGCACAAAATCCTAGAAATGATAGGCCTTCAAGTGATAGACAAGAACAAAAACGAAAGAACTAAGAACAAAAGACTAGAAACATCACCATACGTCACATTTATGCACAGCAGATCTATGCAACATATGCATACAACAGCAGCCAGGAGTACTTGTTGCCAATGCCTCACATACATCCACCATTCACTATCAAGTAACGAAGTCAGTTACATGTTGGTATCGCAGAAAGTTGCAAGTCAGTTTTCCAATTTTATAAATGGCTGTGAGGTGTTGCAGCCTTTCACACAGTTTACGTACTTATCTTGAGATCTACAGGTGTGCTAATAAAAAACAATCCCTTAGGAAAAATTCATTATCTCCATAATTGTAATATATTTTGCCACTAAATTTACAGTTTTTACAAAGAGGATTCGGGTCATGTATGCAGCAATTTACATTACACATTTAGTTTTATTTAAAAATGACATCTGTTTGAACTTAAAAAGGATACAGGATTTTTTTTCTACAGGGTTGTTTTTTATTAGTGCACCCTGTAGAAGGTCACTAGATTCCTGGATTTTGCTGCACTTCAATCATGACCAGCATCAGGACAACAAAAAACAGCAATCACAAGAACTATGCAAATGACTAAAATCATTTACAACTAGAATCAGCTCAAGGCTGGATCGCACAGCCCGCCGCCAGTGAGGGAGGAGGCGGGTAGGGGGGGGTATAGGTATGTTTTTTTGTCAGCATGCCCAGGCAGTGTTTGAAAGTGATTAGGAGTTAAACAAAGTCCGTTAAATGGCAAAAAGCCCCGTACACACCCAAGCCGGTCCCAAAAAGTGTCTGTCAGATGGACAGAGACCATGGGGTGGTCACGAACATGACTGGATCTCATGCCCAGCATACCCAGCACAAGCTTTCAAGTGAGTTTGAGCAGTTTTGATCCTTTTAAATGCACTTTTTGGGCCCGGATGGACAAACGGACAGACACACACAAGGCAAAACCTATGTACTGTTCACACACGCGGGTTGTAAAAATTCACCTGATCATCACAGAAATAACTAGAAAAGCCATCAATAAAAGTTGCACAGACCATTTATGGTGGGCACTGCCAGATCTAGTTATCCTAGGTTCAGTTTTTCACTTCATTAATAAACGTTTTCCTCCTAAGATGCTGAACTTCGACATAACTTAGCCTGACATTTCACTGCTATCAGTGTGGCATATGTGTCATCAAAGTGACATGTTGTATTGGACATCCTTACAGATGACATATTTCATTATCTATCGAGTAATATAAAGCTGGTAATGATGTTCATAGTTAAATGTATATAACTAAAAGTATCATTTAGCTACATTTTAGTATATGTACTGATCCTCGTACAAATGGGCAGAGACGTGTTTGCAACGTTTGGTGGTGCCTCCTGGTAAGACAGTCTTGAGTATATGCCAAGGAACAAACAGACGGACTGTCTGTCTCAGTTAAGATTTAACATCCCACTCGACACAGAAATTGGCCATTTCAGGGATGCTCTTCCCAACAAAAGGTAGTACAAAAAATACCACCAACAATACAATAAACCTAGGCTAACAGAAAAATAAATCTACAACAACTAAATCAATGAAATACAAATCATCAAACACAAAAATAGTAGAACATACAATAAACCTAACAAACTAAAAACCCAAGTTTTGTTAGCTCTTACGACATCCTGCCTGGAAACGGAGCGGGCCTATTCTCAAAGAAAAAAATACAAAGAAGTAAATGAGAAAGAAAAATATAAGAAAGAGAAAAAGGAAGCAAGTTAAGCAAAAGGAAGCAAGCAAACAATCAAATAAACAATCTATATAGTGCCAAAATCTAAAACGTTTCTACGATGCATTAGGCCACATAGATGAATGGGCAGATAAACATCAGACCGATGCATATGTTTACCACTACGGATGCAGCCAGCATAAAAAGTAAAAAGACGGCCATACTATCACATACCAGTAGCAGCAGTAACTGCAGTTAAGCACATGCAGACTTAACAACATAGTACAATATTGCTAGCAGTTATACATCATGCTGGGTTTCCCAAAAGTAACACTTTCAGACTCATGCAGCAGGTTTTCAATTAATAACACATTCATAAGGACTGGAAGACCTCACTGTCATCACCCGACTACACTGTGTCTAAAAATGTCAGGTTTGACACGCTGTAACTTTTATACTTTATACATATTTGAACTTTTGGCAGAAATGTTAACGAGAAAGTAACCAATTAAAAGATGCATTACTATCTCACCTTATCTAACTCGTGCTTCTACAGTCTACACTACTTAGTAAAATGGTGAAATGCAAAATACTGCACCTTTCCCTCACACGCTTACTATTGCATTGCCAGACTTCAGCCAGCTGCTGGCTCAATTTATTCAGTCCCATTACTCACAATTCATGCTAATGCTGTTGTATGGCTCCCTAAATGGCACGGTTAATGAAACTAACTTCTGGACCATTAGGCGTATATGGCTCCAAGAAAAAAGAAAGTTGGTAGTTCTGCACTGTACAGCAGTTGGACTGTGCTGAATGCAATATGTGATAGAGCACAGTGGTACTGAATAACAACTGCCATCCAGATACCCAATAGTGTCTAACATTTGTTGAGACAGTAAGATATCCCAGCATTACTGTCTATTGGTTTTCACTCGAGCCTCAGTGAAGAACAGCTCCCATTTTTACACAGTGACCTACATCATGACAGAGTAGGTAAACGTCTAGCGGGCGGGTGACATACCTGATCTTTTTAATTTCCTTCCTGTAGATCCAATGTGGTGAATAAATTCAATCATTTTGACAGGGAAGTATGACTTAACTGTGACCAGGTGATATTTTAATGTGTTCTGTGTGTCTGTTGGCAAAACAGCATTTAAGTGAAAATACATATTTCCTCTGTTAACTGTTCTGACAAATAGTTAGGTGGAAAAAATAAAAGAAGCATTTTTGATTGCTTATTTTATCGGTAACATTTCTGCCAAAATTATCAAAATGCGTTCATGTATGTCAAAGTTACAGCATGTTGAACATGTGATATTATTTGAGACACAGGGCAGAAGTATCAAAAGCAGAAGGTAAACTGATGTTGAAGCAATATCTTAGCAGTATCTGATAAAGCACACAGTCAGAAAACAACCATGTGCACAATGCTAACGCAGATACAACATCAACTCAAGTTACTGTTGGAGAACCGTCACCAGTCACCAGTTCATCACGTGAAGTACTGGTAGACGTAGTAGCTGAGTAAGGCAACAGCGACTGATGCCGCAGTCAAAATGTAAGGCTGCAGCTGCACCCAGCGTTCACGTTCCTGCTCCGTTTCACGTTGCCGCTGCTTGATGCGTGCTATCTGCTCGTTAGTGTGCCGTATGCGTTCTTCACGAGCCCTCTGACGTTCTTGCTTCAGCCTAACACAAGACCTCGTCAATTAGCCTTCTTAGTCACTTACATGAAACTAACAACAGCATGTACACGCAGAATCTGAATCATCATCGAATTCTAAAAGTACATGCTTATACGTAAGTAAGTAAGTAAGTAAACGACTTATGTAGCGCCAGGTCTTAAAAAGAATCAGGGCGCATGGACGAAGGTAGACGAAGTAGCCGAGTTAGGCAACACCGACTGATGCTGCAGTCAAAATGTAAGGCTGCAGCTGCAGCTGAATCCAGCGTTCACGTTCCTGCTCCTATCGTGCTCATTACATCAACAGCAATTTTTTTCCTCCTACTGCTACATTCTAACAAAACAACAAAATCTTGCTTTAAAAGGACATAATTTGAAGCATTTAAAACAACCTGAGCTATCATCAAATGACGGGTTCACTAAGTAACCTAATTTGTACTCAATGATGCTCGACACACAGAGCAGTAACAACTGCAACGACGTGTGACTAACGGTCATCACAACCTACCTGACTGATTCCTCGTCTTCGGCAGGTACAGCAGATGCACCGGGATTTCCTTTGGCTGCTGATGCAGTAGTGTCGGACGTTGACGGACAATGACCGGCAGCTGGTAAGTGGTCTGACAAATTGTCAGTTTGATTAGGTGGTGCAAACAGTGCTTCCAGCCTTTTCTGAGCAGCAGTCGGCGCCGCCTGGTCGGCAGGGTTGTCGTAGTTAGACAGCATCCGGCTGAACTCATCCAGAGCACTGTCAATTTCGTTGTTGTCGATCATCTCAGCAGACCTGGTACCTAGTGGATTACCATGGTCCAGTTCGTTGTTGGCACTGTCATTCAATAAAACCTGCACATTATTGACAAAATATGACAATGTTAGTGCAATCACTAATAACCAGAAATACACCATATACATATCATCCATCAGATTAAAGTTAAATGTAAAGTTCTCCTATACTCGTTACCGAGCATCGGGCCTGGAGTTGATTCCGGTGTACAGGCAGTCAGCCCGCAGGTGACTTTAAGCCATCCACCTGGCGGCAGGCTGCCATTACTTTCCGCCAGGCCTGCAGGTTACCTTCGCAGCCGAACAGCATCACTACCCATCAGCCAGTACCAAATTATACTGCTTGGTGACAGAGGCACATGGGTGTGAACAACTTGCCCAAGGTTGTTACTCAACAGCGTGGCGGCCGGACTGGAACTCGCGACCACTGAGTCCAGTGGACCAGTCATCGGACCAGTCCGATGCCTCAGCCGGTAGACTATCGAGTCACCCATCAATCATCAGACTACGAATAAGAAAAAAAAACTGCTGTTTTAACACAAAAATTCGGTTCCTCCTCCTCCACCTGCTCCAGATAAGAACCTCTGCAGAACATGGTATTTTATTAGCCGGATCTCCTTGCTATCACTTGACTATCAGCATCAAAGCTATAAAGGAAAAACTGAAGAACTGACCCAGTGACCCACAAGTACTGTTCACACACGTGCGCTGCACTGGGATGGGCGCGCTATGCATAGCGATGCTCTGTGTTCTTCACGTACATGAATATTCATATGTATAAAAATGGACGACGGTGATAATGGTGACGTTGTTAACAGCGACTTTTTAAAAAGATATTTCAACGGGAAAAGCATTGACTTTGGGTACATCAGTTGCAGCTAGTCGTGTTCCTGGAGAAGACAGTGCTGCTGAGACTGTGCTTCTTCATACGATGTGGCCGCTATTACTGCACTGAGTCAAAGTTCACGAAACTAGTATCCCTGTTATGCGATAACTTGTTGGCAACTAGTCTGTAACTTCCCCGGGACTAGTCGACGACTCAAAATCAACCTATGTGTCACATAATAATTTTTGGCAGAGATGTTGCTAAGAGAGTACATTATCGAACAGGAAGTAATAGCTAACAGACACGAGAAATTAAATAGGCTTATGATAGCTCAAACTCCATAGCTATTACATGTGAAAAAAATAGTAAAATTGGTTGATGATTGTCGACGATATAGCAAGCCAAAGTAGTGGCGTTTTCATCCACCATATCCTTCATAAACAATATTCACCAAAACTACATGGCATAAATGCTATATAAAGAGTGCTATACTCAAACCTCATTGGCATTGTTTGAAAAGAGGCGTTTGGCACCCTCAATTAACGCCAGGTAGGAGAATCGCAGCTGATCAGGTGTCTGAATGAGCCCCATTCGATACCGACGCATCTCAATGAGCACATCAAGCACATTCACACTGTTCAAGCTGCCACCATTCTTGCTCGCCTGTCACATGCCAGCCAACAACTGCAAACTCATCTGGTTGGTTGGAGCTTAACGTACACAGCTATCTACATGTAACTGCTGGCCAACGGCAATAGCAACTAATACGTGACTGCACGACACAAGCTTATAATAAGTGTATGATATAAACACACACAACAGACCAACACAAGGCAGGTATCGACAAGGCAGATTGTGCCGGAACGGCCAATCCCAGCACTGCAGTGGATGACTGGTGGTGCTTCGAGATCACTCAGAACTTTCTCCTGTCGAATCGCAAACAGGAAGTCGAGAAAAGCAGTTGGCGATTCCGGAACTCGAAAGTCCGGCCAGGCAGTGTAGTGAAAGTGCAACACTTCACGAGCTTCATCCGTCTGTAAACATCAATGGTTTGAACTACATATCTTGACATACATCTATCTACGTTAAGCCGACTGATACAATAAAACTGCCATAAGAGTGCCTCTACCATGGAAGGTGCTATTAAAAGAATGTCATTAACTTTTAAGTAAGTAGAGTTAATGGAGTACAGCAGTTCACAAACATGCCTCACTCCTACAGGAAATCACGTGCCATATAGGATCACACAGTGTTACCTGCCACCTGGCAGAGGTGACATTCCCACTTTTACCCCAGCCAATTAAGACTGGAACTCGATTTAGCGACCCCAGAGGGGGATGCAAGGCTGAGTTGACCTAGTCAATCAAATTACAATAAGTAAGATTGTGAGTATAAAAGCTTGTCAAAGTACAAGGCTTAAATTCAAAATAATTTCATTTTTTGTACTGAAAATGGTAATAAACACAAGCTTTTAAATCAGTAACTGTAGAACAGTAACATATAATCGCTCACAACACCCACAAAAAAGCAATTGCGGAAGGCAAGTACTTTGCAAGATTTCACCAAGTATTTGCTTATATACAATATAAGCTGAATAAAACACATGTTAAATGTACGGGAAGAAGTCTTTATATGAAAAATTACTAAACAAAAAAGATTAAGTTTACCTACAAAGAAAAAGGTGTGCATCTGCACTGGTGATTTGCTATTACTAGACGTTTTTGAAGCTGATAAACTTCCAAATTGTAAAAAAAAATTTAAGCTATCGAAAAACGCACATAGTTAATTACTATACACTAAAAACAAGTACAGTAACGACAAGACAAACTGAAAAGTATACATTTATTCCAGACCTGAAGGTCCAGCAGCTGGAAAACACGTGTTGTAAAGTGATAGTTTGTGTGTCGCTCAGAGACGTATATTACTTTCAGCCCAACATCATTGAACACCATTTCATCTTCACCTTCATTTTCACAGCCCACTGGATAGTACTGATGACATTTCACCTAAATTATACATAAATGTATGCAGTGAAAATGATGTAGAGATAGCACAGTAAATGCCATTTCATAATTGCTGAAGTTTAGTCAAAACATAACAATACCTCATAGGTACATTTAAATTTTTCACTTTAACACTGTTACTATCCATTTCATCTGCATAAGATCGCAACAATTATAACCTCTAATATTAATTACTATACACTAGATATGTAACAATTTTCTGAACTGCCTACATTGGCAAATAAACAAATTCAATAATAATTTACCATCAAGTTATTAAACACATGTGCATACAACTACAACAATGTGGTTCCTGCAAATACTTTTGATGAAATATTAATACAATCTCTTAGTGTTATTATGGTTCCCAATTTTTTGTTTACGGTCAGTTTTGGAAGGTTTCGGAGTAAAAAATGCGGTTTCGGTTGCTCTGAACGACCTATCCCTGTATCAAAAGGTAACAAACTGCAAATCAGTCCAGTAGCCGTTACAGAAATCAATACTATGAATTAACAAGTCTGCTAAATTAAAGAATGTTGGCTATTATGCATATATAAAAATTTTTAATAGTTATTACTGTGTCTGAAAATTTTTAAAACAACGCTAACACAAACTGTTTTATTTACATTTGTGTTGCCACCATGATTCTTGTTGTTCCATCATTGTCAAAGACATTGAAATTTCCGCCCAACAGTCTCCTAAAACTAGCCTAAGTGCATGCGCATTATGGCACGCTGATTTTCCCATGGACACAGTCTGAAAATAGCCCAATTTTGCTAAAGCTATGGAACTGGCAGGTATGCGCTAGTCATGGCAAAATCAAAGTGACGTAACCTCTATCGTTCATGTGAGCATGTGCTTGAATAAATGCAAACTTTAGTCTGTATAGAACACTAACAGTCAGAAAACCATAAGTTTCAGACAAAAAATCTAGATATTAAACAGTACATACGCAGTTAAAGACATCATCATCATCACAAGTATTTTTTAAAGTGGCCTAAGCAGCAACGCCACCTCGAGGACAATGAGACATAGGTTTCATTTTCCGGTTCGGATACTGTAACAACACTACAATATGTATCAATTTACACAAACATCAAGCGACTGACATACTGACAAACCTGTTCTTTCTCAACGATACGATTCAGCATAATCACTGCCCGACTGTTCTGTTCCCATACCATCAGCCAGAAGTGACCACATGTCTCTTTCAGCGGACCCTGCAGAAACAATCGTGCATTTGTGACAACAACTCAGTACATAATTTCAGAAGAAAAAAAATATCAATGATGATTAAGCAGCACATAAAAAACAACTCACAAAATACACATAATGTATAACTTCACACAGCAAGTTTTCTGAGACTACTGTTGAGAGAACTAAAATGACATCCAAATTATAAAACCTCTTCCATAACAGTCATTCAAATATTTGAAGCTTCTGTTTTCAACATAGTACTCGACTCCGATTTTATCAACTCCCTAAACTCCATTCGCGTAACTTGGGATTTCCTTTACACCCAGTCTCTTCATTGGGAAGTTGTCTTAGCGGGGCGACCTGACCAGTTACCGGTAATAAAGGACTGTCTGTGTTCACATTAGTGGCAGGATGAAGAGAAGATGTGTGGGGAAGAGGGGGGTGTGTCTCACACTGCCACACACTACACGCGGCTGCACTGCAGACAGCTTTGTGTTTCACACTTTTGGTTCGTTAGATTAACACTATCTTATAAACACCCAACAGCGATTTTGTTATAGGCCTAATGCATGGACAGCCCGTAGATGTAGAACTGGCAAGTTTCTACGTCCATGTGGTACACGTTTTGCCTCTGTACATGTTTAGAATAATTAAAATCAAGTCAATTTCTTCGTATTTAAGCAAATAAAAGAAATCGATCGTTCATTAATAAATCAAAATCGTCACATCACTCATTAATTCGCAGCCTGCTGATGGTATTCCTTAGCAGCAGATACGTCGGTGCAGTGCCACTGGTGTTATTGGAAATGTGGAGGTTTACAATTAATAAATTTCCAAGAACTGCTGTTGTACCTCTACTCTCACTGGTGTCGAAAGAAGCAGGAGTTAATCAGTCGATCAGATTGTTGCATAATCAAAACGAGATTACCGTGTGAAATTGGGACTGTGTGGTTGGCTGTTGGTCAGAGCTATACGGATACTGAATATAGTCAAGTTTCAAATTCTACAATCGTAGCTTCAAATATTAAAACATACAGAGTTTAACATTCATGATAACAACCAAAACATTAAAAAAAAACCAGTGATGTGTTTATTAATCTACAGACACTCACCAACTTTAAATTTCCATTTTTCAGGCAAACCTGGCCAGATGCATACTAAAATATCTTGATCAACATTTATGTACTGAAGGCAACATGATCCACATGGCAAATAATGCAATAACAGCCACAAACCTGTGTAAGTATATATGCACGATTTGCATCTGGAACTTCAACAAGACTGGCATTGATGTAGTCTAAATTATGTCTCTGAAGTCTGACACGACTGTGATCATCTAAGCCAAGCAAAAAACGTTCCAATTCTCCATTAATAACACACATCGGCATTTTCTATAAATGTAACAAGTAATATACATTGCATCCAATTGATCCAAATGTCTAGGCCACAGTAAATAGGGATTAAATAAACTTAGGAAAGTTGTGCCTCTACGTACCAATAAGGACAACTGTCTACCTTCTTATGAGAAAGAAATTATAAAGAAGTTGTGTGCGAAGTTGTACCATACGCTACATGGCAGCAAACCTAGGCCAGTGACAAAAGACAACAAGTTGGCACTTTAACAGGTGAAACAAAAATGATTAGATAAGTGCGTGGTGTTTTCAAGTGACAGATAGGTTCGTACATAATAAGTGGATAGACAATACAATTATAGTGGGGTAGCAAAATAGGTTGAGATGGTATGGATACTAAAGAACGGATGGGAATAACTGAGTGAAAGAATACATGGATTATAAAGTAGAAGGTTTATGACCAAAAAAACTTTTTAAATGTCACAGTTTATGACCCCAAAATAAAATATTCCTCAGCTTAAAAATAAATCATTTGTTGAAACACATCAAGTTTTTATGAATACCACCTGAATGAAATAACATGAAGAACTAAACACTTACATGGACTGACATCTGCATATCTGTTACGACCATGAAATTTTGTACGTCGTGCATCTTTAGCACTGCATTCATGTTTACTAAATGATGAAGTCTGAAGCTCCTAAACAAGCAAACAGGCATCTAACACATCATCACCTGTCAATTCTATATAAAGAACTTTGGTATGACAACGAAAACAAAGCAGAAATACACGACAATCGCATTTAACCAAATATTTGTTTTTTTTTTTATAAAACGTGCATTCTGACAGTTGAGAAATTTATTCCAATGCTAATCATTTTATCATACCACCAGATAATACATACGTCATTAGGGCGAAAACCGGCAAAAACTGGCACAGACTACGTCTGCATAATTTTGTTTGGTGTATATTATCAGAAATAACTCCACCAAACTATAATAATGTTCTGCTTTGCTGGACCTTAAAAAATATTTCGTCAGGTTGGGTTATTTCTGATAATATGCACTATCTAAAATAATGCAGACGTAGTCCACAGTCTGGTAGTGCCGCTGTCGCCTTAATGACGGATCGCTGACTGTCCCGTTATATTTAATAATTGTTATATCCCTCCTGCATACCGTATCACGCGGTTGCCATAAATCAATTGAAAATATACCTCAAACAATATTGGCCAACTATTCTGTCTATTGTGAAACTCAAACTCCTCTTCGGGTCCCATTTTCATAATACTCTCTGACATTATCATATATTTATAACATTATTTTCCTTATCAAATGCAATAAAAACCTGGCAAAAACAAAATTCCATAGAATAATTATACGGTATTATAGCAAACAATTAGTGTTGGGCAGAACCCACAGTTTGGTAGTATACTATCATACTGTATGAGTCACGGTATCTGTTAATCTGTTGTGTAGACTGTAGTCCTCTAATATTATATGACTATGTGCAGTTGTCATTCGACTAAAGATTTTACTCGATCAAAAAAACTATTAAATACAGGAAATTTACTTTTGATTATACTAGTGAGATATGTGATACCATTTACCGTATCAAGGCCTTGAAAATGTCACAGACCTTTTATCAAGGCCAGATCAGAATCAAGACCAAGACTTTGCACTTCAAGACCAAGACCACCTTTCTTGTCCACGAGGTGTCTCGAGATCAAGACACAAAGTCTCGAGACTACAATCTACATACCATCAGTTAAGAAAACAACTTACTGTAGATAGCTGCGAGCCTGCGCCATTGTGATGAGCTCAACCAGTCATTACAGCCCACAAAGCGAGGATGTATAGGTTTTGCCTTGTGTGTCCGTCCGGGCCCGGGTGTCTGTTCGGCCTACCCATACCTCCTCGTATATCCCCCGC
>Ga0209782_1000802_pt1 | contig 14828 bp, 9 predicted proteins | sample WorMetmaBAHAMAS1_FD_187390 | JGI IMG/M metagenome (GOLD analysis project Ga0209782, IMG submission 187390) | Marine gutless worms symbiont microbial communities from Max Planck institute for Marine Microbiology, Germany - Inanidrilus... | ecosystem: Host-associated > Annelida > Digestive system >...
CCCTTCACAATCGTCCGAGGTAATTCCCATCTTGCGCTGATATAGAGTGTTCGGTTTACGAAGTGGCTGTGAAGTAAATTTGCTGGCATTATTGTTGTTACATATATGCTGTTTACACATTTTATTTGCTAAGTTCTTTGGAAAGGTTTGTTTTAGTGTTGTCACAAGTTGTTTCATGTGGTCAGGATAGCATATCAGAAATTGATACCGGAACTTTTGTTATTGTTTGCTGAACTTTGCCAAAACCATGTTGACTGTATACAGTATGCCAGTTGTTTCTACGGTTGTATATTTTGACTATACTGCCTTCATTTACCTTCCTCCCGGCAATGTTTTCCTTTAGGAAGGTGACAGTTTGTCTGGCATCGATGCATCTAGCTGTTGTAAATGAGCAGTGTACCACATTTACAGTGCATTTTAGCAGTTTAGTGGTGTATGAAGAAATGATGAGGTAGTTGGTGTATTTTTCCTGCTTGTGATGAGATTTCGTTAATTTCTTAAGTGATAGCACTGTTGTGGCGGGCAGGAAAGCTATCTGGTCCATAAGTCTTATATAAATTTGTTCTAGAGGTTCTTTTTAGAACTGATGTAGGACGAGGACCGGGGGTTGGCTAACCCAGATTCACCTCGAGAATGGCCGGCGTTGAGATGTTGATCTCCATCTTGCCTTCAAGCCTCGACACTGTTGGTTTGGCGTCAGAAAGGGCAACTCTGTACTAAAGTTACTTAAGCAGTTTCTGAAAATTTTTGTGATATGTTCCATCCGTCTAGAATGGAATTACCCGGATGAAGTGTAGACTTGCCGATAGATAACTTACCCTATGCATGCATGTATTTCTGTGGTGGTGTAGACAAATTCGAATGCGGCGCAGACAATCTGCGACTTGATCTGCATCTCGCGTGAGCAGATTACACAGCAGCTGGAGCAGCCATCATCACCAGACCCTCTCTTAACTGCCATCGAGTCGTAAGTCGTCATCAGTTGTAACTTCTAATGTTCCAACTTTTATTATCGGTTTCAGTTTATTGTTAATACTTTTGATTTTTATCCATATCTGGTTTTTAAGAGTTAGTTTATCTTTAGCCGGGTCTCTTTAAGATTTTTGGCACTGTTTTTTGTCAATATATTCAAGACATGTTTTTTTTTTTGGGGGGGGGGGATTGTTCTGGAACTGTAAAATTCTGCACTGTAAATTGTTAGAATTTGTGCAGTAATGTCATGTATTTACTCATGGTACTCGAAAGCATGTCTAGATATTTCATTTTCGCTGATGGCACATATTGTTAATGCACATTTGACGGCAGTTAGACATTAAACAGTTAATCCATTCCAGTTACCACAGCATTGAGAACATGGGGATTGTGAGGTTTGAACACGGCCCGCGTGCTGGCCAGCCAAGCCGAAGCCATCATACGCACCGGCAAAACATGGCCACAAGCTACTAAACGGAGGAAGGCAACTAAACGGAGGAACTAAACATAGAATAGATATACACTAAATAGCAACAAACATAGTAAACTGACAGCAAGATGACGGCTTACTTACTTACTTCAACAAAATGACGTAAAAATGACGTCACTCGATCGGCGGCCATGTAGCTTAGCGAAGCCAAGTGAGGCCTCAAAATCTGCTGTTCTAATTGGACGTATTGACTCTTGATAGAATATTTAACTCTGTGGATTTGAACTTTGCACTTGCCTTGTGGGCCACCCATGATATTTGCACGGAGCCAGTGAGAAATGTTGGGATAACCCATCTTCCTGAATACAGTAATTCATCAGCTAGCTGATAGCTGTCAGAATGCATGAAAATCTACATATTTGAACTTCATATTTCAAAAATTTTATGGGGCACAGCTTTTGTTTTAGAAAGCCATTGACCGCTTTCTGCCTTTATTACATGTAAATCGGATAACAAATATTGTTGCATGTTTAGGTTTCTAAGTAATGCCTTACTAGCATATAGATTTTATGTGCAGTTATTTAATTAGTTGATAGGCATCTTCATCCACTTGCTCTTTGTTACCTTTAATAATTCTCCTCTTTTTACTGTACCTGATGAGAAATTAAGAACCAGAAGGGTAACAAGCCAACTTGTGGACAATCAAACCGGTGAAAATTTATACCTCCAATTCGCTGTTTAATGCCCATGTGACTATATTGAAGATAATGCAGATATTTTTGTGGTTATTGAATGGTATGTCTTTGCAGTATACAGAAAATTTATCCTTAAATGTAGTGCTATAACTTTTCAGTGAGTTGGTTTGTTTACAACTTGTTCAGTATCTGTTAGCAAAACAGATGAAATGCATGATATTGTCACGTTTGTATCAAAGCGCCATTAAACCCCAACCGATAACTAGACCGACGTGTGTGTCATTGTTGTAGGCAAGAAACTGTGTCCGAGCTACTGAGTCACATGTTTGTCGGCGAAGAAGTTGTCGACTCAGTCGTCACAAGTGGACTCTTTATTTTACAGACATTGCTAGAATATAGAAGACTTGGGTATGCTGTTTTAATCGAGTATCAGCGATAGCTTTGTTCAGTTGAAATCTGTATTTTTCGTGTAGTTAGCATTTGATTGGAAGTTGATGCCTGTTGTGCCAAATTCACAGTACATGATGCCAGCGCATCTAAACTGTCGAGTTTTGAATTGAACTAAGGTGTGAACTGAATCGACAACAGTCTGCAGCTACGTCAGTGAAGTGTTCTTTGGCAGCAGTTTTGAATCAAATTTTCTTGTCATGTTGGCATCGGCATTGTGAATTTGGGCATTGCTTATCTACTCACCTAGAAAGATGCAGCAACAGCTACTGTCAGCTGACAGCCGCAACTTTGGAGCATAACACAATGCATCCATTTTGATGCGGGATGAAGCAGTTCTAATTTGGCACAGCATACATGACAAATCTTGTGGGATGTGCTATGTGAATGTAGTTGCCTTGCCACTTTTAGCAGGGGCAATGTTTTTACTGCCATTTTTTCTGTCATCTGTTGATGTGATTGTTTCCTAGCATAGTAACTGAAAAAAATTTATGAGTTGATTTTTATTCAATTTGGACAGTAACTAGATTGTGAACCACAGAAGAGTTGCTTACATTTTGGAAGTGATCCGTACATTTTAAGTTAATTGATGCAAAAGTGGAGAGAACCAGTTGTGACATAGTGTGGGAAAATTTGGGTTCAGCAGACATATGTGCTTTACCAGATGATGTTTAATTACTTTATCAGTATGGTGACTTTATAAATAAGCTAATTAACTTTCAGGTTACCGTTCAGTATACCAAAGTGTTGATAGGTTTTCTCGGTAATTGTGCTTCAGGCCAGAAGGTAACTTAGAGCCGATGACTCAGGCAGATATGGAAAGGTTCTCAGAAGGTATCAACAATACAGTACAGTCGATAATTCCGAGGCTGAAAGATTTCCACCAGTTACTTCTTCTTCCACCAAAGGTAAGTTAGCTACAGAATTCATTGGTGACTGACATTCTGATGTTAGTTGATCAGTTTGTGGTTCAGGTTTATGTTATCTGTATCCATACAATAAATGTCGAACGCAATGTTGTTTTGAGGTAGGCATTGGGCACGCATGCCATCGTAATCTCTTCTGCTGTGTTACGGCGTGTTGGAAATTGTCTTAGTAGCCCACAGTGATGGATTGCTTTTTCTGTGACTAGGTCATTCAGCAGTTAGTTATAGTCATAGATCCGACTTCAAGGTGATGGAAAATTTACATTAGGAAAAAATTAGCAACTATGTAAGAACAGTACGGTATCGATACAGAGGCACAGTCAGCTGAAAAGCAGACCTGCATTGGAAACATAATTAACTAAACACTTTAGTAGTTGTTGCGACGTTAAGTGACGGCTCTTTACTGAACCTTTGTATTGAGTGCATAGATTTGACTTCATGGGAGAAAAAGCCAGTTCTATGACTTCTGTAGAGTCTGCTGGTGTTCTACTCTTGCATGATCCTCACAGTTTCTCATCTGTACTGCAGTAGGCACTATGCAATATGCTTTCTGGCAAAATTGATTCATTGTTTAACAAAACAAAAACTTTTTGTGCCTTTGAAAATATTGGGTGTTTTTCAGAACCAGCCAGTTGCTTGGTGTGTGCACTTTTACCATCTTTTGTTGATGGTAATGGCATAGAAAGGTTGTGAGCTAGTTTATTAGTCACAGAAATAACCTGCAGTGTGTGATTTTTTTCTGGTTCACATTAGTGCATTTAGTTTCCAGTATACTTCCATACTGTCGGCTGGGTGACGGGAAAGTCATCTGGTCTGTAAAAAACCTGATAGCACTTATTCACAAAAATTCATCATTTAGGAAACAGAGGCCAAGCATAGAGAAACTGGGATAAAGAAGGCTGACTAAACAAAACTGAATATTGTATTTAGTATTTTTATTTAATTGGCATATTTTACGGGCGTTACTTTTCAATTTGGGAGTGCTAGAACTGGGTGTGTTAGCAGGTGCTTTTGTGGTCATTTTTGTCCGAGTGTGCAACCGTGTGTGCTGCGTGTCGATGCAGCAACATTACGTGCCTATGCCGTGGACACTTGGTGTGTTGGAGCAGCCGCTTGGCAATGCCCGCCTGCAGACCGTCCGTCTACTTGCAACGCTGCTGGGAACCGGCTCAGCGGCCATCGGTGATGAACTGATGCGGCTCGGCACCATCAATGTCTTGCTGGCAAGCAACTCTGTCGTTTTAATAACTGATTAATCAAGACACAACCAAACATTTTTAACCTTGACGTTTCGGTCTCTACCAGAGACCTTCCTTATAAGAAGTTTGTTTACTTCTGAGGAAGGTCTCTGGTAGAGACCGAAACGTCAAAGGTTAAAAATGTTTGGTTGTGTCTTGATTAATCAGTTTTTATAGTAATTAACCAACTGATGAATATGTTTCATGAAACTCTGTCATTTGTTGACATTTTATGCTGTTTAGATGCCGCTTGCATTTAGAACACAGATGGAACTCACTGCCACCTGACATTCAGTTATCTCAATCTCTACCTGTTTTCCATCAACGCCTAAAAACATTTCTTTTTCAACAATAATTTCCTGTTTTTGTATTGTGACTCTGCTACGCCTCTGTGGACTTCGTAATAGTTCTGCTATTTTAGCCACACTAAAAAATTTTGATTGACATTGACATTGACACATTGACTGTATAATATTAATAAGTTGGTTATTGTTGTTGTTTGCTGGTTTAATATGAGAGAATTGCATGGATTATGAAGTAGAGGATGTAAGACTTAGACATAAACCAAAGAAAACTGAAGAGAAATTGTTAAAATATGCTGCTGGACCCGATAACTAAACAACAAGGATGCCATGGACCATAATTAGGTCCGGTTTTTCCACAGCAAATTAATCTCCCGTTAATTTAATCCGGCATTAAATCCGGCAGATAATGATCAATTTACTCAGATTTCGTTTTTCCACCGGCAGTTTGTCAATTAAATCGTCCAAACGGACGATTTATCTGCCGGATTTAATGCTGGATTAAATTAGTGGGAGATTAATTTGCTGTGGACAAACCGGACCATAGTAGAGGAAATAATACTACTACAGTGATCTGGAGGGTGAGTATAATGAGTAAATGTTTCTGGTACCAGCTCACCCTCGGTGTCGTGGCTGAGGGTTTATTAGATGGGTTGTGGTCATTGTTGTTTTGTGAGACAATTTTTTAAACAGTTTTTGCTTTCTTAGACAGTGGTAAATATTACAAATCATAGCAACAGTTGTGGGGGTGAAATTTACCGCACGTGTATTATCGATGACATAACTATTATGCACGTTGCACAATGTGTACAGGTTACATACTAGACTAGCGGGCAGATGTTTGTTTAGGATTTATACTTTAAATACTCGTGGAACAATTTCCTTCACCGACAAGTGGAGCTGTGTCTGTCGTCAATTATAACCTGTGAATCGACCGACTACAGTCTGCTCACGCAGGTCTGTCGTTTTGTACTGTCGTTATTTGCAGTTAGATGTCGGTGTAACTAGAGGGCCCTCGGCATATTGCATACATCCATGGTTACGTGATGAATCTGGCGAAGTGGTAACAAGATGAGCGCAAAGACCTTGTGGGTTCATGATGTTGCAAGAGGTTGGAAAGATATTGCAGGCGACCAGTATGCAAAGCTTTGAAGATCAAGGTGGCAAGTTTAGACCGTATACGCCATTCAGTAGGAAGCCAATGGAGTTGTTTAAGGAGTTCACTTGAAGACAGTGAAGACGTGCGAGAATGCTGGTTCAAGACAACCCGAGCTGCTGCATGCTGGATTCGTTTGTGATCCAATATGGCATGCGAGTTTCCATTGCAAGTTGCTACGTCCGGTTACTTTACTTAATTGTTATGTGGTGTAATGTGGTGGCACAGTAGGTAGGTCAGTAGTAACCAAGAACTACTTGCAGGTTCAATGCTGGCCATTTCACTGTCACATGGTGACTCTGGGCAAGTCGTTAACATACATACAACTTTATTCACCAAGTAGTGTAAATTGGTACCAGCTAACAGTGGTGATACTTAGACCCGAGAACCAAGGCTTTCTGGCAGAAAGTAAGGTTTATGACACAACGTCATATGTGGGCTGTTTGCAAAGATCTGCAACAGATCCAGTGGTCCTTAGGACTGTGGAGCCTCATACCACTCACTATAGGAACAGATTTCACCATGGCGTCACTCTTCAACAATTGCAGATGTTCTCTAGACCATAGAGAACACCTCGAACGTAAATTTTTCTGATCTGTTCTACACCCCTCAGCTTGCCTCTTTAACCTCAACATCCCAACCTGCACCAGAAAATACCAGACATTTATTTCTTATGCTCTCTGTCATTACCAATCGGAACATTCCTAAATACTTTATGTGTTTATTTGTATTACATATACAGTATATGTTGCAGAGACAATCTGTCTAGTTTGCTCTTGCTGTTTGTCAACTTTGTATTGTGCTATTTGGTCTTATGACCACCAGGTTGAAATAAACAACAACAGCTGTATGAAATATGCTACACACTGATTCGCATTCCCCAAAATTTGCATTATGGCCACTGCATTTGATTTTTCTTTGTCTGTAAATAAGTAAGTAAGTAACACTTTGCCATGCATTATGTCTTTTCTTTCACGCAACCTTGTATTGTTTATGTTATAAGCAGTGTTCACCACTGCCACGATTCACGTGCGATGTTCTCTGTGCAGCTGATAACAGACTTCAAGTTGTTGGAGAAAGTTGTTAAAGCATTCACGGACAACAATCATGACCAACAGTTGGTAGCATTTTGATGTGTAACCTGTATGTTTTCACTCAGCATATTGTGTGAAATTTATATCAGCTACAGTCAGAAACTTCTCTTTTGTCAGTTCGTGAAAAGTGTTTATTATTTTTGTATACATTAAGTTTTTGTGCCATTGTCTTTTGTAAGTTGCACTTGTGGATGTATTTATCTGTTCATGAGTTTTCGGAAGATGAACATTTTTACTGTTTTGAAGATATTAGTTGTGTGAAGTTACTGAACCAGTTGTGTGAGTAATGACCCTGTTTGTATATCACATCATTTTCAGAAGGTTATTATAGCAGCTAGTATAGCACGTGGGTTTCCGTAGCGGTGTGGCAAAGCTATTTGCGAACTGCTATATCCAGTTACTTTACTTTACTAGTAACAACCTTGCGCAAGTTGTTCACACCTATGTGTTTCTATTCTATCACCAAGCAGTATAACTTTGTACCAGTGAAAGCTGACAGGAAACAGGCATACCTCGTGATACACTAGCCTCATATCCGTGGTCTCGCAGCATAAGCTGGTGTCTGACTGAGGGCTACAGAAACTGAGCCGCCCCATGGGCCCATGTGGTTTGGGAAAGACTTTGTGTTTTTGACAATTACTGTGGCATATGTGTATGTTATACAACTGTCTAGAGTGGTATAAGCGAGTGTTAAGGAACTTATATCACTCTAGACAGTTGTATAACACACTTATTCTACCGTCGCATGAGTTGCCTACAAACTTGCACGTGTATTTCATGCTTGAGTGGGTCCGTGAGTTAACACTATGTATATACACGAGTGCGATGGTGGAATAACAGTGATTTTTATGCATTATCTGTGATTGTTTCAATAGGTCTGGCTGCAATGCTAACCGTCCTGGCTACATGGGTCACTTAACGCGAATAGCGAACTTGCTTGTTAGCAATGCAATTAACAGCAAAAGTGCACAGAAGCTTGAAGACCTGATATTGAGTAAGTAACGATGAACTTGCATTGTGATATTAACATAAGTTTGCTTCATCTTACGAGTTTTGTGTATCCAGGTTGTCTAAATCAGAGTTTCTTGTCTAAGTTGTGAGTTAATAATGACTGTTTTTGGTCAGTTATTTAGCAGCAAGTTGGCTGATTTTAATGAGTAATTGTATAGCTTATTTAGTTGCATACACTGTGAGCAAATGATACGTTTTTCAGGACACCATTGTCATGAAATCTTGAAAAGTCGGAAATTGAAAGAGGGTCAGGATAATGTGGTATAGTCAAGAGATATGTCACAGAAATGTCATAGGGAATTTTAGTTAAGGGAAAGTGGTATAAAAAAACAAGCATGGCTTAAGCTTCGTGTTTAAATCAGTTCACAGCATATTACAGCCAGTCGACAAGTGAAATATGACTAGTTACTTTTGTTATTATTATGATTTATTATGCCATAAGGCAGGCAAAAAACAAAACATGCAATCAGTGCATTGCTAACTTGTGACCTTTTGGATCGTGAGTGAACACTCTACCTTTATGCCACACAGGCCACAAAACTTCTCTGCTGGAGAAATGGAATGGACTCTGGCAAACTCAGATTTGTCTGGAAAATGACCATTGAAACAGAGGTGGCAGTGGTGTTTGAGGTTGTGGTTTTGGTGGTTGATAGAATAATGATGTGGGCAGCTCAACAGCCTTCAGCTGATTCTGTATTCATTGGTGATGTAATGATTGATTGATTGATTGATTGAGTGTAGGTTTAAGGTCCCACTCGGCACTAAATAGGTGATATCGGAGACTCTATTCCCAGCCAGTCTCTCGGCTAGTACTGAAGGTGATGTAACGATGATGGTGGTATTGATGTGGTGAAGGTTTGCCGGCGCCAGTGCAGGACAGCTGGGAACAGTTCAAGTCCGGTCCTTTGGCTGACATAAACAAGAAGAACACATGTGAACTGGTACATGACAGTAGCCTCATTTGTTTTTCTTGAATCATTTGCCAGTACAAAACCTGTTATCTTATTGTGCTGTTTTATTGCAGGTTTATTGAAAAATCAACCCCATGTGGGCTCTGCAGCTGTAATGCACCCCAATTCATTTGTTTATTTAAGCACTATATAAATTGTTCGTTTGACTTCTTTAATTATTTACTTCCTTACTTATCTGATTCTTTGAGAATAGGTGAACAAACCTGGTTTTAGTTTTGTTGTCTTTATTTTATGTTATAGTATCTTTGTGCTGAATGGTTGCTTTTGTTATTTTTGGTTTAGTTTCCTCAGCGATTGGCTGGGAAGATCGTCTCTGAAATAACATACTTAGTGGGATATTAAACCTTAACTCTACCAACCAGTCAGTTTTAAAAATCCAGTTTGCATCTGAGAAGTTTACTATTAGCTCAATTACAATATTCTTGTCTCTTCATGTTGATTAATTGCAGATGTCTAGTGTTTTGTTAGCTAATGTTTTGTTAATCTTAATGTAAAATTGATTAGAAGTCCGATTCCATGGTACATAACTCGATACCATGCTGAATGTAGTGTTGGGTCCAAGACAGTAACAGCAACACCAAGACACTGGGTTTCAAGACCAAGACGAGGCGAAAACAGTGCAAATGCATCTAATTATTGTTTATATGTCAGGCAACGTAATTATTGAATAGTTATTTTTATAGAAAGCATACCAAATTTCGTCACAAAAGGCCAGTACAGTAAGGGCAAGACCAAGACCAAGACAGTGAAAATACTGCGTCAAGATGTCTTGATGCCAAGACATTTTCTGGAGACTCCCATCACTGGCTGAATGACAGTTCATTGCAGACTTTTCCAAGGATTAGTGATAGATGCTTTTAGATGTCTAACGGTAATTGTATAGAAATGAGCTTTTTGACTTGAGCAGGTTTTTTGGTATAACTGTTGTTGTTTTCATCCAAAAATGACAAGCTGTGTTATGAATATTTAGGCACCAAACATTTTATTGTCACCGAATGATGCAGACGAGTTCAGTCGCATTGAGTTCCCACAGGACAACATGAATCAGAAGGTTTGTAAGACATTTTATTTGATCTGCCTACTGCTAGTATTTATATAATTCACATAGTTTTATGGGTGCACGTTTGGGGTTAACTAGCAATATGTTCACTTTTCCTGCATCTTTTTCGTGTTAACGTAATTTGCATGTGCTGTTGGAGCAGTTTTTGAAACTGTATAATTAATTAGTGTTATCGTTATTATCGTGATCTATAACCTGCAATCTTTGGCTACTGCTTAGTCAACTACCCATGCCGATTTAGCCAGGCCATCTCGTTTCTAATCCACATTACTTGCAACCAGAGCCATTAGTTAGGTTCTAGTGCTGGTCCTTACCAAGAGGCAATGAAACTATGCAGTTGGGAAAGCAGAAGCAATTTGTCACTGAGAACACTGACACTTTAGCTAACTGTCGAGATGTGGAATCTTGGAAATCGAAATGCGCACCACCGTGTAGTCTGGGGTGAGAGGCTTTAGACTTTGTGACCAACAGTCTTCTCAGCGGCCCTGAAGTTCTTCTGGACTTGTGTCGCTCTGAAACTCGTGGATGATGATGATGATGATGATGAACAGTCATGAATCATTTGTTTAAATTAACTTGATATTGTGAACAGAAACCTTCCGCTACTGATAATTACATGCAGTGAATTGGTATATATTACAGATTGGTCGTACTGCCAGACTGGTAAAGAAAATAGTTTATCATTTTCCTGTGAAGGAATGCTGTCTTTTTAGCTTTCTGTGTCTGACTGCATGCTGTTTGCTGTGTTACCATATGACTGATTTACGAAACGTTTTTGTTATCTCAGTTTTATATATAGCTTGATAGCCTTGATCTTACGTTTCTTTTTATAGTTGTTAGTGTTTGCATGATTTTATCTCCAACTTTCTGGCACTGAATAGCCTATAATGTGCTTATGTGCCGTTAAGAAACTACTCACTCACAACACTGTTTACATCTTAAGATCATGTTAGAACAATGACCAAACTTATTGACACTGATAATGTTATTGATTATGTTTTTTTGTGTAAAACATGTCTGTCTTAATTTTTGTGACAGGACTTGCGACAATAATCTTAAGATAAAAGTGAAGATTCTTTGTAAATCAGGCCTTGTGTATTATGCTGATAGAATTTTATTTTTCCATTCAGTCTAGTTCTTTTGCATCTCATACTGCTTAAGCTATTGTTAACTACTTGTTTTCTGGCTATTATTTTTGTGGATAAACCTTGGCATTTGATTTGTGATGAAGCTGATAATTGTTTGTTGAGACCGTTGCATGCTCATGCATGCAGTTATTTAGCTGCACAACAGTTTCTGTGTTTCAGCGTAACATTTATTTTTGAGAGAAATGGTTGAATCAAACTTTATTTTGTAATATACCATATATTTACTGATTAAATTGCGACCGTTGTTCGATGATCACGTTATTAACAAATATAAACAAGGCAGCTCACTTTAAAGAATTTGGGCTTTACGTAACATCTGCTGGTGCATATCAGTCCATAGTGCAAATCTGTGATGACTGCGATTGTGTCATCTTCATCAAGATTACTGCAATTTGATACTTTATAGTGCTTTGTCATCCATGTAAACAAGTTGTAGCACATCCAGAACACCCTTGCACGCTCTGACATTGCAATAAAAAGATCTGAACATATCGCATCTGCATCCGTTGAACTATATTGGCATCCTGTTTGCACTTGTAATAACTTCAAAATGCAGTATTGTGTTCATGACACTTACTACTCATGAACCAAACTAACTTCTCGACCTACTTCGACAGTATCGGCCATCAAACTGCTCAGTTGAAGCCACTGGTTGTTTACTTCACCAGCAATCATTAAGTCATATGTTATCTACCGTGTTCTCTGAGTGACTGTCATTGTTAGTCATTGTCAAACAGTTTCTATCTTCATTTCTTCTTTTGTTGCTTGCTTTCTCAGTTTGATTTGCCTCACTTTCTATTTCCACGGCTTGTGATGCATGACAACTGCTTTCGCCATAATTGGTCCAGCTTAATTTTTTAGCACAGGTGTTCTAGAGCATGGATGGAAGGTGTGGCAAGTGTGTTTGTGATTTTTTTGTTGTGGATTACTGCTTTGCACTGTATTCTTTGCTTTGACACTGTGCAAGCACATCTGGGCAGTAAAATCATGCATCAGTGATCACTGGGGAGAATTTTAGACCAAGTGGAAAAAGTGATGCAAGGAATGTCAGCGTAGTTGACTTTCATGTTTCAGCTAGGTGTATAACAGTTGTACATTTAAATTGCTACAGTTTGTATGCAGACTAAATAATAGCATAAATTGTGTCTAAAACCATCGTTGGCCTGAGATTGCATGAATGTATGAGTCTGTTAGCAAGATGTTGAAGTTTCTCTAACACTTTGTTTAATGCCTTACTCTGTGCAAGATCATTGGATTATGCAGTGTGAAATCATTGCTGAGAGTTTTGACATGCTGCTATTGGGTGCTGCAACATTATTTCGTAGAGTCACATGAATGCGTGTGCTGCTTGTAGTTTGGTTTTGATGAAGATGACGTGGAAGATTCAGAGTTTGGCGGAAGGTAAGCATTGCTAGCCAGTAACTTAACTTGCATACTGAGTTCATATATTTTGTCCATTACCTACATTAATTACATTAACAACATTACCTACTTAATTACTTGCAGAATGCACCCGGTTTACTTTAAGACATTTTTGTACGTCATTGTTGAATTGTAACATTGTCATCCTCTCATCTTTTCAAAGCTGCTTATTCATAGCATTCTAGCTATAATTTTCACGTGTAGTACTTACTATAACACACATATGGACAGAATGTGTTAGTTATTCTCACCGAAAATGCTGTTATTAGCTCGTGTCACATATAGCATAAGCGGCCTGTTGGTACCGGTTGCTTTCCATGTTTGTTTTGTTGTTATGTTCATTAGAAATGAGCATATGTTAGGAAAAAAAGCTGACTCGATCGATATGCCATTTGGGATGGTGGGTCCAGACCCTTCACAGTAAATGGCAAAATCTGTGGAGAAATGGACCGCACTATGTAGCCATATAGGGAGAATGCGGCATCTCTCATGATTTTTGTCAAATTTTGGCCAGAATGTTTATGGGTGTAATACTTTAAAAAAGCTTAATAACTGGCCAGCTCTGTCTGTTTACTCCCAAAATTCCAAATTTGCCCCAAAAATAAATACAATATTAACACACCCTCTATGTATTTCGGTAAATATAGGCAGTCCATAGTTCGTACACAGATCATCCATGGCAATTTATTTGGATGATGAGATATGGTCAGCATCATGTGATGCTGTTGCTGTGTTACTTTTATACATGTTGTTTGTACATTGCAGTTTATATTTCTCAGAACAGAGATCTGGTTTTAGTCCAAATTCCAGCAAAGTAAGTTGCTACCTGTGTACTGCATAACTTTTTCTCTCTGCCTTTTTCGGCATTTTCCACTGTTTCCATAATTTATTATTAGCCTGCATTCTATTACTAGCTGTTTATGGCTTATTGCTACAGATGTCTTTATGTAGCACGGTCTGTGTGTCTGTCCATTGGATACAACCGTGAAACCTGCAAAAATGGCAGAACTGATCGAAATGTCATTGTGGCGGTGTTGTGTGCTTCAAGGCTGTGTCGGAAGCGCTGTTTGAAGACCTTTGCCACCGCAAGTTGCAGTTTGCGTCAAACGACGAAGATCTCTGGGTTGAGAAGGAAATCACATTTTCACCCGACGCGGCACCGTCATCAAGGTACAGCACAATTGTCGTCAGTTCACTGTTGCCTGCAGTGCTTTTACATGATATTGATCTGGCACTGGTATAGCTTTGGGCATACAGGTGCTGACAGGCTTACTAGGAAATTTTTTTTCTCGGAAATATACTGTAAACTGGCGTGAATTGAGATGTATTGTTTTGTGCTCGGTTTAATGTTTTCGTGCGTGTTCTAAAGCCTGGTCGGAGGTTAGAATGCATCGCGGTCTTGTTACATCGTGCTCACTCTGAGAAGGCTTCGTCAGTACAGAATCCTGGCTACGTCTCCCATTTGTTATGGGTGAAAAGCTCTGTGTATGAGTGAAATGGGCCGAATAAAAAGGCGGCCAGGGCTGAGGTAAACATGTCGCTGGCCTTCCTATACTGGGTAGGGATAGCTCTCTACCCCTGACCTTTCGTCCTTGATATAGCGATATATTTGTGCTGAAAAGTGACGTTAAACACCAACTAACTAACTCACTCACTCCTGCCATCGAGCCACTAGTGTCAAAGCACTGAAGTAAACTTGAGATGCTGACTCTAATCAGCATCCTTGCCTCATTCTTCATTTACTGCTGGATTTCTGACAGAGTGGGCATTGTTTCTTACACAGTTCTTTGATGCCAGTACCATAGTGTGTGTATGTGCTTAAATCGTCCTAAACGGACGATTTAATTGACGAACTGCCGGTGGAAAAACGACATCTGAGTAAATTGATCGTTATCTGCCGGATTTAATGCCGGATTAAATTAACGGGAGATTAATTTGCTGTGGAAAAACCGGACC
>Ga0209782_1000803_pt1 | contig 14822 bp, 14 predicted proteins | sample WorMetmaBAHAMAS1_FD_187390 | JGI IMG/M metagenome (GOLD analysis project Ga0209782, IMG submission 187390) | Marine gutless worms symbiont microbial communities from Max Planck institute for Marine Microbiology, Germany - Inanidrilus... | ecosystem: Host-associated > Annelida > Digestive system...
ATAGGATTCATCGACTTCAAACCTCGCCAGAGAAGGGCGATGAAGCGTCACAAACCTGGGCGACTCCAATTCGTAACTTCAAGAGTAGCTGATTAATCTTAGGGCGGCTTGCGTCACTCATACTCAGCGATTTCCGAGACCGGTAAATCAAGCGCGAAAGAGCGTATGATCACTCTGAATTTGGCTTCGGAAAGGTGTGAACGCCTAAAATACATGTTTTTTCCTTACATAACAAAACCTTAGCATGCTGGTGAAGATGCTAAAGTTATCTAGACCCTATGTTTATTCGTGTCAATTCATGGTTTTTCGATAGTGCACACAAAACTTGACTCATTTGTAAAAGTCCAAGGCAGTCAAGAATCCTAGTCCGGACGCGTCCTCGCCCGACAATTGATTATCGTCGATAAAGACGGCAAGATCCGACACGCCCTCTATGACATCAAGCCCAAGGGACACGCCGCTCGGATCTTGGAGCTGGTACGAGAATTGTAAGTTTTCGCATACGCAACCGCGGCCGGCGTGAAGCTTCGTAATCAAATCCTCGTCCTGCTCTTGGTATTCGGTCTGGCACCATTACTGATCTCGGTTTCTCTCAATTTACCGCTGGTACTGGACCGCACCGAGTTCATCTACCAAAAGGCCCACCTGCAGAACCTGCGCGCGGATTTCCGCGATCTCGATCAACACCTGGCAAGTCGCCACGAGATGGTGCGATTGCTCGCAAAGCTCCCGGAGCCGGGCCTGATCCTCGGCGACCGGGGAAACGAGGATCAGATCGATCTCGCCCGTGCCCGCTACACGGGCTGGCTGAATCAGATCCTCAACGACCAGTGGGACATCATCAAGATCCTGTTTCTCGGTGCGGACACTCAGGAGCGGTTTTGGCTGGAGCGGGGCGAGAGGACGCTGACCTGGCGTCCGACGACCCAGCTCCCGGAGCGACCGCACGAGCATCTACTTGAGGCGGGTCTGCGGATGAAACCGGGCGGTGTGATGATCAGCCGCATCCGTATCGACCCGATTGCCGGGACCCGGGATCCCCGCCAGCTTATGACCTTGGATCTGGTTAGCGCCATCGGCGGGGGACCGCAGGAAGCAGCGATGGGACTGGTGGTTATGGGCATCGACGTCGGCGGCCTGGCCCAATTTTACCGCGACACGCTGTGGGTCAACAACAACGGCAGCTATCTACGCCCCGGGCAGCCCATCAGCGAAGAACCGGAGGCCTTTGCCGACTTTCCCGGCCTGGCCGAAATCTTCGCGGTCGGAAAACTGGCACTCTGGAAGGATAATCAGGGCCGACAGCTGATCTGGGTCCCCATGTTCCCCACCGAAGAAGCGCTCCCCCTGTGGGTCGGCCGCGCGGTCGACCCATCTCCCATCGAGAGCTTCCGCAACGCCCTGATCGGGCGTGTGTTCACCCTCGTCCTGCCCATGATTTTCCTGGTCATGCTGATGGCCCGTTGGATCGCAGCCGGGGCGGAACGGTTCGGCCGCGCGCTGGCCGAAGGGCTCAGCCGGGTCCTGCGCGACGGCGAGCCTGTCCGCTTCGACTGGAAGGGGCCCCGGGAGGTAAAGGAACTGGGCGAGCAGCTCACCGCCCTGGCCGAGACCCACGTGGCGCATCTGCATGCGGCTCAGGAACATACCCGGGAGTTGGAGCAGTCCAACCGCTACAAATCCGAGTTTCTCACCAATGTCAGCCACGAGCTGCGCACGCCCCTAAATTCGATCCTCCTGCTGTCCAAGATGCTGGCGGATCAAAAGGCCGGTCTTACCCCAGGTCAGCGGCATCAGGCGGGGGTAATCCACGCGGCCGGTCGCGACCTGCGGACCATGATCGACAATATTCTGGACATTTCCCGCATGGATGCCGGACAGGTTACGGTGAACCTGGAGTGGATCGAGTTACGTCCCCTGTTGCACGAGTTGATCCAGCTTGTACAACCCCAGTTCAAAGACAAAGGGCTCGTGCTCCGGATCGAGATCGACGACCAGGTTCCGGATCTTGTCTACAGCGATCGGGACAAGTTGCGTCAGATTCTCAAAAACTTCTTTTCCAACGCCGTCAAGTTTACCGACCTGGGCAGCGTTACCCTCCGAGCGCAATGGGTCGGAGGCGCGACTTGTCCACTCGTGCTCGGCGTCTCCGACACCGGCATCGGAATCCCGGCGGACAAACAGCAGGTGATCTTCGAGGCCTTTCAACAGGCCGACGGCTCCACCCGGCGCCGCTACGGCGGAACCGGTTTGGGACTCTCCATCAGCCGGGAGCTGGCCAGACTTTTGGGGGGCCGGATCAGTGTCCGGAGCGAGGAGGGACAAGGCGCGTGCTTCGACCTGGGGTTGCCGGTGGAGTTTGACCCCGACCACTCGGATTCCGAACAGGTCATCCACCCGGTCGAGCCGTCGCTTCCGGCGTCGGAGGCCGTTCCCCCCGACGAGCCGTCCGTCGCCTGGTCCGGTGCCGGCCAGTGGGCCCTGTTGGTGGAGCGGGAGGTGCATAGCCTGGTAGCCGAGACGGCCCTGCTCGAATCCTTAGGGCTTCGGGTACAGACGGCGGCCGACGCGGACGAGGCCCTGGAGACCCTGCAGGAGGAACGCGAATGTGCCCTGGTACTTCTGGCCACCCTGATGTCTACGGAGAATACCTGTGATACGATCAGGGGTATTCGTGGGAACGAGCACGGTCGGCAGCTCCCGATCCTGGTCATGGGATCCCCGGAGGAGTCACCGAAGAGCGCGCTTTTCCGCGCCGCCGGTGCCGACGGCTTTGTCGTCAAACCCGTGCACCGGGACCAGATCGCAGCCTATCTGAACCTGGGTCCGGGGCCGTCCTCCGAGCAGCAACAGCGGCAGATGGCATGAATCGTTATTCCGGGTTTAAGCTCCTTATCGTCGACGATCACGCCCACAATCTGTTCACCCTCCGGACGCTGATCGAGCAGCACATGGAGGTAGCGATTCTGGAGGCCACCTCCGGTCGCCAGGCTATCGACGTTACGCTCCGGCAGCCGGATATCGACCTGATCATTCTCGACGTACAGATGCCGGAAATGGACGGTTTCCGGACCGCCTCGCTACTCAAGCTGCGCAAGCGTACCCGGGACATCCCCATCATCTTCCTCACGGCCGCCTTCAAGTCCGAAGAGTTCCAGCAGGGGGGGTACGCCGTAGGCGCGGTGGACTACCTGCTCAAGCCAATCGAGGACAACCAGCTCATCAACAAGATCAGCACTTACTTCCGACTGATCGAAAAAGAACGCAACCTCAACCGAGTGCTGGAGCAGAAGGTCGCCGAGCGCACCGCGGAGCTCGCACAGGCGAAGCAGTATCTCGAGAATATCATTACTTACATGGGTGAAGCCCTGCTGGTTCTGACCCCAGGGGGCGAGATCAAGATGGTCAATCCGACCGCCTGCCGGATGCTCGACTACAGCGAGCAGGACTTGGTCGGCATGTCCATCGGCGACGTGTTCGAAGAGGAAGGCGACGAACAGGCTGGGGCCTTCATGGGGGTCTGGCTCGAGGCCCTGATCCGGACCGGCGCGTTGAGTAAGATCGAGGCCCGTTTCATTGCCAAGGATGAACGCCGGGTGCCGATCCTCTTTTCCCGTACCGCTGTAAAAGACCGCGGCGGGCAGATTACCGACATCATCTGCATCGCCAAGGATATGACCGGCTATGTGCGTATCGAAGCAAGAGGAGACAGCTGAGATGGCGTCCTTGATCGCCTGCGTTAGGAGCAGCCGATGACTGATTTCACCGAGGCCCCAGGACCGGAGAATGAGGATACCGCATTGACTGCCAACGCCCTCAAGGCGATGGCTCACCCCCTGCGTTGGAAGATTTTGTGCTCACTCGGAAGCTGGGAACTCTCGGTGGGAGAGATCGTGGAGCGCACCGGAACCTCCCAGAGCAACATCTCCCAGCACCTCGAGCAGCTGCGCAACAAAAACATCGTGGTCGCGCGCAAGGAAGCGAACCGGATCTACTACCGCATTCGCAACCCCCAACTGCTGAATCTGATCGGGATCATGCGCGAGGTGCTGTGCCCGGCCAACCTGAACGACCGTTATCCGCGTTGAGAGAAGGATCAAGGGGTTCTATGGAGGTGTATCGGTAGGCGCGCCTTGAAGATGGACCGGCAGCCGGCGTAACCTGCGACACCCTTTTCCACCGATCGCTTCAAGATGCGGGGCCTTGTGCATGTGGAATACTCCTAACCTATTGACCCTGTTGCGTATCCTGTTGATTCCGGTGTTCGTCGGGATCTTCTATATCCCGGTGGTCTGGGGTCCCGTCGCCTGTGCCCTGGTATTCACGGTCGGCGCGGTCACGGACTGGCTGGATGGGTACCTAGCCCGGCGCTGGCAGCAGACGTCGTCCTTCGGCGCCTTTTTCGATCCGGTCGCCGACAAGCTCATGGTCGCCGTAGCCCTGGTGCTGCTGGTGGAATCGGATCCGCGGGCAACCTTGACGCTCCCGGCAATCGTTATCATCGGTCGCGAGATCACCGTCTCCGCCCTCCGCGAATGGATGGCTGAGCTGGGTAGCCGGGCGCAGATGGCGGTCTCGAAGGTCGCAAAATTCAAGACCACGATGCAGATGATCGCTATCATCCTGCTGATTTTCGCCCACGTGGATACGGATTCGTTGCTCTATAGTTTCGGGGTCGGGTTACTCTACGTCGCTGCGGCCCTGACCCTCTGGTCCATGATGCTCTATCTACGCGCGGCCTGGCCGAACCTGACGTCCCCGAGCAAACCGTCGGACGGAGAGGAACGACGGTAAAGGATCGGGGGGGTGGCGGGAAGTTTTGAATGGGAACATGGGAACCTGTTTTCGATCCCCTCTCTCTGGCCCCCTCGCTGCGCTCGGGACAAGCTCCCTCCTGGATGAGGGTGTCGTAAAAGCCCATCCGTGGGGTGTAGCGCAGGCGTACCCGCCTGCTGAATGCGGAGTGATGAATTCAGATTAGTTGTCAGTTACCAGATTCTGTACCCTGACAACTGAATTCATCACTCATCACTCATCATGCGGCTTGGCGCCGGCGGTGGCCCAAACCCCTACCTGGTCGGGGGCCGCAGCCGGACCCCGGGTGCCGGAGATCTGCTTCCCCTGCGTTGATTTGCGGCTAACTCTTCTGGGAAGATCCTGCCGGTTCAAGGTTATCGGTAATTGAGAGTATCCGTACTAGGGCATGTTGACATATAAAGCTGAGCGACTGATTCCAAACGCAATGGAACCACGAATGCACACGGACCCTTATTCGTGTGAATTCGTGCCCATTCGTGGTTCGTGTTCCCCGCGCCAGCGGGTATGTTAAATGTCAACAGACCCTAGCAGCGCCGGAAAATCAGGTCCCGGACTTGGTGTCCAAGGCGCACTCCGCGTTGCTCGAATCTGGTCAGGGGCCGTGCTTGCGGGCGCGGATGGAAGGCACCGGGACCGGCGGCGTTCAAGAACAGGTCGCCCGCATTGGTGAGCAGTTCCAGCATCTGCCGCGCGTAGGGCTCCCAATCGGTGGCAGCGTGGAATACGCCGCCGGGCCGGATGACTCGGGCCAGAGAGGTCACGAGCCGGGGCTGGAGGATACGCCGCTTGTGGTGCCGCTGCTTGGGCCAGGGGTCCGGGAAAAAGAGATAGACACCGGCCAGGCTGGCCTGCGCCAGGCCCTGCTCTAGGACCTCGACGGCGTCGTGACGGCAAATGCGCAGATTGGTGAGCCTGCGCTTTTCGATTTCGAGCAATAGGTGCCCCACTCCCGGGCGATAGACCTCGATGCCAAGGTAGTTCCGGTGCGGGTGACGGGACGCCAGCTCGGCCAGGGGCTCGCCGTTGCCAAAGCCGATCTCCAAATAGACGGGGTTCGGGTTGTCGAACAGCGCCGGAAGGTCGAGGGTCTCGCTCGGATTCCAGACGATCCCGAAGCGGGGCCAGAGCAGATTGCAGGCCCGCGCCTGAGCCAGCGTGAGGTGACCCTCGCGCAGCACAAAACTACGGATGGAGCGACGCCGAAGCAGGGATTCGTGGTCGATTTCGCGGGTCGGAGAATCCGGAAGGGATTGTTCGAAATCCCCTTGCGGCATTCCCGAAGTCCGTCGAGTCAGAAAAACAGCCCCTCCAGCGGCGAAGAGGCGGAGGCGAAGCGTTTCGGTGCCATCCGCCCGGCCAGGAAGGCCCCGCGCCCGGCCTCGATGGCCTTGCGCATCGCGTCGGCCATCAGCACCGGGTCCTCGGCAGCGGCGATGGCCGTGTTCATGAGCACCCCGTCGCAGCCTAGCTCCATGGCCACTGCGGCGTCTGAAGCTGTCCCCACGCCCGCATCCACCAGGATGGGCACTTGGGCATTCTCCACGATGGTCAGGATGTTGAGCCGGTTGCGGATTCCGAGCCCGGAACCAATGGGGGCGGCGAGCGGCATCACGGCTACACAGCCCAGCGTCTCCAGGCGTTTGGCCATAACGGGGTCGTCATTGGTGTAGACCATGACATCGAAGCCGTCCTTGACCAACACCTCCGTAGCCTGAAGGGTAGCGACCATATCCGGGAACAGGGTCTGCTCGTCCCCCAGTACCTCGAGCTTGCACAGGTTGTGGCCGTCTAGCAACTCCCGTGCCAGACGGCAGGTACGGATCGCCGTCTCGGCGTCGAAGCAGCCGGCGGTGTTCGGCAGAATGGTATAGCGTTCCGGCAGCAGCACCTCGAGGATGTTTGGCTCGCCGGGGGTTTGGCCGATGTTGGTGCGACGGATGGCAACGGTGACGATCTCGGCACCGCTGGCCTCGACGGCGCGGCGTGTCTCGTCCATGTCCTTGTATTTGCCGGTTCCGACCAACAGGCGCGAATTGTAATCCTCACCGGCCAGGGTAAAGCTGTCGGCAGCGACGGTCTGAGTAAGCATAATGCGGAAAAATCAATTTTGGAAGATTAAGAGCATAAACGATTTGTCCGCCGCCGGCATTCCCGAATTGGCCGTCAGGGAGCAGCTGTGGGCCGGGATCCGCGACAGGAGGTTACGACATACCGATGAGACAGGCAGGAAGGGCGAAGCTATAATCGACCGGTGCCACCGCCGCAGCCGGCGCACATCCGAAACCGGCTCTTCGTCCTTGCCCGGGTATCGACCAGGCGGGACGACGGCAACGAGATCCTCCGACAACCGGTCGCAGCAACATGAAATCACCCATCGTAATCATTGGGATCGGTGAGCTAGGCGGCATCTTTGCCCGCGGCTTCCTGCGCCTGGGGCACCCCGTCTGCCCGGTGACGCGCGCCACCCCGATGACCGCTATCGCCGAAGAGCTTACGGAACCCGAGTTGGTCCTGGTCGCCGTCGCGGAGGGTGATCTGGCACCGCTATTCGATGCCCTTCCCGATACCTGGCGCGGTTGTCTCGGACTGATCCAGAACGAGCTCTTGCCCGACCACTGGAAAGGCATTCCCGCACCAACGGTGATTTCCGTCTGGTTCGAGAAAAAGCCCGGCACGGACCTCAGGGTTATCATTCCCTCTCCCGTCTTCGGCCCCCGGAGCGACCTGCTCGCGGCGGCCTTGGCAAGGCTCGGAATTCCTACGCGGGTACTGGCCGAACCGGACGAGCTGCTATTCGAGCTGGTGGTGAAGAACCTCTGTATCCTCACTACCAACATCGCCGGTCTGCATGTGGGCGGCACCGTCGGCGAGCTCTGGGCCCGGCACCGGGAGTTTGCTCGCCGTATCGGCGATGATGTGATCCGGCTGCAGGAGACCCTTACCGGACGCCGCTTCGAGCAGGAGGCCCTGTTTGCCGCGATGATTGAGGCATTGCCCTACGGGAGGTGCATGCGACCCTAGTCTGAGGTGCGCGGTCGCTGCAACGTCACCCGTCCGGTACCGGTAATCTTGGAGCGGTCCACCATGAACATCCTGCTTGCAAACCCACGCGGCTTCTGCGCCGGTGTCGATCGGGCCATCGCGATCGTCGAGCGGGTCCTGGATCTCTACGGCCCTCCCATCTATGTGCGTCACGAGGTGGTGCATAATCGCTTCGTTGTCGATTCCCTCAAGCAGCGCGGCGCCATTTTTGTCGACGAGCTCGACCAGGTTCCGGTCGGCGCCACTGTCATCTTCAGTGCTCACGGCGTTTCCCAAGACGTGTGCAGGGAGGCAGAGCAACGGGGGCTGCAGGTCTTCGACGCCACCTGCCCCCTGGTCACCAAGGTCCACCTGGAGGTAGTGCGTCACTGCCGGAATGACTTCGAGGTCATCCTCATCGGCCATCGGAGCCACCCGGAGGTGGAAGGTACCATGGGACAGTGCAAGACCGCCGGCGACGGTCGTTGCCACCTGATAGAAGGGGTTGCCGATGTGGCCGGGCTGCAGGTACGTGATCCGTCCCGGCTCGCCTATGTCACCCAGACCACCTTGTCCGTGGATGATACCGCCACCATCGTCGCTGCCCTCGAGGAGCGTTTCCCTGGGATTCAAGGCCCGAAGAAGAGCGATATCTGCTACGCGACCCAAAACCGCCAGGATGCGATCAAGGACCTGGCACGCCGTTGTGATCTGATGCTGGTGGTCGGCTCTCCCAACAGCTCCAACTCCAACCGCCTGCGGGAGATCGCCGAAAAACGCGGGGTGGAAGCCCACCTGATCGAAGGCCTCGAGGATATTCGGCGGGAATGGCTGACGCGGAACCTGTGGGTTGGCCTTACCGCGGGGGCATCCGCCCCCGAAGTCCTGGTGGAGCAGGTCATCGACCGGTTGCGCGAGTACGGGGCGGGCGAGGTGAAGGAGCAGCCCGGAATCCGCGAGCAGGTCGTCTTTGCGTTGCCCCGGGAGCTGATAGCCACCGGATAATTGCCCGGCAGATTGAAATGGGCATGCTCCTTGGCTTGGTCCAACTTCTGTTATGGGTATTCGGGCCTATCCAACGGTGCCGTTGTCAGGGGACCTTGAATTTTTCAAGGTGCCCCATCACTCGAAAGCGGCCTGCATGTGAGGGATAGAAATATAGACAATGACTTCTCTACGCCCCGATTGTGAGTTGGACGCAGTCGATCAGGTTGAATGTCAACAGGATCCGGAACGGAGACAGGATAATGGCCCGAGTTTTCAACTTTAGTGCCGGCCCCGCGATGCTGCCGGAAGAGGTCTTGCGACAGGCCCAGGAAGAGCTGCCGGATTGGCACGGGAGCGGCATGTGTGTCGCGGAGATGAGCCACCGCGGCCGGGAATTCGTATCCATCGCCGAGCAGGCGGAGGCTGATCTGCGCGAGCTTCTCGCCATTCCCGATGGTTACCGGGTGCTCTTCCTGCAGGGCGGGGCATCCAGCCAGTTCGCCATGGTGCCGATGAATCTGCTGCGCGGCGGCGACAAGGCCGCCTATCTGAACACCGGCTCCTGGTCCAGGAAGGCTATCGCCGAGGCTAAACGGTTCTGCGCGGTCGAGATCGCCGCTTCCACCGAAGACACCCGATTCACCCGCGCCCCTACCCAGGGCGAGCTGTCCTTAAGCGCGGAAGCGGCCTATGTCCACTACATCCCGAACGAGACGATCGAAGGAGTGGAGTTTCCCTTTATACCCGAGACCGGGGGGGACACGCCGTTGGCGGCGGACATGTCCTCCACCCTGCTGTCCCGACCCCTCGAAGTCGCACGCTACGGCGTCATCTACGCCGGGGCCCAGAAAAACATAGGTCCGGCGGGTCTGACCGTGGTAATCGTGCGCGAAGACCTCATCGGCCGACCGCTTGCCGGAACACCGGCCATGTTCGATTACCAGATCCATGCCGATACCGGGTCCATGTACAACACCCCCCCTACCTACGCCTGGTACCTGGCCGGGCTGGTGTTCCAGTGGCTCAAGCGTCGCGGCGGGCTGGCGGCGATGGCGACGATCAACGCGCGCAAGGCCGAGGCCCTTTATGCGGCCATCGATGCCTCCGGCTTCTACACCAATCCGGTAGAGCCCGCCTCTCGCTCCCGGATGAATGTGCCCTTCACCCTGGCCGACCCGGAGCTGGATCAGAGGTTCCTGACCGAGGCTGCGGCAGTGGGGCTGGCTACGCTCAAGGGCCATCGTTCTGTGGGCGGCATGCGCGCGAGCATCTACAATGCCATGCCCGAGGAGGGCGTGCGGGCCTTGATCTCCTTCATGCAGGAATTCGGGCGCAAATACGGGTAGTCGTTGAGTTGCAAAATGACCTCTGAGTTAAGTCAGAGCTTCTTTAATAAGGACACCTTTACGATGTGCAATTCGTGTGGCTTACCTGTTGGGTGTAGAGGGCTTTGCACTCGGCGATCACATCTTCTTGAGGAGAGGGGCAGATGAGTATCTTGATATCGTGCTCCGAGGGGCAGATGAGTATCTTGATATCGTGCTCCGACATGAGTTGGTCCACCTCGCTCAAGCGCAACTCGCCCGACAGAGCGGTAGCTTCGGGTTCCCGGCGAGGATAGAGTGTGAAGCCGATCTATCAGGATTTACCCATTTGTTTGGTTCGTGGTGATTGGGATCGGAGTTTACGTTTTGCTGCGACCAAGCGTAGCGAATGCACCTGGACCTAGGGACAGGACTTACCTGAGTCCCTCCATGGGCCAGATCCTGAGTGAGGCGATTGCCTTGTCCGCGATCCCAGGCGGGGCTTTCAAATTGGCCGGACGGGTGGGATTCGGTTTCCTCGGGAGCATGGCTGTTTCAGGTGCTGCCACAACCGTAAGTTTGCGCGGTGTCAGCGATGCGGCCTCAGGGTCCCTATCATCGCCGTTGCTGTATCTCTTCGATGCAGACACCGGAGCCGTAATCGGATTTGTTGTACCCGGTGGTGTGCGGTTAATCGGTCAATCCGGTACGCAGGCGCTGGACAGTTTAGCCACTTACGGCCTTCGCAAGTCTGACATCGCACTGACTCGTATCTTGGCTCAGGAGGCTAGCCCGTCGCCCTTGACGGCTGCGCGTGAGCAACAATTCCTGCAAACTCGTGGAATGGGCGGACAGATCTCAGAATGGTGGCTCAATCGACGCGGCGTTACCTTACTGTACCGAAGTCAGGGACAAGCGACTTCCCGAATTCTTAGCCCACTTGCGCGCGAACAAGGCGTCGCCGCGTCGGAACAGATGGTAACCAAGTTGCGGACAGTGGGGAGGCTTTCGGATACTGAAATCGCTGGTTACACTGCCCGTTGGCATACCCAAGGGGTACCGGGAGCTCTGGCACCTCCCGGTATGGCCGGTCAACCACTCGGGTCGGTCGGTATATGGAAAACGAGTTCGCCATTCTGAACCAAGTGCCGCCGAATACGATTGTGAAGGTGATCCCAGCCCATAGAGCCACTCCCATCGTATCGACGACATGGGGCGGATGGTGCCGGGCCGCTGATTTTTCGATGGATCGGTCCACGCGACTTGCCCCATTGGGACTGCAACGCTTGCGGGTCCTCGAATGTCTGGGAGGAAGCTCCCCGCGCCTCACCGGTTACTTCGACCCGGCGGACGATGCCATGATTTTCACGGCCTTTCGCGACCATGTGCTCCGGCTTTCAAACGAGTGGTCCGAAGAAACGGACCCCTATTTGATCTCGTTGCTGGCTGCAGCGCGTTTGCTCAGCGGTGAGATTGCGGCGGCCGAGACGATTTTGGCACACTTGCCGTCGGCGCCCGTAGTACGCGACCATGGTGCAGGATTTTGTCGAATGGCCGCCTTGTATGCGATGAGCGCTGCGTTGCCGATTCCTGGCGAGTGGCGCGATACGCGTGGTTGGGTGAGGGGTTCGGACATGGAGCACAACCAACCTCCAAGCCTGGTTGAGAAAACACGCGGATCGACTCCAGTGGAAGGAAGAGGAAGGCTGCTACCGGATTGCGGCGGAAAGGGAGGAAAATCGACCTTAGGCGACCTCTGACTTGATTCAGAGCTTCCCCAACAAGCCATACCTTTATCAAGCGTGGACAAGTACAAAATACTCACACTCAACAATATCTCCGTCGCCGGTCTCGACCGTCTGCCCCGAGATCGCTATGAGGTAGCCTCCGAGATCACGCACCCGGATGCCATCCTGGTGCGTTCCGCCGACATGCACGGCATGGACATCCCGGAAACGGTCTGGGCCATCGGTCGTGCTGGTGCCGGGGTCAACAATATCCCCGTAGCGCGCATGACCGGGCACGGTGTGCCTGTGTTCAATGCCCCCGGCGCTAATGCCAATGCGGTGAAGGAACTGGTCATCGCCGGCATGTTGCTGGCGGCCCGCAACATCGCCCAGGCCTGGAGCTTCGCGCGCGGTCTGAACGGGGACGACGCCTTTATTCGCAAGGCCGTGGAGGGCGGCAAGAAGCAATTCGTAGGCTTCGAGCTGCCGGGCCGCACCCTGGGCGTCATCGGTCTCGGGGCCATCGGGGTCGAGGTAGCCAATGCCGCAAGTGCCCTCGGTATGCAGGTGATCGGTTATGATCCGACCATCACGGTGCGACGGGCCTGGCAGCTCGAGTCCGAGGTGGAGCAGGCCCTGAGCGTGGACGACTTGATCCGACGCTCGGACTTCATCAGCTTCCATGTGCCGCTGACGGACGAGACGCGGGGCCTGATTAACGCCGAGCGCCTCGGGCACTTGCAAGCCGGCGGAGTGCTGTTGAACTTCTCACGCGACTGTATCATCGACGACGCGGCGGCCGTGGCGGCCCTGGATGCGGGGACCCTCTACGCCTACGTGTGTGACTTTCCGAGCAATCTCCTCAAGGACCATCCGCGGGTGATCGCGCTGCCGCACATCGGCGCCTCCACCCGCGAGGCGGAGGAGAACTGTGCCCGCATGGTGGCCGATCAGGTCCGCGAGTGGCTGGAGGACGGCAACATCCGCAACGCGGTGAACTTCCCGGAGATCGATCTCCCGCGCAATAAAGGCTACCGTTTGGCCGTAGTCAACAGCAATGTCCCCAATATGGTCGGCCAGATCTCCACCGATCTGGCCCGGGCCGAGCTCAACATCCTGGACATGCTCAACAAATCTCGGGACGAGGTGGCCGTGACCCTGATCGACGTCGATCGTGACCCCCCGGAAGAAACCCTGGCCGAGATCCGGGCCATCGATGGGGTACTCTCGGTGCGCTGCCTGGGCTGTGTGAAAAGCTGATCGCTCCCGGCCATGAGCACCGAGGACCCACTCTCCCCTCTCCGCGAGCGTATCGACACCCTCGACCGGGAGTTGCTGCGTCTGATCAACGAGCGCGCGGCCCTCGCCAAGGAAGTGGCGACCGTCAAGGCCACCAACGGTGACCACAGGTTCTACCGCCCCGAGCGGGAGACGGTGATCCTGCGCCGCATCAAGGAACGCAATCCGGGTCCCCTGGAGGGGGAAGAGGTCGCCCGACTGTTCCGGGAAATCATGTCTGCCTGCTTGGCCCTGGAGCAGCCCCTGGCCGTGGCCTTTCTGGGGCCGGAGGGGACCTTCTCCCAGGCCGCCGCCCTCAAACACTTCGGCCATTCGGTGCAGGCGGTTCCCGTGGGTGACATCGCCGACATCTTTCGGGAGGTCGAGGCCAATTCCTGCTCCTACGGTGTGGTGCCGGTGGAGAATTCCACCGAAGGTGTGATCAGCCATACCCTCGATTCCTTGATGAGTTCCCCCCTGAAGATCGCCGGCGAGGTGACCTTGCGCATTCATCACCACTTGATGAGTCGGAAGCCGGACCTGGCGGGTATCCGCACCCTGTTCTCCCATCAGCAGTCCCTGGCCCAATGTCGGGGTTGGCTGAACCGCCACCTGCCCGGCGCCGAGCAGGTCGCAGTCGGCAGCAATGCGCAGGCGGCGGACATGGCTGCCGGCCAGGCCGGTTCCGCCGCGGTGGCGGGGGAGGCGGCGGCGGGGGTTTACGATCTCGAGATCCTGGCACACTGCATCGAGGACGAGCCGGGGAACACCACGCGCTTCCTGGTGATCGCCAAGGAGGACTCACCCCCCAGCGGGCGCGACAAGACCAGCCTGCTGCTCACCTGCCGCAACGAGGCGGGCGGCCTTTATCGGCTGCTCGCTCCCCTGGCGGAGCACCGGATCAGCATGACCCGCATCGAGTCCCGCCCCTCGCGGCGGGGTATTTGGGACTATGTCTTCTATATCGATATCTTCGGCCATCAGGAAGACGTGACCGTCAGGAAGGCGCTGGAGCAACTGGAGCGCACCGCGCTCTACTTCAAGATCCTGGGTTCGTATCCGGAGGCGGTGCTTTAGCCGGTATTATATTGGTGCGGTATCGGTAGTCTCAATCTACAAAGGAAAAACAGGTATTTCAGGCGTTCACACATTTCGGAAGCTAGATTCAGGGCAATTATACGCTATTTCGCGCCCGATTTGCCGGCCTCGAACATCGCCAAGCTGAGTGGAGCCGCCCGACGATTAATCAGCTATTCATGAAGTTACGAATCGGAATCGCCCAGGTTTGTAACGCTTCATCACCTCTATCCGATGAGGTTGAAGTCGAAGAATCTTATTTTGGAGCCTATAATTTAATATCCAAGTTTCCCATTGAACCTGCAGAAAAAATGGCTACCTCTGTTCTAAGAAACAGGAGGTATAACCATGTCTGCAGCTGACATCCTCAGCACATTTGAGTTTTTTCAGTGCTTCCCAAACGAAGGCGCCGCGCGGCTCTACTTCGAAAAGCGTCGCTGGGGCAGCACGCTTCCCACCTGCGGGCATTGTGGCAGCATCGACATTCGTGAGTGTAGAGACCACGAACCCATGCCCTACCGTTGCAGGAGCTGCAGGAAACATCTCAGCGTGCGTACCGGCACAGTGTTGTCGGAATCCCACCTTTCCCTGCAGAAATGGCTGCTCGCCA
>Ga0209782_1000804_pt1 | contig 14821 bp, 11 predicted proteins | sample WorMetmaBAHAMAS1_FD_187390 | JGI IMG/M metagenome (GOLD analysis project Ga0209782, IMG submission 187390) | Marine gutless worms symbiont microbial communities from Max Planck institute for Marine Microbiology, Germany - Inanidrilus... | ecosystem: Host-associated > Annelida > Digestive system...
AGGTTAGTTGAGAGTATAGTGAAAGTTGTAGTAATTATAGTATCCTAGTACTGGCAAGAACAATAATAGATAATACCAACGGTAACAGTGTCTGTCATTTATGATAATTTTCTAAGCTTCAGTGTGTTTTGCTGATTTGTGAATGAAGACAGTATAGTTCTTGTCATTTTCATATTGTTTATTTTGTATCATTTCTTTTTCTTTGCTTGCAACAAAACAAAACTTCATATCTATTCATATCTGAAGAAGACTGTATTGGCACCGATCCCCAAATATTAATTTCTGAAACAGGTGAGGAAGAAAACCAAGGGATATGTGGATAATCCATGTTTAATACAGAAATTACTAGAGAAATGATGGCCAGATTGGCAGAAATGAGCTGAACGTTAGTCGTTGCGTTGTTGATACAGGAGCAGCGACGTCGTGAGTTCATCCGGCTGGAGAAACAGTTGGAAGACGACCAGCGTCAGCAGGCCATCTTAGCCGCCCACGCCGCCGCCAATAAGAACCACTTGGTCCAGTTTGTCGCCAAGGTCCGTACACCATTACTATTGGCCGACATCACCTGCAAGTGATGCTAGATGTGGGCTATTCCATGCTTGTGTTGACATAGTGTGGTCTGTCTGTCTGTTGGCCTTGACAAAACGGCTGAACTACACAAGATGCCATTTTGTGGGCAGACTTGAATGGGCCCAAGAACCACGTATTAGATGGGGTACATATGGGCGCCACTGGCAAATAGATTAAATGATCTATGCTCAGTGATGTTGCGGGTTATTTATACGTTGTTGTTTTTACTGCACACTTGTACAATGCCTGTGCAATGCATATGCATATGCATAGCTCGATGTATGTCATGGCTCAGTCTGTGTCTCTCAGTGTAGTATTGTATTGAACACATTGAGCTGTTTTTTTACTACAGAGGGTACTTCGGCTTATCCATCACTGGAAGGGAATTCCAGTAACTCCATAAAGGTGGGTGCTTTTCTCTGCCACCTTGCCCTAAACTACAAACTTAGCCAGTTTTTCTGCTCTTTAGCCACAGCATGTTGACTTTTAGATATATCAACACCAATATACAAATTCTGAAAGTTTGGCTCAAGCCTGTGCTACCTTTGCTGAAATACAAAATTTTTTTGCTAGGGGATTGTTTTTTACTGGCACACCCTGTAGACTCCAACTGTTCAACTTGCAGAATCAACAACTTTCAAACAGAGCTGTTTGTACTTCAGTGCTTGATACAGTGGTTGTGGTTTTTTTGCCAGTTTGCCAGTAAAACTATCCACACATGTAAAATAAAATAAAATAAACATCGTAACAAATATTTGCATCTGCACGTCTGCAGGTAAACCCTGCAAAAAATTTCATGTTAATGTCATATGATGTGATCTTGACATAGAGATCTCGTCACCACTATATGATGTGATTTGCTGCAACAACTTTGCGTTGTGGATATGTTGGTGCTTGCGTATACTTGACGCTGGAACAAACGCTTATTTTATTGCAGCGTTTGTTTTACTGTGCATGTACAGATAGCCCCACTCTGTTTTCAGGCCGGATGTCCTACGAGGCAACTAAACATCAGTTACAGTTTGTCTCGGCTTATTTTATGTTGTGGCTTTTTTTGTGTTTGATGATTTGTATTTCGTTGATTTAGTGGTCGTATATTTATCTTTGTGTTAGCCTAGGTTTATTGTATTGTTCTGATTTTTTTCTCTCAGCTTAATTTTGATTATCTCGCTACTAGCCAATATAAAATATGGCTGGAAAGAGCATCTCCAATATGACCTATTTAGCGTCGAGTGGGACATTAAACCTTAACTGAGTCAGTCAGTTACATGTGCGGGATGATTCAACCACGGCCGGCGTACTGGCGAGCCAAGCCGAAGCCATCGTACGCACTGGAAAACATGGCCACAACATAGAATAGATATACACTAAATAGCAACGAACATAGTAAACTGACAGCAAGATGACGGCTTACTTACTTACTTCAACAAAATGATGTAAAAAATGACGTAAAATTACGTCACTCGACCGGCGGCTGTGTCTATTAATCCCACAATGCAGCCATTTTTGTTGGAGAAGCCAGTCGCCCATTCGACGGCCTCAAAATTTTCTGCTGTTCTAGTTGGACGTATTGACTCTAGAGAATATATATTTAACTCTGTGGATTCAACATTAAGATGCAATGAGTGAAATTGTTAGGAGCACGAGCGTCTGCATCAGCAGCTGCTGACTGCTCATCAGAGTAAAGAGAATGAGCGAACACGACTCCGAGAGTCACTCACTGAAGGTCTGTATTATCAGTATTGCAGTTATCTTCCCAATGAGGAAGCAGTCACATTGGGTGACTTCATCTCTCCGCTTAAACTAAGCTTATCTGTGTGCCAGCCAAGGCTCGGGAAAACTAGCAGATTTTTCTTAGCGCATTTAATGCAGTTCTATCACACTGTAAGTTATTTATAGGCGATATTTGGTTAGACGAATCTGGATTCGGTGAATATATTAGGGATGCATGCATGTACATGATAAGGTACAAAATTTATTGCTAAAAATAATACAACAACTACAGTAGCCAGTAAAACAGCGTGACATTTTGGCGACTTAATGCAAAATTAAGCAATAATCTGCAGTGAATGAACTTCACTGAGGACTGTCTAGCTGACGTTACAGGCGGCTACGGCCATTACTAGCTATGATGTTATAGTAACTGAGAACCAAGTGAGAATCATCAGTTTTATTATTGTCCACCATCTTCGTGTAAATGTTTGGTAAACGTTCACTAAATGTTCGCAAGTTTTGTGTACACGTTTACAAAATTACACGATAGACACATCCCCACTATGTATCCGGATTCCTAAATGGAATATCCACATAGTCTCTGCAGCTGAAGCGATGTTGTCATATTGTCAGCGGAACGGAATGCATCGGAGCTGGTGACACGGCTGCTGGAGATGAGTGAAAAAGCACGCAAGACGGAAGAGTTACTGGAGCAGATGGAAAGGGAACGGTAAGGGTTGACGAGAAATTTACATGATTTGTGATTGTTGAATTGTAGGATACAGGCTTCAAGATAATTGGAGTCATGCCCTTTCCCTCAGTAGTCTCAGTAGTAGAAGAAGAAATGATAGCATCACATTGGTGAAAACTTGGAATTTATTAACATCGTTAATTGCATTCGGCCAATAAAAACTTGGCACCACTTTCACTTCGGAGTCAAATGATCAAGACATAAAGATAAAGGATTCCATACTCCTTACAGAAGCATAGGCTTAGCTCCCTCTCTTATGTGTTGAGCTCAGAGATTGATATGCCACAATCAATGACGCATGGCTGGTGCAACGCCAAACCTACGATTACCTTCCCAATAATGGAGCATTGTTCCTGTTTATTGGCTGATACTCATTTTCCCATCCAACTGATTGGGTAATTTTGCCTGTCCACAGTCAGTGATTCAAGTTCCCTTGAGTGCTGTTTTAACTGTTGGTTGGTTGATGGGAAGAGATATCGATGTTAATAAGTGATGCTAACATGTGGTTGAACTGTTCGTGGATTTATTTCCCCTCCCCTGCCCTGTTATAGGGGGCATTAGGCGGTACTGCATTCCATCTGTATGTCTGTCATATGCCCCTAGCTGAAAAATGGTCCATTTTAGAGCTGTGGTTAGTATAGAACACTAATAGGAAGCCCCGTGCGGAAGTCAAACCCCCTGGTCAGCGTTGCCGTGCAGTCACCGGAAGTGGCCGAAATGGCAATGAAGTTGTCGCTGTCGCCGCTTCAGAAGCATTTGCTAGATAGTTGCATTGTTGATAGGCCCCACCGGCATGGGGTGTGTCGTTTGGCCATGTGATACCTGTTAATCAGCTATCATTAATGGCAGTGATGACTGCCGATGTGTTATTTGTTTGTGAAGTATGGAGGCGGAGCAGTGGTGTCTCGTTAGACAGGAGGAACTGGACATGCTGCGACGTAAAGATATTCTCGGTAACTCACTGCTGTGTGTTGCTGAAATGTACAAATCCATAGAAACTTTCATTGCTATGTCCATTTTAGCGAAATTTGCTGCACGCTTTCAACACCAAAGATTTGATATACTGTGTTAATATAAACATTATACACAGGTATAATGGCGAATGTATGTAAACGTAAGTCTGAAAGTTACACACCAGAAGTTAATAAATCATAGAAGTGTATTATTTTCTGTACTTTGACTTGTTGGTTGAGTGTTGAGAAGGGAATACGACTCAAAAAATATGGAGCCAGCAACTTGAAAGGCTTCTAGTGTCCAAGAGTCAATGTAAAGGGATCATCACCCTTTTCATTTGGAGTCGGATTGTTGTAGAAGAAAGGTCAAGGCCAGACAGTGATTGGGATCATTGTTTTGTGTATCTTTGCGTGCTGTGACACTGATGGTCGGCTGACAGGAAGAACATTTGTTTATTTATTCAACGACAAAGGACCCGGATGTTACTAACATGTCAAAACGTGCTTATAGTACATGTACAACAATACAATGCATACATATAACACAAAGGTCATGGACGCAATCAATACAAAAATAAATCTAAAAACTAAGCAGTATAAGCTACATAATTGAAGAACCAAACAACAACATTATTGGACAAGCATTTGTTGTAATAAACCCGTGCTGCTTAACTTCAAAAGCTCCTCTTTCAAAACAGCTGGGGGAAGAAAACCGTGGCTGAGCCGGCTAATTCAGGTTCATCTGGAAAACGGGCATTACAATGGAAGTTAGCTTCCTGGAGGAAGCACTAGGTCTGCTCGGCAAATGTTACGGCGGAGTGGTTGTTTGTTTGCGTGCAGCGTCGATGGAGCGGATTCTTCAGGAGAACGAGGCGTTGGACAGCATTATTCAGAGATATCTCGACAGCCAGAACGAAGTCACTCAGCGAACTAGAGACTTGTATGCTATCCACTTCATTTTTTAAACCTTTTTACGCCCCATTCAGGCTTCATTACGGAATTCCACCTGGATACATTTGAGCGCTATATACAGGGTGCACCAATAAAAAACAATCCCATATAAAAAATTATGTATTTCAGTCATGGGAGAACTGATTTAAGCCAAACTTTCAGAGTTTGTATGTGTGTATTCAGGCAACATATTCTGCAAATTTCATTGAAATAACTTATATGGTTCAACGGATACAGCAGTTTAAACTTTTAAGTTTACTTTTTTAAGTGAACATACAATTGCACATTGAATATTCACGAATAATGAATCAAATTTCGCAGAGCTTTTCATCAACAGCTCAAAAGTTTTAATGATGAATGTCAGGTGCCTATAGCTCATTCAGAGTTAACAGAGTGTTCACAATATCATTGCCCACCAGTTGCTGCAACCCACGATCGAAATCTGTTGCATAAAATGATACAATTGCCTTATTAAAAACTCGTGAAGAAAATCATTCCGTATGGTCGACAAAACGGTCATTCATCTCTGCATGATGTTGGTCAGCTTTGGCATTTGTATTGGATAGTGTTCCAGCATAGCACCCCACACATGATAATCTATTGGCATATCCATATGGCACACTTGCTATTATTTTTACACCAGAATCTCAATTTCATTACTGGTTCACTTAGAAAAAGGCACTTTTAAGTTCAAATAGTGGTAATTTTTAAACCACAATAAATATTGTAACGAAATTTGTGGTCTACGTGGCCTGAAACCTTATCTGTAAAAGCTCTAAATTTGGTGAAAAAATCTATTACAGTAACTGAGATAATTAATTTTTCCTAAGGGATTGTTTTTTTATTGGCGCACCCTGTAGATATATTAGGTTATATACGTAATAACTTCCTTCTTTTTTCTTACTATTTAACTCTTTTCTCTTGCTTATTTTTTCCTTTTTTGTTTACTTTATTTTTTTTCTTTTTGAGAATAGGTTTGCTCTATTTTCAAGCAGGATGTCATAATAGCGACTAAACCTGGATTTTAGTTGTTTTTGGTTTATTTTGTGTTCCGGTTGTGTAATTGTTTGTGTTTTTATAAATTTAGTTTCGTATTAGCTATGTTTATTATATTATTTGTGATCGCTTTTCCTGGTTTTTTAAATTTTTTTTTCTCAGTACTAGCCAAGAGTTGTCTGAGAAGAGCATCTCCGAAATGACCTGTAGAGTGTCAAGGTGGATATTAAGCCTCAATTTAATTAATTAATCAATTAGTAATCAAACAGTCAGTCAATCACTTTTTCACCTTGTCACTTTCTTGTTACTGTTGAAATTTAAACTGCGAGTAGTTCAGTTATTCATGCTGGTGTAATAATTTATATGAGCCTCTCGATCCCTTTCCCTTTTTGGTTGGCTGCTGAATAAAAAGGCGGCCAGGGTTGAGGTTAATATATCGCTGGCCTTCCTATACTGGGTAGGGATAGCTCTCCACCCTGACCTTTCGTCGCTGATATAGCCATATATTTGTGCTGAAAAGGGACTTTAAACACCAACTAACTAGTTGAGTCTAAGCGTCTAGTCTAAACATCTCGCGTGTAATTGTTGTTGTCATTGCTGAAGGTTTTCTGAGTCGGACGTTGGCATGGAGAACGTGCTCAACATGAAGCAGAGTCAGAAGCAGCAGCTTCTGCAGCAGATGATGAAGCAGGTTTGGCATCAATGCCGGCATGTTGCTGTGAAACCATCGTTTACCAATTAGGTTTAAAGTGCTGTGGGTGAAAAGAACTGAGCTTATTAGCTGGGAAAGATACTACAATATCAGTGTATGTTGTTATAGTGTATTTAGTTTATTTGTTTTGCTTAAACATTTGTTTGAAAAAAAACAGCATGCAGATCATGCACAAAACTACCAGTCTTCTGACAAACTGATATTGCTTAACGAAAGTGGTCCAGCCAATTGAAGCAAAATTCAAATCCTGAAAAGTGAAAGTTGCAATAGTAACTGAATCTTGACCAAACTTAATACACTAACAACAAAAGGCAAATGTTTGAATGATGAGGTGACAGAGTGGTTATCTGTCTGCGGAAAATTGCAAATGATTGATGTATGTTCCAGCTGATGCCACTGCCACCCTATCATCCCTTGCTTCATTAAAATGCAACATGCAGCTACGTTCTCGCCACAGTTTCATAGTGTTTACAGTAGTTAAGGTGTTATTATAAGTACGTGTGAATAGAACGATCATTCCGTTGTAAGATCGCCGTGGTTGATTGCAGGAGGAACTACAGAAGGAGGCGTTTGAGGCGCTGCAGTGTCAGAAAGATGCTCGTCATAAGCGGATAACGTCGCAGATATCGCTGATTGAACGTGAGCTTGCCGAGCTGACGATGCTCGAGATAGAACAGAGAGATATGAGACTCGATACGCAGATGGCACGTAATTCTCATGTGATCTTTCGCTTTACTGGACATTCACCAATTTGCTTTTTTCGGCTGTTCTTTACTGCAGGCTCAACTTTTGCATTATGACCATATAATATGCTTTATGAGTTAAAAAATGAAAAATACTATTTGAAAGTCTTGCAATAGATGAATGACTTTGAAGGCCATCGGAATTGCTAGTGTTACTTTTTATTAACGGTCTGAAGCAACGTCACTGTCTTGCACCATTTTGGCTTCTGAAAAGAGGATTTATTGTCAAAAGGATACGTCTGTGTCGACATCATTATTGAGTTACATTAGAGGCATCAGAGAACTGACATGACTTTAGTATCGAGTGGGGCATAAAACCTTAAGTTCCAGTTTTTCCACAGCAAATTAATCTCCCGTTAATTTAATCTGGCATTAAATCCGGCAGATAATGATCAATTTACTCAGATGTCGTTTTTCCACCGATTTAATTGACGAACTGCCAGTGGAAAAACGACATCTGAGTAAATTGATTATTGTCGCCGGATTTAATGCCGGATTAAATTAACGGGAGATTAATTTGCTGTGGAAAAACCGGACCTAACTCAGTCAACTAATCTGTGTTTGTCGGTTGATGTGGACAGAACACGCTGTCAGAAAGACGCCGCATGTTGACTGATCTGCTTCTTCAGCTGTTGAAAGAACGCGACCAGCGCGAGGCTGAACTGCGACAACGTCTTGTTAGTATTTACCAGCACACCTACCAAGCAACTTCTTAGCCAACTACTGTTCACTAGGGGGCGATACTGTTAGACCTAGTGGGCTACACACTAGGCTTTACCATGCATTTTTAGTTTTATTACTTTACCCCTCAGGGAGGGGTGCGAAGTATTGTTATGAGTACGTCTGTTTGTCTATTTACGTAACTAAAAAAACCACAAGGCCGATCTTCACCATTTTTTTATGCAAGTTGCCTGTTGAGTGTGGCCATGGCTTGATTCTGCGCTGAAGGCACCGCAATACATTAAGTACTTCGAGTTTTGTGGCTGATGTTATGTTTTTATATCATGAGGCCAATGGGCTAGAATCAAGTACCATGCTACATTTCAATGAAGCTTGCTGGCTGGCTGCACCAGTTGGACGGTGTCAGCTTTTATAGCCCGCTTGGCAAACTTGCCGGAAGGGCTATATATTTTGTATATTTTACACTACGATGCAAACAGCTCGGAAGTGACATGTTGCTTGTTGGTGAGTATCTGAGTTAGTGAGTGACCAATGACTCAATTCATTGACTGATTGATTGATTGCTGTGTAGCTGGAGATGGAGATGCAGAAGCTGGAGACACAGACCGACTACTGGCTGGCGCAGTATCAGAGACTGCTCGACTCTAAACCACAGTGTCTCATTGATCAGGTACTGGTACCTTATTACGGGGAAAAAAATTAACAATTTCACGGAGGATTTTCAAAATATGCCCAGTTTATGGAAAATTTACATAGTCTTTGCCAAATTCGTGGAAATTTCACCTCGTTATTTCAAGGTGTTCGATAACTGTTAACTGATAAAATGCTGTTGACTAATCATTGATCACTGCAGCAGGAGTCCTTTGAGATAGAGACAGTATTGCATACTGACATCCCATGAGACAATGGGTTACATCTTAGAGTACTGCCAATCCAACAGTGTTTTTTGCATTGTTAGAGCACATTAACGCATTAGAGGCATTTGCAGAATGACACTCTATGAATTTTTTGACTTACTTCTCATATTCCGCATTACCAACATTATTACCGAAGTATTGCTGTTTCTATTGCATTACATATGCTTATCAGTATTGTTAAATTATCGTGTTGTTTATGTTTCTAAACGAAATTTTTGTCTATGTGTAGAACACTAACGTGCACGTCTTTTTAACAACAGATCAAAGCACTTCATTAAAGCTTTCCACCAAGTCTTCCTGTGGATGACTTCTCATTGGTGGTGTGACGACAAAGACATTAGTTAATAAGTATAATGTAAGTATTGTCATATGCAGGAGAATCAGATGGAATACAACATCATTACAATACTCAGCAACGCCGGCGCGGCGGATTACATCCCGAACTTTGCTCGACATCACATCTCGATTGAAACACTTATTCAGATGTCGGACGATGACTTAGTCAGGGTCAGCCATTACATCCATTTTACTAAAGTAATAATAGAATTAGGATTGCTCATAATGCCATGGGTAGCTTTTGTGCAGTTTGGTGACATCGCAAGGTCCTTATTGAGAGCTGACCATGACGCACAGTTTGAGGAAATGAAGTTAGTCAGCCTCCATTTTCACTGCTGTTATTTATTCGTTTCTGCCATTATACGCTGCCTATGAACATGACCCGTTGCCGCAGGTGTAGATACAGAAATGAGGAGCATTGAAATTTCCGTGGTTATTTTTAGCGCGAGATGTAATATATACATCTCGCGCTTATGCTACGATGTCAGTGTCTGTCTGTCTGTGACCAAGTGCATTGGCGCATTATAGCTAATTTAGGTTTCAAATTCCGATCCCACTTTACCGCGCATTGACCGCCGTGCTGCTCGCCGTGCTGCTTGCGGGCGGATCATCTCGCACCATGCTAGCCAGTGCTAGGTCTCTTGTTAAACTTAGTGATTCGGATGACAATGAAGACATTTATATGGATTATAGCAGTTGGTCTGGATCGCATGATCTTGATAGTACATAGTTAGGCTGCTGAGCAAGGTTTAACGTCCCACCAAACATATTATAGGTCATATCGGGGACGGAATACATAGTTGGGTCATTTGGAGATTTATCAACTGCTGTTGATATTTCTGTACAAAGTTGCTGGTGAATGAATTACAGGTCGGCGTTCATGAGCTCGGCATTCGGCGAGCTATTCAACAGGAAGTTGAGAACTTTCTTGCGGCAACGAAAATCGATTTCAGTTCTGAGGTATGCTGTCAACACAGTGTACTTTTTTAATGTTTGTCACAGTTTTGATCCATTAGTATATATGACAGGGTGCTTACAACTCTGGAAAACCTGGAAATTTTTTAATTGTGGAAAATTCAGGTAAAATTCAGGGAATTTGAAAGATACTCAGGGAATTTCTGTAAATCAGATGCTATTTTTTACTATATATTAAATTGTCAATAACTCGTAGGATCGATTGGTTGGGTGACACAGTGACTGGCGTGGATGGAGCCAGTCACCATGCTCCTTGGAATAAATTCTGTAAATCTGCAAGCAATAGTACCGAGATAGCTGCAATTGGCTTTACAATTCGTTGTATCACGTTATAAATTTGTATGGAAAAGACTGTTTAGAGGGTCTGGAAAACCTGGTAAACTCAGGGAATTTCATTTTGCAGAATTTGTAAGCACCCTGTATGAGTTGTTCATTTGGTACCCCATGTTTGCCTACTTGTGCTGGTAGCAAAACAGTAAAACCAATCTCTGTTTACTGAAGCAAGCGATAGTGAGTGTCAGTGGTATCGGCTGGACCTTATTCAAGTTTGCATCTCGCTGCAGTCAGATAATCACGCCAGCATCCCTGCACTCGGTTTATTTACAGGCCGGATGCCCTTCCTGCTACCTGTCCAACATCAAAGCGCTGAAAGCACATATGAACACCGATGCGAGTTATAAGTGATAAACTGTGGTACGTTGTTTGTGGGTGAATTTCTGATGTCCCGTGGCTGTGAAAATGTCGACAGAATTCTCTTCCTGCACATGTTTGCTTGACTCGCAGTTTCCTTTTTAACAAGAAGCATTTGAAAACTGTTGGGCCCATTCGCCACTGCAAGCCGCCTCACGCCCATTCACCAGGTGTCGCTAGCGGTACTGTCGCGCGCCGCCTGCGCATTGATGTCCACGACAACGACGACAACGACAAAGCGTGACAGAGGGGACTGCTATGGCCCCATGCAATGGGCCCAACAACAACACTGACCCATTTAATGGCCCATTAATTACATACAGCAGTCTGTATGAGTCGGTATTGGAGGAAACCTTCACTCACTCGCTGCCCGTCTTTGTGGGTATTATTCAGTGTATGTAGTTAGGTCTTTAAAATCCATTCTTAGCGACCAGTCACCTCTGAGCTTGCACGTAGATTTGTTTAATGATTATTTCTGCTGTATAAATTTTATTGACTGATCAAAATATTGTTATTTTGCTGTTGAAAATGAGATGTTGCAGTTAACTGTGTGATATCCAGTTGTCTCTTATCATTACCATTGAATTATATCTTTGGTCTTCAATTTTCTGCAGTACCTTAGAAGTACATGTAGTAATATACTGTGACTTACGGCTGAAAACATAGATATTTGCTTATTTTTGGAAAATAAAAAATTTGACATTTACGGATGCAATCTTGGTCACATGATTACTATTTCAGGTATAGAAGTTGCAGGTAAGCCTCCAGGTATGCAATCCAGCATATTTGGTGCCTGTCCCAAGCCAGGATAAATTGGGAGGGTTGCGGCAAGAAGGGCATTCGGCGTAAAATTGGGGGATGATGGAGGTGGGGCATCGATGGTCTGGATGGCATGACATCCAGCCGGATTGTCGGTGCACTTGCCTCTATTATTAATCTCCCCCATGCCTCATAAAATCCAGAATGATGACAGACTCCCACTACACGTTTCAGGTGTGAGTGGGTGAATGTCTCTTCTGGTACCGGCCCACCCGGGTTGTCCGGGACAAAGGGTCGTAAAATGGCAGTGTAGATGTGTGTGTTTGTATAAAAGTCGCAGTATATTACTAGTCTTATACTTTTCAAGTGTCATGATATGTCCCAGTTTGTGTTGAAAGTGCCGTTAAACACGAGTCAACAACGAAACGACCGACTCATTGAATGAGATACTTCTGCTGGCAATGCAACATGTGCAGGTGAAAAAGCCGGCTCTGTCGAAGCAGACAAGTCAGCCGAAGACGGCAACAGCTCCGTCTCCGACTGACACAGACACGGCAGCGGCTGAGTCACCGACTGACGCGGATGTGGCTCTACCAGGCTCCATACCTCGTGATGTGACAGCCCGCGGCCTTCACTCGGAGTGTGTCGTCTGTCAGGATGCCGAGGTAACCGCACTTAGCTGCCCCCAGCTCTCCAAATTTGTAGCAGCCCTGACACTTTCCACCATCACCTCAAGATCCACTATTTCCAGCAGGCCTTCCAACCCACATAGTGCATTCCTTTTCCACCTCAGATTCAGCTTTGGCTGACAGTTGTGCACATTTATCAGATATATTTACTTACTTATTTCTGTTTACGTCTTAACCATCCGAATAACACTGCCACTGTATCTCCAAAGGTTATCTTCCGATGTACCCATGGGCATCGTGATGTGACCTTGGTAACTTTTGAAAAAAATAGGTCAGGTAAACCAAGAGAGATTGCCTGTGTCGCAGTATCTAGGTCAGGTCAAGTTGAAGAGTGTCTGTTGTATTTGTAGTCAACGGTGCTGTTCCTGAACTGCGGACACGTCTGTGCCTGCGTGAAATGTTCCGACCTGCTGCACGAATGTCCGCTCGACCGTGGCGAGATCGTCCAGAGAATTCGACTCATTATGCCGTCAGTCCCGTAGAATGTCGACGTTTGGCACCTTTGAACATTGTAAGTAAGTAAGGGGGGAGTAAGCAGTTGCGTATAGCTGGTTTTTTATTTTGCTGCATGTGTAAAGTTGTCGTAGAGGAGTCGGCATTTTTCCTGCAGTAAGTTTATTTAAGTATGTTAGTAAGTGATTGAATTGTACATTACCAAAGTTGGATAGGACTTGGGCATCAAATGTGCACTCAGTCAACTATTTTCATTGTCATCTGGAACAGATCTGGCATCAGTTTTTTGTTGTAGACAGTACTGGTAGCACTAGTGAGTATTTTATACACAGTATGTAACTGTAGATGATTTGTACCTTGCAACATTGAACAAGACTGGGATAAAGTTTGCATACAACGGTTGTGTTAGACGCATTGTCCTTTGAAGTTCGAATTTTTACAACTCTGTTAGTTTATCCTAAGGCTGCCTTGAATGTTGGTTGATTTGCCATCTTAAATAATTTCACATGGTTATATTCTGTGTGGTCTTTTTTAAGAGTTGTTTTTAACTAGTGTAGCCATTAATTAGCATACTGTACACATTACTTGTGTAACTGTCCTGTCCACTGTAAATAGTCGATTTTTTTCTAATGTCGTAACCGCACGTTGGTGTCTCGTGAGTCGTGGCTTTCCATGTATGCTTACCATGTTAACGTTATTTATTATTCGTAAAAGTTCTCGTTATTGTTAATAGTATTGTTGGAGTTGTTGATACTTTGAAGTACCATGCAGAAACTCACATGGTAACTAACTCTACTGCCAGTACTGCTCACCTGATAACTGCTAGTGCCTCCAACTTTGTTGAACTGCGAACATTCTGCAGCCTTGATTCTGCTATTCTTATCGATGGGCAGTTATACGAAGTAGAAAATTAGTAAGTACCACCTCACTTTTAGAGGATATTCAGTTCTCGAATCTGGATTTAAATTCGCAGTGAAACCAGTGTTAGATTCACTTGGCAGATCGAACGGCTTTTTAGCAGTAAGCAACACAATCCAGGGTTAATAAGCAACAGTGACGTCACATGACAGGTTTCGCCAAATCCTTATCAGGGTTCCCACTCACCTGGAAAACATGGAAAACTCCTGGAATTTTATCTTAGACCTGGAATTTTTTGTATGGTAAGTTGATTTACGCTGGTTTTGACACTGCAATGTCTGTATCGTGTACAAGTTAATTCGTGTTACAAAGGAATGAATGGTGAACGTCGCTGATTAATGTCTCACATTTTATATAGTTGGGCTGCAAACTATGACTGAAAGCACCTAGAAAATTCCAAAAATTGACTGGAAAAGTCCTGGATTTTGTTTGTTCCAAAAAAAGTGGGAACCCTGTCTGTTGACGGTTGTTGAATGCTTGAGGGATGGATCGTCGCTGTATTTGCCGACTCACTAACAGGGGAAGTTGCCCGCCAATAAATCATCACTTCAGTATGTCCAGCATGTGTTTAGGACACCAGTGCTGCTTTCATAAGGCTGCTTTGTGCTCTTTCTTTTTTTTTCGTATTTTGGTAAATAATAAACCTGCGAAAAGGATTAACCAGTACTGCATTTTTTATGCTTCAGCATAGCTTCGGCCCCAGCATCATGACTGAAACCTGTATTACCACCTTCGTTCAGGTGGCACTTGGGATAAATGCCCATTTACTATTATTGCTGTCTGCTGTTTCTTCTTTCTGCGTTGACCTCATGTACCGGTATGTTTGTGGTGAATAGTATGTTCTACGAGACGTGTGTGGTTTCGATTTGCAGATATACCAGTTTATGTATTGTAGATATGATCAACTGTTTGTCTCTCTCTCTCTCTATGTCTGTGTAGTTCTATTTGTAAGTATTTGTTGTTTATTGTTTGCTGTGTTATTCACATTCTGTCACTGCATATTATTTGTTATTT
>Ga0209782_1000805_pt1 | contig 14813 bp, 15 predicted proteins | sample WorMetmaBAHAMAS1_FD_187390 | JGI IMG/M metagenome (GOLD analysis project Ga0209782, IMG submission 187390) | Marine gutless worms symbiont microbial communities from Max Planck institute for Marine Microbiology, Germany - Inanidrilus... | ecosystem: Host-associated > Annelida > Digestive system...
CAGCCAGAAGGCCGGATAGCCGCGGTCATATAAGATCAGATCATTGGCCCGGGTCGCGATGCTCACCAGCAAGCACGCGCTCGCCGACCTGGGCGGGATTCGATCGGCCTCGATCACCAGGCCGTTAAGGACATCATACAGGCGTGAGAAGCGGGCCAGCGGAACTGAGCTTCCTTCAGGTGGTGCACCGAAGGTCGCCCTCGCATCGTCGGTGTTCGGCAAACGCGCCGTCGAACCATTGATCGCCAACAGACGCAAGCCATGCCCACAGCCGGGGGGTGAAGTCGCGTTCGAAGCCTTCCAGCAATGGTCGGCTGAGGGCCAGCAGGGCGTGGGGATCGAGCTGCACGCGCGCGTGGCAGAAGGCCGAAGGGGAGACCCCATCGGCCAGCGGTTGGTCGTGGAGTACCCCGAAGAAGCGGTCGAGTTCGTCACCGATACTGCCCTTGCGCAGCTTCAACCGCATGGACACCCGATGAGGCAACGACAGCGCGCGTTGGCGGGTGAAAGCTTCGGGATGGGTGCGGGCGAGGTCCGCAAATTCCGCGGAGGACATCATCCGCTTCATCCGTGCAGTCAGGGGGAACATCATTCATCAATTCACCAAAGGCACTCGTTTGCAGCCCGGAGTAGCCTTCTGGCGTGCGGATGATGAATAAGGCGGGGGTCCGGAGGGATTCGGCCAGGGCGAACCCTGCCTGTGGTCCCAGGACCAGGAAGGCCGTCGCCAGGGCATCCGCTCGCGCCGTCCGCGGCGCCAGCACGGTCACGGATGCGAGTTGGTGGGTTACGGGGCGGCCGGTCCTGGGGTCGATGGTATGGGAGTAACGCTTACCGTCCTGCTCGAAGAAGTTGCGGTAGTCGCCGGAGGTCGCCATCGCGCCGTCGCGCAGTGCCAGGATCCTATGGACTGCTCGTCCTCCGGGGTCCGGACGCTCGACCGCGATCCGCCAGGGGAGGCCCCGGCCGTTGTGTCCGCAGCCCCTCAGCTCACCGCCGATCTCAATCAAATAGTCGCTGATCCCGCTCGCGTCGAGCAGCTCGGCGAGGCGGTCCACACCGTAGCCCTTGGCGATTGCGGATAGGTCCAGGTACAGCCTGGGTTCGGATTTCCTCAGCGCCGGCGGGTTGGAACGGACAGACAGCTTGCGATAGCCGAAGCGCGCTTTTGCCCGCGCAAGTTCGGCGTCCGCGGGTAGGGTATCGGTCCGGCCGTCTGGACCGAAGCCCCACAGGTTCACCAAGGGGCCGATCGTGGCGTCAAAGGCCCCATCACTCACCTCGCTGACTCGGATGGCTTCCTTTACCAGTCCTGCCAATGCGGGGGAGATGGTGAACCAGTCGGTGGTTCGACTGTGATTGAAACCCGAGAGCTCGGAGTCGTCCCGATAGGTGGACATCAGATCGCTGACCAGGTCCAGCTCGGCTTCGATCCTGTCCCGAAGCCCCTGGGGTTCGATCGCCGGCGGTAGGTCCACCACCTGGATGTGGTAGAAGGTCCCCATGGTGGTACCCTGCAGCTCCATGACTTGATGATTCTGCGGAGCGGGAGCGCAGCAGGCCAAAAACGACAGGAAGACGGGCAGGGAGAGTAAACGAAGGTGTCGAAACATACGGTGGCTCTTCGATCGAGATGCAATTTATCCATACCGTGCGACAATAGGGCACCTTGAAGAATTCAGGGCGCCCTTTTCAAGGGTTCCGATAGTCCCTCTGTCTTGCCGGTTCCGGAAGCATGTTCAGGATCATCGACCGCTATATTCTGTTGGAGGTGCTCAAGGTCTTTACAGCGATTCTGGTTATGTTCCTGCTGGTCGTGCTCAGCATGCTGTTTCTCCGCACCCTGGAGAAGATAAACCTGGGCACCCTCGGCAGCGACCTGATATGGCGTTTCTTGGGCCTTCAGATCGGGCGGGCGCTCTCCAGCCTGATGCCTCCGGCATTCTTCGTCTCCGTCCTGGTCGTACTCGGCCGGATGTCCCGCGACAGTGAGCTGATCGCGCTGAGTACCTGCGGATTAGGGCCCGGCCGCATTTATCGCTCCCTGTTCTACCTCGGGTTGCCGGTTGCCCTGTTAACGGCCTGGTTTTCCTTTGTGGTGCGCCCCATGGTTGTCTCCGAGATCATGAAGATTCGTCATCAGCGCAATGATCAGGTACAGCAAGTCAGTGGAATAAAAGAAGGACGTTTCTACCAGAACGAGCAAGGGTTGGTTACCCTCTATGTGGAAAAGATCAAGGACGGGAAGCGGTTGCACAATATCTTTATCCACGATCGCCGCCGGGATCGGATTAAGATGGTGGTCAGCGAAACGGGGTTGCGCCAGGCCGACACGGCGTCAGGTGATCATATGGTGACCTTGATGAACGGATATCATTATGACGGGATTCCAGGGCGACCCGACTATTCTATCGGTGTCTTCGAGCGCTACAATTTGCGTATCGAGCCGATGGATCTCAAGCACTTCCGAACTGGAAAACGTGCCAGCTTTCCGACTGCGGTGCTTCTGGGTTCCGAGGATGTGCGAGATCAGGTGGAGCTGCAACGCAGAATCGGTGGTCCGCTTGCCATCCTTACCCTGACGTTGCTGACGATTCCTCTGACGGCGAAGTCGCCGCGCCAGCGTGCCAGCGGTCGAATGTTCCTGGCCTTCCTTACCTACTTCTGCTTTTTCAATCTGCAACGTCTGGCGGAGAATTGGTTCGAGATCGGGGTCACCCCAAAGTGGCTTGGAAGTCTCTGGTATCAGCCCCTGATGCTGGTCCTGGTGCTGGCGATTCTGTTGCCGGAGAGCTACTGGCTGCAGCGGTTAAAGCGGCGTTCGCCACCTTCGATCCCGGTTTAGGAGGTATCCCCTATGGGGGTTGCGGCAGGCCGGATGCGTTTCGGTTAACAAGTTGCTTCCGGCTACAGGTCACCGCTTCCGGCCGCTGCAACCGTCAGTCCTCTCCGATGACCCGGTCGTCCCGAGGTTTGGACAAGAGCTTCTCTGCTTCGGCCTGACTATTCGCAAAGACCATACGGTACCGGAGTACCTCTGCGGAGGGGTGCTCTCGACGTAGCCGGCGCACCAAGGTGCGTGCATCTCGATAGTGGTCTTTCGTTTCTATGTGCGTCAGCGATGACGGCGGTAGAATCTTATAGACGAAGTAGGGCATCTGACTAAACGCTCGTTTGGTGGTCGAAATCCGTGGGGTGGAATATACAGTTTTTGGAGGAGGAAAGCGGCGACTATGGTATGGTTTGCTCCCTGGACAATGTCGTTGTTCCGGCCTGCATGGCACGACGGTCACACAACTCCGCAACCTGCCACAAGGTCTGCATAAGCTATCGCAAACAAGACTCGCCCCATCGTGCGTACCCGTGCCGGGCGTTCAAGGCCGAGTCGTAAGGAGAGGCAGAAGATGATCAAACCAGTCGGCTCCGACGAGCTGCAACCATTGTTCGTTTACGACCCGGACCAGCACCATGAGCTGCTGCGTGAGGCGAAGGGGCTGCCTTCGGTGGTGATCAGTTCCCAGGCCGCGGGTAACGCGGTCATGATGGGCGGCGGTTATTTCAGCCCGCTCAAGGGCTACATGACGGTGGCAGACGCCGTGAGCGTGGCCCGAACCATGAAGACCGCCGATGGTATGTTTTTCCCGGTACCCGTGCTGTGTCTGCTCGCCAAGGTCGACGCCATCGAGGGTGCCGGGCGCATCGCCTTGCGCGATCCGAACCTGGAGGAAAATCCGATTCTCGCGGTCATGGACGTGGAACGCATCGAGACCGTCAGCGATGAACAGATGGCCCTGATGACCAACAAGGTCTACCGCACGGACGACCTGAAGCACCCGGGTGTCGCCGCCTTTAACGGCCAGGGCCGGTTTGCGGTCTCCGGCCCCATCCAGGTACTGCATTTTTCCTATTTCCAGGACGATTTCCCGGACACCTTCCGCACTGCGGTAGAAATTCGCAACGAGATCGCCGAGCGCGGATGGAGCAAGATCGTCGCCTTCCAGACCCGCAACCCGATGCACCTGGCCCACGAGGAGCTGTGCCATATGGCCATGGAGCGTCTGGGGTGCGATGGCCTGGTCATCCACATGCTGCTGGGTAGGCTCAAGCCTGGTGACATCCCCGCTCCGGTGCGGGATGCGGCTATCCGCAAGATGGTCGAGCTTTATTTTCCGCCCAACAGCGCCATGATTACCGGCTACGGCTTCGATATGCTCTACGCCGGCCCGCGCGAGGCGGTTCTGCATGCCTACTTCCGCCAGAATATGGGCGCGACCCACTTCATCATCGGTCGTGACCACGCCGGGGTAGGTGACTACTACGGGGCCTTCGATGCCCAGTCCATCTTCGACGAGGAGGTTCCGAAAGGTGCGCTCGAAATCGAGATCTTCAAGGCCGACCACACCGCCTGGTCCAAGAAGCTCGGCAAGGTAGTGATGATGCGCGAAGCGCCGGATCACACCAAGGAGGACTTTGTGCTCCTGTCCGGTACCAAGGTGCGGGAGATGTTGTCCGAAGGCATTGCCCCACCTGAGGAGTTCTCACGTCCCGAGGTAGTCCGGATTCTCATAGATTACTATCGATCAGCGCAGTGATCCCGCAGCCCGGGTCCGGCGTCCAGGTTCCGTATTCCCGCTCGGTTTTCCCTACATCAGGTTCGCGTTTTGCGTATTGATGGTGCAAAATACCCAGTGGCTTCCCCGTTATTGTCGGTAGCCCCGAGATCGTAACCGTTCGGCATCCTCCTAGAGGTTTTGGTCTCGAAGATGAGAAATCGAAGGTTGTATCCGCATTGAGCCAAAACCCAGAGGGCGGGTCCGGACGGTTACCCGAAATCCGTATCCCCGTATAGAACTTTGAAGAAGGCTCTTTATGGATTCCAGACGGGTAGGATATTTTGCGCAAATTCGCCTTCTCAGCAAGCCAAAGGGGCATCGTATAACTTGCTGTTGTTATTGAGAAAAGACTGCCTGTTCTGTCGTCAGTCAGAGTGCTACGGACCGCCGTCCCCTTCGATCAGTCTGGAATCCATAAAGAGCCTTGAAGAATTGCCGGAGAAGACAACCATGTCCGATAAGCCGATAAGCAAGAGCCGTCGTGGCGCCATCAAAGCAGTGCTGGGTGGCCTGGCGACCGTCCCGTTGATGAACCTGGTCGGCATGACAGCCGCGCAGGCGGAAGGCTTGCCCTATCTCGACGAGGCAGACCCGGTGGCTGCACAGCTGAAGTATAAGCATGATGCGGAGAGTGAGGAATCGAAACGCAAGGAAGTCACACCTCCCGATGCCAAGCCGCCGGCGGAAGAACGGTTCTGCTCCAACTGCATGTTGCAGCAGCCGATCACCGAGGGTGAGTGGGTTCCCTGCCAACTCTTTCCAGGCAAGGCCGTCAACGCCAAAGGTTGGTGTGCCTCCTGGACGCCGAGGCCGGGTGTGTAACAGTCGCAGGCGTCCCCGGACGCGACGAGGCGGGGCCTCGGCCTCGCTTTTCTTTTGCGCAGGCCGCTCGTCGGCATGGGCAAGCGCTGCTGTGAAGTGTCACCAGCTTGCCTGGGAGAAGACAGGGCACCCGCTGAGATGAGTGGGCGAGGATAGCATTGCCCATTTCCGCCCGGACAAGCCTATGTCGCACGATCAGAACTTGGTAGTGGTGATTTTTGAAGTGATCGAGTAGATGGATCCATCGGCAATCATTCCGATTGCCACCGTTTTTCTCGGAATGGAGAGAGTTGAGATATGGTCGCCTCCGCCTGCGGCGATCGCAGCGAATTACCTGATTCTAGATTTCATCCCTCTCTTCCGGAAGAATACGCTTGGTCTGAACGATTGCGTTCATTGATAAAACCAACCGAAGAGTTTTCAATTACGATTATCGAGACTACAGTGTATATCTATCGCAAATGTCAGAGCGAAGATCTGGTTAAAAATGGCCCAAATGCGTTCGGTAGCTTGCAATATCACTGTAAAGCCTGTGGTGCCTATGGCGTACTTGAGCGCAAAGAACGCGCGATGGAAGAAAAGAAAGAACTCGTTATAAAGGTTTACCAAGAAAGATCCAGTATGCGCGGGATTGAACGGACGTTTGGGGTCTCGCGCCGAACAGTGAGTGCTTGGTTAAAAGAACAGGCGAATGACCCACTACCCCTTGAAGAGACGCTGCAACCGGTTGATTCCAAAAAGATTCCTGTGCTGGATGGGGATGAGTTGCGGTCCTCTGTCTTTCGTAGCAAAGACAAAGTTTGGGTCTGGACTGCCATGAATGGAGAGAGCCGAGAAATCGTCGCCTCCGCCTGCGGCGATCGCAGCGAAAACACCTCCCGAATACTCTGGGACGTACCATCTGCTTGTAAAGAAGCCATCGTTTTCAGTGATTATTGGCGCGCGTATCAGGCCGTCATTCCGACCGCGCAACATCGCCCTGAGGGTAAAGAAACGGGGGAAACGGCTCATATTGAGCGTTGGAATAACCCCTTACGGCAACATTTGGCACGCTTCGTACGTAAGACGTTGTCTTTTTCCAAACGGATTAAAATGCATGAGATTGGTTTAAAACTCTTTATACACCGATATAATATCGAAGGGTCTAGATAACTTTAGAATTTTTACCTGCATGCTAAGGTTATGTTATGCAAGTAAAAAACAGGTATTTTAGGCGTTATACACCGATATAATATCGAAGGGTCTAGATAACTTTAGAATTTTTACCTGCATGCTAAGGTTATGTTATGCAAGTAAAAAACAGGTATTTTAGGCGTTCACCCCCTTCCGAAGCCAAATTCAGAAATGAATATCGCTTGATTTACCGGCCTCGAAAATCGCTGAGTTGAGTGATGTAAGGTGATGCATGAGTTTGCCCGCGGTAATTGCCATATCAAAAGTTCAATGGTGTTCCACGGCAAACGTTTCATTTATACCTCAAGGAATGTGAGTTTAGATTTCATCACCGAGAGGAAAATATCTCTGAGAGAATACTAACTCTGCTGAGAAAAAATCCACTCTAAAGTTATCTAGGACCCTACTGAATTATTGCCGACTGTTGGCTAGATATCACTTCAAAAATCACCACTACCCAGAACTTCAAGAACCTCCTCCTCAACTACCTGCACCAGGCACTGGCCTTCTTCGCCACGACCGAAGCCGATGCGATCGAGACAGCATACATTACACCCGTGCGCCAAGAGCAGTTCCGAGAACGCCTCGGCGGGCGCTTTCGGGAGCTCGATGTACCGCTACGGGTAGAGTGGCCCGACGGACGACGCGAGGCCCTGCTGTTCGTGCTCGAAGAAGAGAACGACGCCCGCCGTTTCTCCATCCACCGCTTGGCCCATTATTGTCTGGACCTGGCCGAGCTAATGGAGACCGACCGTGTGTCCCGGTCGTCATCTTCCTGCGCCGAGCGAAAGGTGTGGCCCAACACCTGTACCTGAGCGGAGATCAGGATACCTGCCTCGACTTCCGCTATCTGAGCTGCGCCCTGGGTGAGCTGTCCTACGAGGACCACCGCCACAGCGACAACCTGGTGGCGGCACGGTTGAACCTGCCCAACATGCAGTACCCCGCGCGGCGCAAGGTCGAAGTCTATGCCCAAGCGGTCCGGGGGTTGATTGAGATGGAACCCGATCCCGAGAAGCAACTCAAGTACCTGGACTTCATCGACATCTACGCGGCGCTTAATGATAATGAGCGGGCTGAATACCAACGTGACTATCCCGACGAGGCGCAGACCATGAGCCGATTTGCCGACCGTTTCCGCGATGAGGGAGGGCATGCAGCAAGGCATACAACAGGGTATGCAGCAGGGCATGCAGCAAGGCGAAACCTTGGTATTGAAACGGCTGCTCCGTCTGAAATTCGGTACCTTACCCGACGCAGTGCAGCAACGGATTGAGCAGGCCAGCGAGCAGACCTTGCTGGAGTGGTCCGAGCGGGTTCTCACCGCCAGTCGCCTCGATGAGGTTCTGCACTGAGGGCGAGTCGACGTTCAGCTCATCATGATGGGGAAGACCAAACACCGCCGACGCTGGCTTGATCGGCACTTCAAGGATGTCTATGTGAAACGGGCCCGGCAGGAGGGCTACCGCTCCCGTGCCGCGTATAAGCTGTTGGAAATCCAAGCGAAGGAGCGGATTCTGAGCCCCGGCATGTCGGTGGTGGATCTGGGGGCGGCTCCGGGCGGCTGGAGCCAGGCAGCGGCCCGGATCATCGGGCCCCGGGGGCGGATTTTCGCCCTCGACATTTTGCCGATGGAACCTTTGCCAAATGTGACCTTCATTCAGGCCGACTTCCATGAGGGGACCTCCCTGGCCCGGCTCCGGAAAGCCATGAACGATGAGGCAGCGGACGTTGTACTCTCGGATATGGCGCCGAACCTGAGTGGCAACCCCGCAGTGGATCAACCGCGCATCATCTATCTGGGTGAGCTGGCCCTGGATCTGGCCCGGCAGCTGCAGAAACCCGGTGGATCACTGGTGGTCAAAACCTTTCAAGGGGAAGGCTTCGAGGTGTTCCACAAAGAACTGCGCGCTTCTTTCAGACGTGTTGCCGCTCGTAAGCCGAAATCCTCCCGTCTCGGGAGCCGAGAACTCTATCTGGTAGCGACAGGGTATACTTCCGGCTGAAATTTTGCTTTTGACACCAAAAGCGGGTGCCCCCATCTCCCATGCATATGGCGCGAAAACGCCACCGGGGCCGGTTTTCGCGGAACAAGAGGACTCATGCCTTGAGCGACATGGCGAAGAATCTGATTCTCTGGGTGGTCATAGCGATCGTCCTGATGTCGGTGTTCAACAATTTTACGTCGACCCAGAGCGGTCCGCAGGCCGTAGCCTATTCCGACTTCATCGACCAGGTGCGTCAGGGTCGGATCAAGGAGGTGACCATCACCGGGCGCGCCATCGAGGGAGTGAGCGAATCCGACCAGCGTTTCTCCACCTACAGCCCTGGGGATGATGGCTTGGTGGGCGACCTGCTTAATAACAATGTGGCGATCAAGGCGGATCCTCCCGAGAAGCCCTCGCTCCTGATGCAAATCCTGATCAACTGGTTCCCGCTGTTCATCCTCATCGGTCTGTGGATCTTCTTCATGCGCCAAATGCAGGGGGGTGCCGGTGGTCGCGGGGCCATGTCCTTCGGTAAGAGCCGCGCGCGCATGCTCTCGGAGGATCAGGTCAAAGTCACCTTCAACGATGTGGCCGGTACCGACGAGGCCAAAGAAGAAGTCACGGAGATGGTCGACTTTCTGCGTGATCCGGCCAAATTCCAGAAGCTCGGCGGTAAGATCCCCAAGGGTGTGCTCATGGTCGGCGCCCCAGGTACCGGCAAGACGCTCTTGGCACGCGCCATTGCCGGTGAGGCCAAGGTTCCCTTCTTCACCATCTCCGGCTCCGACTTCGTCGAGATGTTTGTCGGCGTGGGCGCTTCGCGCGTGCGCGATATGTTCGAGCAGGCCAAGAAGCACGCGCCCTGTATCATCTTCATCGACGAAATCGACGCCGTCGGCCGCCACCGTGGTGCCGGCTTGGGAGGTGGTCACGACGAGCGCGAGCAGACCTTGAATCAGCTCCTGGTGGAGATGGACGGTTTCGAGGGCAATGAGGGCGTCATCGTCATCGCCGCCACCAACCGACCCGACGTACTCGACCCGGCCCTGCTGCGTCCGGGCCGCTTCGACCGGCAGGTGGTGGTACCGCTGCCGGACGTGCGTGGACGTGAGCAGATCCTCAAGGTCCACATGCGCAAGATCCCTGTGGCAGAGGATGTAAAGGCCTCCGTCATCGCTCGCGGTACGCCGGGCTTTTCGGGTGCCGATCTGGCCAACCTGGTGAATGAGGCGGCCCTGTTCGCCGCCCGCGGCAACAAACGACTGGTCGATCAGGAAGAATTCGAGAAGGCCAAGGACAAGATCATGATGGGCGCGGAGCGCCGCTCCATGGTCATGTCCGAGGACGAGAAGAAGCTCACCGCCTATCACGAGGCCGGACACGCCATCGTCGGGCGGTTGGTGCCGGCCCACGATCCGGTCTACAAGGTCAGTATCATCCCCCGTGGCCGAGCCTTGGGCGTGACCATGTTCCTGCCCGAAGAGGACCGCTACAACCTGAGCAAGCAACGTCTGGAGAGTCAGATCTCCAGTCTCTTCGGCGGTCGCCTCGCCGAGGCGCTGATCTTCGGCCTGGAAAGTGTGACCACCGGCGCCCAGAACGATATCCACCGCGCCACCGAGATCGCCCGCAACATGGTTACCAAGTGGGGTCTGTCGGAGAAGCTGGGACCGCTCACCTACAGCGAGGAGGAGCAGGAAGTCTTTCTCGGCCACTCGGTGACCCAGCACAAAAACGTCTCCGACGAGACAGCGCACCTGATCGACGAAGAGGTGCGAAATGTCATCGACCGCAACTACGGACGGGCGCAGGGACTGCTCGACGAAAACCTGGACAAGCTGCACGCTATGGCCGATGCCCTGATCAAATACGAGACCATAGACTCGGACCAGATCAATGACATCATGGCCGGGCGTTCTCCGCGGATACCCAGTGACTGGGGCGAGGAAGGAGACAGCGGATCCGGCGGCGCGGAGGCGACCTTGGGTACCAAGCCCGGCAGCGATACCACCGGTGAGGGCCGTATCGGCGGCCCGGCGGGCGAGCACTGAATTGCTCCTGTAGGATATGCATCAAACCCCGGAGCGCCACGGAAGGCGTTCCCTATGGAAGGCGTTCCCTATTATGGAAGGATTTAGATAACTTTAGAGTGGGTTTTCTTTCAGTAGAGTAAGTATTCTCTCAGAGAGATCTTCCTCCCTCTCGGTGATGAAATCTGAATTCAGATTCCTTGCGGTGTAAAAGGAACGTTCGTCGGGGAACACCATTGAACTTTGCACGCCTCCGTTTGGCATATGACCGGAATGACTCAATGCCATTGATATGGCGATTACCGCGGGCGAACTCATGCATCACCATGATGCACCCGGAAATGCTTTTTGTAGCCCATGTCCACCAGCCCGTTGTAGCCTCTCCAGCCGTCCGAGTGGATGCTGCTTCCGCGCTACCCGACCCCGGATCGCTCTCTGTAGCTGCTTCTTGGAGGCGTCAGGGACGACTTCCGTGTAACTTTCCCGTGGCGTTCCAGGATTCCGAAGATGATCGTTTTACCGCCCGCTCCGCGACCCTTTTTCCGCGAACGCGGCGTGCGCCAAAATAAGATTCTTCGACTTCAACCTCACCCGATAGAGGTGATGAAGCGTTACAAACCAGGGCGATCCCGATTCGTAACTTCATGAATAGCTGATTAATCGTCGGGCGGCTCCACTCAGCTCGGCGATTTCCGAGGCCGGCAAATCGGGTGCGAAATAGCGTATAATTGCTCTGAATCTAGCTTCCAAATTGTGAACGCCTGAAATACCTGCTTTTCCTTGCATAACATAACCTTAGCATACCCTGAAGATGCTGAAGTTATCCAGACCCTATGAAAATACCAAATTTTGAACATGCGATTACGTATTGAAAAAAGAGGTAAGACGATGAAAGAAAATGTAGAATTATATGACGTCGTGGCATTGACCGTTGATTTGCCAGAATATAAACTGAAAAGGAGCTATGTTGGAACTATTGTGAGAGTCTTGCAAATGGTTCTGTTTTTGAAGTGGAGTTCAGCGATAGTGAGGGAAATTCCTATGCCTCACTTGATCTAAGAGGCTGTCTAGAAAACTATAAGTTACTAGAAAATCACCCCACGGTCATTTTATAGGGGTCTGGTTATTATAGATCTGTCGGAGAAGTGAGCGACTTGATGCGAAACAAACCTGAGCTTCTCAGGAGTCATATCGGAATCCGAAATAGAAGTGCTCACAGTTATTCTGCCACCAGAAAATCTGATTTTTTATCATTGAAAATCAATAAGTTGGTTTTTAGACGGCCTCTAAGAGAGGATCAGCTTATCGTTTTGCACCATGATCCATGGTAGTGCTTAACGTGTAGTGATGAACTCTCTGGTGAACCTTTTTCTTCTTCGATAGGATCATCACATGACCATTACATATTAAGCACTACCTGATCTATTTCCAGAGGACATAGCAATTTCGGCATAGTCAATATTGTTGAACAAAACTCCACCCGACAAGAACTAATGGAAGTTTGCCGTAGCTGCTCGCCGGAATAGACCGAGGCAACAAGGTGGGTGGTTAATGTTTAAATGGAATTACGGCGAGAAATTGGTAGTAGCTCTGTATTATAGTGATGCAGGAAGAGCTTTAAACAGACCTTATGCATCTCGGTGCATTTGGAGAAAGATAGAGTCTTACGCACGAAGCGCGCTAAGTGTTGACGTGAGGTATTATTCCAACGTTCGACATGAGCCATTTCCCTTGTTTCTTTACCCACAGGGCAATGTTGTTCGCCCGGAATAATGGATTGATACGACTCCCAATAATCGCTGAAAACAATGGCCTTTTTATAAGCAGAAGGTAGGCGATCCCAGAGAACTCGGAATGTGTTTCCACTGCGATCACCGCAGGCATACGCAACGATTTCTCGGGTTTTCCTGCTCAAGGCGATCCAGACCCAAATTTTGATGGCTTTACGGAAGACAAAGGACCATACTTCACTAGCTCCAACACCCGGGTTTGCTCGGGATCAAGGGGTGCCAGCGTCGTTTCAAGAGGTGGCAGCCGCTCCGCTTTTTTAACCACGCACTCAAGGTTTGGCGACAAACCACATGGCATGCGTTCGATCCCACGCATGCTGATCATTCTTGATAAGCTTTTAGAGTGAGGTCCTTCTCTTCCTGCGTATAACTCTTGTGGGGTTCAAGCCAATACCATTAAGTTGCCGCAGGCATTCATACCATTCTTGGTCAAATCTTTTCTGCCACATTTGTGACAAGCATGCACTTTTGTTTCGATAAGCATAACTGATTTTTATTCGCACAATATTATCTATTATTACCATACCATTTAGAAATTTACTACCACTAAATCCTGTTAATCCTGTCCGATTATAACATTGCGACAAGCGTTTAGACGCAACTGCAATCGCTGCTCTTCGTATGAATCCCATAGACTGCGCGGGCAGGTCCTTGGACCTGTCCCGCCCGTGCGTGATGGGAGTCCTGAACGTCACCCCCGATTCCTTTTCGGATGGGGGTGATTATTTCGGCGTCGCCCCGGCGTTGCGTCGCGCGGAGCGCATGGTCGAAGAGGGTGCCGATCTTCTGGATATCGGCGGTGAGTCCACGCAGCCGGGGGCCACCCCGGTATCGGCGCGCGAGGAGATCGCGCGGGTGGTGCCGGTGATCAAGGCCCTCGCTCCCCGGATTCCCGTACCGATCTCCATCGACACCAGCAAGCCGGAGGTCATGCGTGACGCGGTAAGTGTCGGGGCCGGGATGATCAATGATGTGTGCGCCTTGCGCAGACCGGGTGCCCTGGAGGCCGCGGTCGCGGCCGGCGTACCGGTGTGCCTGATGCACATGCAGGGAGAACCTGGAACCATGCAGGAGGCACCGACGTATCACGACGTGGTGTCCGAGATTCGGGACTTCCTGCGCCGACGGATCGAAGTCTGCATCGATGCCGGTATGGCCCCGAATCGTATAATAATAGATCCGGGTTTTGGTTTCGGGAAGACCCTGGCGCACAACCTCGCATTACTGGCGGGACTGGGCGAGCTGTGTTCGCTCGGGCCTCCGGTCCTAGTCGGCCTGTCGCGCAAGTCCATGATCGGTACCCTCACCGGCAGGCCGGTCGCTGAACGTCTTGCGGGGGGCCTGGCGGCTGCGGTGCTGGCGGTCGAACGCGGTGCCCGCCTGGTGCGGGTGCACGATGTGGTCGCCGCGGTGGATGCCCTGCGGGTGGCCTGGGCGGTACACAAACTCGGACCGCCTGAACGGTAGAGCCTCCTGCAAAACTAAACAGATCTCAACGGCCAAAATCAAACGGGGAAACCTCCGTTCTGATTTGTTCTAACAGGAGCATAGGCTACGGAACACCCGCGAATTCTTTCACAATCTATGGGGCGCAGGAACGAGCTAAAGGGAGCCCTACCGTCAGAACCATCACGGCCCTTGAGCAACTACTCAAAGCGGTCAACATTGCCCCTGATGTGTGCGCAGTTCATAAGATTGCGAACATGGGATTTTACCATTCTCTCTATTATATCGAGAATTGTTGCAATCTCCCAGCTCGTCTTACCGTAACTATTCAGCTATCCCATGCGAGGCATCGGAGGGCTCCTCTGGAATGTCAGGACGAGAGACTGAAAAAGATTGGCTTGGAATCAACCGGTTGTAGCTTCTCTTCAAGGGATGGGAGGTCATTCGCCTGTTCTTTTAACCAAGCACTCACTGTTCGGCGCGAGACCCCAAACGTCCGTTCAATCCCGCGCATACTGGATCTCTCTTGATAAACTTTTAGGCTCTTTATGGATTCCAGACGGGTAGGATATTCTGCGCAAATTCGCCTTCTCAGCAAGCCAAAGGGGCATCGTATAACTTGCTGTTGTTGTTGAGAAAAGACTGCCTGTTCTGTCGTCAGTCAGAGTGCTACGGACCGCCACCCCCTTCGATCAGCCTGGAATCCATAAAGACCCAACTTTTATAATGAGTTCTTTCTTTTCTTCCGTCGCGCGTTCTTTGCGCTCAAGTACGCCATAGGCACCACAGGCTTTACAGTGATATTGCGAGCTACCGGATGCATTAAAGAAGCGGCGTTTGAGCGGCTACGAGGATTGGCTGCATGAGGTGATGACGACGTGCCGGACATCACGCTTTCGGAGTTGCAAAGCCGATTGGCCGCAATGGACGTTGAGATTTCCATGCAGGCCA
>Ga0209782_1000807_pt1 | contig 14803 bp, 10 predicted proteins | sample WorMetmaBAHAMAS1_FD_187390 | JGI IMG/M metagenome (GOLD analysis project Ga0209782, IMG submission 187390) | Marine gutless worms symbiont microbial communities from Max Planck institute for Marine Microbiology, Germany - Inanidrilus... | ecosystem: Host-associated > Annelida > Digestive system...
TAAAAAGACCCATTTTCGGGGTTATTGATTCCCAAGGTAGTGCAGAGACATTAGTTAGGAGAGGTGGGATAACAAATTACCATTTAATAGCATATTCATTCAGCAATATCTCTGCCAAAAATTATCAAAATCGCTTGATGTGCATTGAAGTTATAGTGTAGAACGTCATTGTCGTTTTTTTTGAGACACAGTGTATTTAGAGGGGCATTGTAATTTGTAGGCAGTGCTGCGATCCGTCCGTCTGTCTGTCTGTTCCATGGCCCTGGCTGGTTCAAAAGCGTCTTCTTCAGTGCTTCAATCCGCCCATTTTAGGGTTATGGCTCTGTATGTTCACTTGTGGGTCATGTATAAAATGACTCGACCTTTGACGTAGTTCGTTGGCCTGCTGGTTCACCTTGACACTATGTAGGTCAGCTACAAAGGTCACATGGCATGTCACTTCCCGCAGCAGTGAATAAAATGTAAACAGGAATGTTGGTGGGCTGTTCATCTCACTTACTTAGGCCTTGAGCCGTACTGTAGGTAGATAAACCACTAAAGTCTGCTGTGACGCATGGCTAGTGCGACAACGGTTACCTTCCCAGCCGCAGGACATCGCTATCGTGTGACTTGTACCAAATCATTCCATTTTGTGACAGAGGCACACGTGTGTGAGCATCACCTTGTCCAAGGTCACTGCCTAGCATGCAGTGAAACAGCCAAGAGTCGAACTCTTTGAGTTGCAAGTCAATGCCCCTAGCCCCTAACTATTAAGCTGGAATTCCACGGGACCGACACGGACACTGACACGGACATGGACATCCTCGCCGACTTCCGCGCGAGGATCATCGCAAGGATGTCGGCGTGTCCGGCGACTTCCCCATTTAGCTTGCCACGAGCCGGACACACACGGCAATCCTCGCCGACTTGTCCGACACACGCGCTGTTCCTCGCGAGGATGTCCGTTAGGGATGCGCGCGTGTACACGTGTAAACGATAAGCTATCGTGTACACGATAGGCGCATCCCTAATGTATGTCGGTGTCGGTCCCGTGAAATCCCAGTTACACCACCATGCCATGTCACACGTACTGTGAGTAGCAATGAGTCTGGTCTGGTTGCAGGCAGCATTGACTGTAGTTTGCTGCGTGTCTGTCGGTCGGTCTAGCTGGATCAGTTGGCGCTGCAGTTGTCTCCCGACGGTGAGTACGTCGACTGGCGACGGTTCCTACTTCACGCCTGTCAGCCGTGGCCGACACCTTCTCAACACGACCTACTCGACGCACTGGCTGCCATGCGCCAGATGGATCAGGATGGCGCCGGATTTGTCACCAGGGAACAGTTCGAACGGGTATCTGTCCGTCTATAGACGTCTATCATTGCGCGTGACCGAAATATCGTTCGTTGCTCAACCATAGTTTAGTCATTTCGCGGCTAAAGTTCCGCTGAACTTTGTGCTCTGAATTTTGCTGGGTCAGTGCAGTACGTCGCAGTACAATACAGTTACTAGTCGTACCTGTAGCAGTAATCTGCACAGACGGACTTTGTACACTAATGATAGACTCGTATATCTGCCGCGTATTCACGTATTCTCTTTCATAGCCTTTTGCTCTGCATGTTGTATAACAGTTTTGTGTGTTTCTTGAAGGATGCAGGAACAGATACCCGAAATCAGTTGATTTGAGATGTCCGTCTGCTCGGGAAAAATAAAACATAATAATTGTTGCAATAAAAGTGTTCGTTCCAACATTCATTTTATTGCAGCGCCTCCTAAACGAAAATAGGCGGAGCATATGCTAATTACTTCGCTTTGCCATTGCCAGGTTGAGATATGGTTCAAGCCGGTGCCAGCGATGACGTCAGCGGAGAACGCGGAGGAGGAAGAAACACCACAGGAGCAGCAGCAGCAGCAGCAGCAGCCAGCAGGGGCGTCAGCCGTGCTCGACCGTGTTGCGTGCCTGCGTCCAGTGATGTTCGACGTGTTTGCCCACCACACGACAGATCCGCCGGTGCTCGACTACCAGGAAATGGTGAGGCGTCGTTGTTCACGATTACTACCGCGTATACCATCTCGTAGTTACTTCCGTCCAGGATGACCTCTTGTCTCAACAGTCCGGAAATGTCGTGGAATTTGACAGCTGTCAGGGAAAACTTGTCAGTCAGTCATCACTGGTTTATTTCATTTTGCAGCATAACGGCTGGATTAGTTGCAACGTAGGATGATTGGATACAAATACAAGAATTCGTAAAAGTAAGTCTAGATGTGAATTAGAACTAAACGAAATAGCACGGGGAGAAGATGTTTATTGGAAAGTTCACAGGCTAGGTCTATACACCAGTGTTCAGTACATTACATTACATTACATAGAAATTATTTAAAGTCGCCTATGGTTAAAAACTGCTAAACGACTGTCCGACTGTCCGGTGTAAGCACTGGAGGTAAGTGTCAGTAACTGTCAGCCGGGGAATGACAGTAAACATTGAACACATGTTCATCCAGTCCACCCAATGGCAACGTATAACGCCGCCGGAGTTACTTATTATATGTAGTTTGTATTGTTTATCGTTTTAATTTACTGTCCGTTGCTGTAGAGTCCGGAAGAGAACCAGCCTCCAAACATGATTTACACATTACAGTACATTTGACTCTGTACATAATTATACAGATTTTCTCACTTTTGTGCACTCTATAAAGTTCATGTATAAAATGGCGCTGAAGAAGTGTTAGTGCGTGGAGTGATTTGTTTGATTGACAGCTCATGTACTTCAGCGCTGCCGCTGACGCCTACGACGGCTTCCTCCGCGCACTTGGCGTTGTCATGGCAACGCCGATGCCGCGAATTCTACTCAAGAAAGCCGTGACTTCACCCACACCAGGGTCAGTTGCGTGTATTTAATTGTCATTATATTTAGCCCGCCCCTGCCTGCCTGGTTGGTGGGCTATATGTTCTGCTCCTGATTTTATTTATTTCTTCATTTTTAACGGTTCTGTCAGAGACTAATTTCTTAGGATGTACTGAACCAGTCTTCAACAAATATCAAAATAATTGGCAGACACATGGGCGGAGATGATAAATCTGACATTCGTTTTCAGACTGTTCAAGGACGTTGCTATGGTAACGAATTTTTGGTAGAAACAGCAAAAGAGTTGAAGAAAGGCCGAGTTAAATTGCGTGTGACATGCATATTCATAGCTGGAGCTGGCTGTGATGCGTGCACAGCTCTGATGGCAATGAAGCAGCGGAAGAAGAATTGTTGACGACACCTTCGTACGGCGCCGACGTGTCGCTTGACGCACTGCACACCGTCAGTCATTGTCCACTCTGTCACTCACGGACCGCACTATTGCAATGAGTCTGTCTGTCTCTGTGTCTGTCCTCGAGGATATCTTGGAAACCGCACGTCTGAACTTCATCATATTTTCTTCTGCTATGGCTCGGTCCTTTTCTGGCGACTTTCCGAATTATGCGTCCTGTACTTCCGGTTTTGTGGATGACATCACGCTTTCCCATAATGGGCCCTGTGGCGGCGTGACGCTACCGCAGCAGCTACACTGGAGTGCTGTGCACAGGATATCACCCCTTCTGCATGGTGTTGGTTGCGTTCTGTCCTAGACGACGGCGGGCGCCAAGACTAGACGAGTCCTTAGCACCAGGGGTGCTGCAGCAGTGTGCGATGCACCGTTGCCTTGGTTACTCCAGGAGCCGGCAACCCTGCAGTCTTCTGATTACAACAGTTGAAATTACACTATAACATTTATTGAAACGAACGTCAAAAACAGAAAAATATCGAATCGTCAGTGGCAAGTGAAACTCATCTCCGTGAATTGCTCTGTAGCTTTTTGTTTTGCAAATTTCTTAATAAATGCCGTGTCGACGTTAAATTCACACAAATGTTTTGCTACTATGCCACTTTAATGACCAACGTAGATGGTGAGTGACCATGCAGACCACAAGTTTTCAATGAAATGACCTTTGAGGCTTTGACCTCGACATCCCTGGCACTGTGCTTCATCTTGACCCTGTCCAGGTTACAGTGAGAGGTCAGTCATGACTGCTGCTGTTTGTCCGGCTTAATAGTGTAAAGATAATTTGAGCTGTAGTGAGCTCATAAGGACATCTTTACTAATTTACTGTATTGTGGGTCTGCACTCTGCATGTGTAGAGGCCTACGTAGTTCTAAACGCGGGTGTACATGTGTAAGAATGTTGTGTCGTGAAGCTTCAGGCAATAAAACGTTGTAGCTTCTTTTTTGTGTGACGCCGTGTATAGTTGTACTAATAGAACTGTTTGTATTTGACTGTCAGGTGCTGTGTCACGGTCGCAACGTTGACGGAGAAAGTCATCGCTTTGCGGGCGATTCCAATCCGGAGGATATGTTGTCAAAGGTCCGCTATATAGTTGCTGGTTATCACGCCCCAGTAATTACGGACTGTTGTGATCAGCGTTGCTGTATGTTAGTGTCTGTCTGTCTGTCTGTCCGCATGCGTCCATGCACCAAGTCCGAACTTCACCAAATGTTCTGTACATGTTGCCTGTGCAGGTCGTGGATCGGTTAATTTTTATGGCGTTGTAATACATTATGTACCTCCAGTTTTGTAGACATCGTCATGTTTTCCTATGCCTGTAGACCAATGGCAACGTTATACTAGCACAGCAGCCTCGCTGTAATGTTGTACACGCTAACAACCCTGCTACGTGGCATTAGTTGCATAATATACTGTCCTAGATTTACGAGGCAGCAGGTGTCAAGACTAGACGAGTCCATCCCGCAAGGGGTGCCGCCGTGCAGGGCGAGTATGCGATGTTTTGTTGATAAAATTTTCTCGTTCACGCTAGCGTGAAGTTATTAACAGTAATTCATCGCTTTAATTCAACACTCGATAGCTTTTAGTTTCTTAATTGTCATGCTTGCACTGCGGCAATTTAGCCGAGTGGCTATATATTCTGCTGCTGTTTTTCTTTTTAAATCGAAGATCAATTATCTCAGGATGCATCAGACCGAGATGAGACGTTGCCATGGCAACCAATTTGCGGGCAATATCAGGGAATTTGCGCAGGCTGCCTCTAGCTGTAATCTCACCTTCGTTCATGAGACTGGCATTCCAAAATGTACTGGATGATCGCAACGCCAATACAAGAACATTAAATGGAAGTGATCACTCTGTATATATTGTATAGAAATTTGATGAGCCCTCATCCAGAAATCTGGCAGTTTATACGAGGTTAGAACTTAGAATGTGTACATTAGGCATTAGTCAGTGCTCGGGTTAGTTCGGCTACGTTCGCTAGGAGGTGGTACCGCTGGGCATTGCGGTGATCAGTAATCAGGTTTATTTCACTACTGTTCGCTAGGGGAGGCGACACTGCTAGCGAGGACGGGCTACAGCCTACAGGCCAGGCTTTACCACGCAGTTCTGAATGTTGTGTTGTACTTCGTCCTTCGTCAGTGCAATAAGATGAGACATGGATCTACGCAGGTTCGTCTGAGCGGCGTCTACGAGGAGCTGGGCAGTGCTAATCACGACGCGGTGCCACTGTCGTCACTTGTGTCACATCCTGTCCTCCAAGAACTCATCTCAGCTTGTACCACATACAAGACTGTTGTGAGTACCGCTCACTGCCACTAAAACGACTACTACACTGTGCGTCTCAAATAGAAATGCTATCTTTGATGTTTGTGCTATCATTATTCTATTTAATTTCTCATGCCCATTTGCTATTACTTCCGTAACTTGCTGCGAGTTTACGAATGTGGTAATGACTCATTTTGACGTCACTGGTTGCTTGTCAACATGCCAATTACTAAAGAAGATAAGATTCTGATGAAAAATTTGTTCACATTAAAAGGCTGCAATGCTAAGAGAGTTTACTAGCAAATGTGGAATGTAGGCAGCGTCTATAAGTTGTTGCAAAAGCAATATGGGTTAGGCCTACTGGGTCGGTCGACCATCGTCCCGGCAGCGGCAGACAACAGTGCCCACACAGCTGATAACATTGATCTTGTTTATGAACTGGTGTGGCTAGGCGAAAAATAACATTTTCACACTATACTCAATAATACAAACTTATTTTCTGCAGAAAATTATCAAAATTTGGCTGATGAATATCGAAGATATAGTGAGCCAATGCACCATCATTTTCCAGACACAGTATACAACATAACTGAACAGACTATTTCCAGGATTCATGTTTCCCCAGATAGTATAGACTTTAGTTAGGATAGGAGGGATAACAAATGTGTTCGATAGTGTACTCTCTCAGCAACATTTATGCCACATGTTACCAAAATCAGTTGATGTGGGTTGAAATTATAGTGTGCAACATCAGTGTCGTTTTTTGAGACAGTGATTGCCACTTTTTGGTAAGCAAAATGCCTCCGACAGACAGAATGACGACAGAACTCGACCGGTAACAACAGGCTGCTTATGCTATATCTTACAGAGCGACACAGCATAATAAATGTAAAATATTGGGGCACTTTGAATTTTCTTTTAACCGGGGAGGCTGCCCAATCCCCGAGATTGGGAAGTTGATGTCTAGACAGTAGTACATGCTTCAGCTGGTGTGTGACAGGATGTGAGGTCACTGATGTGTGGACAGCAGACAGCGATGGCGCCAGTCTACGACAATGAAATGATGACACAACTACAACCATAGAGCTCGTTCATCCACCGTCGACGAAATACCACCTCAACACTATAGGCCTAACCGCGGCTGAAAAGTTGGAGGGGATCATATGTCGGGTGTATGTTGATTCCCTTCCGATTGCTATCGTTATTCCCCCCCCACCTCTGTTGCATTCACTGATTTCGCTCTCTTTCTCCATCCATTCCATCCCCATTTAAACCCAGAATCTTCCCGTGTGGGTTAATGAAAAGTTTAAGTCCCTCTGTGAAGTTATGCGTTGAGCTCAATGAAAAAAAATGACAGTCACAAAAGTTGAAGGGGACCATATACACTTGGTTCCCAGGTTCTCAAACATTGAAGGGATGCATTCCACGGGTATCATAGGGCTGCTGCGCCTCTGCTCAACACTGCCGAACACTGTGCTTGAGTTGTATCACAAACAATCTCCACTAGTCCACTTACTGCCAGTGTACTTCTCAAATGAGATAATTCGTAGTCGATCATCAGTGATATGTTACAGACTTACAGTTAAACAGTATTTTGTCACCGCACTTAAGTTACACATATGCATATATGTACCAAACACTCGTCTCATCAGTTCTATTATATTCTGGTAGTTAAGCTCTTGCCATATCCCTGCACTGAAGGATCCCGCATAGATCCCATGAAAGCCTCGTTAAGCCCGGCAAAATTGGGTTCCACCCTTTTCGGTGCCTTCTTCCATTTAGCCGTTCGTGCTAGTTCATGTAGTCATGTGACTGCCCCAGTGGCAGCCCTGTAGCAAATTACAGTATAAAAGTCGGTGTTAGGTCATTTCTCATTTGGAGAGCTTGTTGGACACTCATCGAGTGCATTACTGGTCTCTTGCAGCCGGCTGTTTGTGAGTTGGCTCTGCCAAACAGCCGAGTCATCAGCTTGCGGAAAACTCGATGCCAGGAGCAAAGGAAGGGTAATGATGTGGGGTTGGTTTCCCTGAATGTAGCGACCAAAACCAATGAAAATTTCAACTGAAATTTGGGGAAGCCATTCATCTTCTAAGCGTTCTGTTTGCTCTTTTGAACTTGTCCAACTAAAATTGAGTTCTGGAAAGCCACGCTACTCAAGTCAGCTACCGAAAGTTTCACAGGAAAGCCATGAATCCGAAGTCTCCAAATCCAAGTAAAGTATTCTGAACCAATGATACCCTGAGAATTGCTTCTGAACATGGGAAATCTGTTGTTGTTGTCGCCAAAATGATGAAACACAAGACTGAACATGTATACACAACTGGTGTACCGTGTATACGCAGCGTAAGGAAGCGGTAAGCTTCATACAAGACTGCCAGCCTCTTTGTTGGTGTCTCCATCCATTCTAAACATCGTGAGAGTTCAACCCTTCTAAGTTCCGCTCCTCCCTTCCCGTCCTACTTCTCTGTCTTCTCTCATTCAGTCCCATTCCCTTCAATAGCAGGAAGCGGCCAAGGAGTGGAGTGCTGTAAGCTCTATTGGATTAGCCTAGGGCAAAGCACCAGCCAAGTCTCTTAATGAACTAGTATACATTGCAAACCCAAAACCTAACATCCTATTTAAAGTGACACAAAAATTTCACAGAAAAATTAAACAATCTTTCAGACAAATTTTGTGTCACTGTCCTGAGGATTCTCAGGGCTGAAATTTTGTAGGGTCAGGACCCAGGGAGCCTCAAAGGTTCGATGCTCATGACCTTATTACTCTCGTAAACTCACTCATCGGATCTGTTTCACAATCACGTATGTCGTCTGTCCACTTCAGTCCATCAAGTGATCGAATGGCAACGTCCGTTAATAACAACAAACAGCAAAGGTATCTATTTACACACATGGTAAGTACATGGACCAGTGAGCACAGCTCATGCACGGCACAAGCGTCACTGTCACAGCCATTCTCACACTACAAATTATCATACAGCTGCTATACAATCAGTGCATTCATAGCTTTGTCACCAAGCGCATTCAACTATGCATAAAGCTTGCTGTCTGCGGTTTCATTTGCGATCTCTCAATTACTGGTAGCACAAAACGACAAACCGTCGGAGAGCTTGAGTGAAAACGCACAGTCAGTTACACCGTGCTGAAGACTACGACATCTGTTCATTAGAAAAATATCACACTCTTACGACAGTTACACTATTATTAAACCAGTCTAAACTTTGCTTCTTGTGTAAATCATTTTTTTTTTAGTTTTATAATGTACGATGCTTGCTACCTCTTTTTAGCACATAGTACACATGTTATCTGTCGTATTTAAAGATCTGGTCTGTACAGACCTGCTTCCGTAAGGTTTTGAACGAAGATTGTTGACAAATCGGCATAATCATAGTCACAGTGCTATACAAATGTCAGTATCACAGTTACTATTAATTCTTATACAAGAACCTTCCTTAATAATGAAGTGGCCTGCAACTGCAGACAGCCGACAGTCACAATGAACTTGTACTGATCAAACTCTGAATATGACTTTACAAACAATGGAATTCTTGTGTCAACAGACAACTACAGTGTGCTCCACGACAACACACAGATCTACGGTGAAAAACAACGACACTGTCCGCAAAACAATGCAAATAAGTTAAAGGACGCAGAGAAACGGCCGGTGTCGACGTGTTTGAGCATCTCAGTGGATGCGCCACAGTTCTACCACGTGCTGTACTCGAATGAATCGTCTTGACCAAAGAAGTAGAAGAAGAGAAGAATTGTGACAAAGACGACCGTGTTTCCCGCAATGACGAGACCACACGCACCCCACTTGATCTGCCAACGTCACATATTCACAGCACTGCAGTGAAATATCAGCACCAGAATATATCAGCTACCACATCGCACTTGAAACAGCACGGTCCAATTGTTATTAATCCTGTTTTTCAAGACCCAAAATGTCAGCATGAAATACAAAGTATCAAGACGTTTACTGCACTTCACATTCAGCCCTTGCAACTGACTATATGTGTGCATTATTCTATAAATGATAATATTTATCGCTGAATTGACGTGCAATAAGTCTTAAAATAAAACAAAGAAATGTACCTACCAATAACATAATGTTTAAACAGCTGACAGACTAACCACATCAATTTATTCTAGATTCATAACTCAATTTTTTGCACATAAAATGACAGCTTCAGGAATTGTAGCAGTGTTTATATTGAAGAACTGGTTTGCAACTGCCATTTCAAGAATTCAGATTGCAACAATTTTTTAAGTAGTTTCACAGATTTCATCTACCGTAAATCCCCGAATAAATGCCCCGGTGTTTACTCATACAATAGATCAGAATCAGAGCCCCCGGCATTTATTAAATCAGCCTCAACACAGCAGCTTTCTCGTAGGAATTTATTTCTGCGTATTCCACCACCTCGAGTTGATGTCATAACCTTTGTTTTTTTGGCAGCTGCCATTTTTACACGAAACGTGCCTGTGTCAAATATGACGTACCACTTGACGTCATGCAGCGTTTATCGGAGACCCGTGTTTACTCGTACAATCGATCTAGACCCCCAGCACGGCGTCTAATTGAGACCCGGCGCTTATTCGGGGATTTACGGTATTTTCAACTAATTTCAAGGACCTTAAAGATGGAAGTGAAGCACCCATCCAGCCAGTCTGTGAGACAGGATTGTAGCTTGGTCAACTGACAAGTCAACTGACAGGATATCTATAGTAGTCATGGTTCAACGTACCACTTGACCAGCACGTGCAAGGACAAGAGGAAGTCCGTATGCCGAGACGACAATGCAAGAAGTGATAAAGATGCAGATCTCAATGAGAACACTCGACATCTCGACCGTCTCGGCAAACCGGCGAGCAATCAACGTCGGCACCGGGGACAGCGCGTAGAACACCAGCACGAACATCGGCCACCAGTTGCTGATACACACACAACCGCTCAAACATCTCACACTCACGCCGGCCTTTCTGCCCACCTGTATTAGTTTCACCACTGGCCATTCTCCATGTCATCCTCTGCCCATTTCTGAAGAAAACTGTTTCAGATAAATGGCACCAGATTTTTACCAGCCAGACGTCCTTCCTGTCACCCAACCAGCAGTTTCAAAAGTGCACAAATAAGCCACTCACACCAGCCGTCGGTCTGATCCAATCCTTTCTCATTCACCACTCGACTCAGGAGTTGTATCAGGATACAAGTAGCTTTCAGCAGCCAGTTAAAGTTACAATGACTTAAAACCACAACAAAGAGCAATTCAGTAAGTAGCACACAGACTCAGGATCGACAAGCTGTTACATTTGGTACAGCCCACACAGTCCTTAGGTAGTGGACATATATCAACAGCCAATATACCATCTGTACTATAATACATATTAATATTGTTTAATATACTGTAACAATGCACCCACAGACATTTATTGTATGACCAGCAATCTTTCCTGAAGTTATACATTATCTGAATGGATACGTAAAAAACAGAAATGTTGTAAGCAACTGGCGTTCCTTTACAGGCTGGATATGAGGATACCTTTCCAGCTGATATCATGTTAACTACCTGTGCCAAATAATTACCTGAAGTGATCTCAAAGCACTGACAACAAACATGGAAACCACATGGCCTCATCAATCATCATTTCCTAGATTCACTTTCTAGTGCAAGATTCTGCACTCTTACTTCATCTATTCCACACCAACTGCCACTGCTCCGTTATTATTTCGTGAACTGGTCTTCTTTCATGCACAGTACTCATAATAGACTGAGGTCCGGTTTTTCCACAGCAAATTAATCTCCCATTAATTTAATCCGGCACTAAATCCGGCAGATAATGATCAATTTACACAGTTGGCATTTTTCCACCGGCAGTTCGTCAATTAAATCGTCCTATCTGCCGGATTTAATGCCGGATTAAATTAACGGGAGATTAATTAGCTGTGGAAAAACGGACCTGAGTTTCCCAGGAATAATGTTCCAGAATAACTGGAGATGGATGGATATTGCTCATCAACAAAGTGTACTAGCACTAGGGCTTGCCTCAATCAGCTTTTGATCGCGATCAGTGATTGTGAACAGCTGTTGATGACGTCACGATCATCGATCACTTCGCTAGGTGATCGAGACAAGCCCTAAATAGCACTAAAAAGGGTCAAAGTCAATATCAGAGCCACACTGGTGAGCTGTCGGCTGATGACTGATGGACCAAAATATAAACACATAAACAACATGGCTGACATCGTGGGATGACCTGTGTGAGCCAAAGGCCCGATTCATAGACGGTCTCAGGACAATTTTGAGACGGTTCCTAAGATGAGATCTTGTCTTATTCCTAAGACCAATTCACGAAACAGTTATGACAATCATTCATGAAAGAAATCACACATTTATCTCCTTCACAAAATAACTAATAATGCAGACCTGTATTCTGGCAGGGCACAGCCAAGCACAAGCAGAGTTATCCCGGTTGATGCCAAGAATGCCAAAGATATCAGTCTACAACACCAGCAAACTTGGTTTAAAACCAAAAGTTAATATGAGCTTTGGATCTGGTTATAAAATCAGTAATAACTTGTGTTTAGAAATTAGTTTGAGCAATGCAATTCTGCTTCATTGAATCTTTACACATGTAATCAGAAATATCCACACACGAGACTCACGACAGTAGAATGTTAAACAAAACTGTCATTACAGTTAAGTGTAAGCTAAGTGTGGACTACTACATCACTGCATTCTGTCAAATATACCAGATGCAACAGTAACAAAATGACAAAGAAAACACACAATACAGCATATCATTTAGCAACAGACATGCAAAAAAGCTGTTCCTATTTTGAGACGACAATTTTAATACCAGTACTGACATCCATTGGGACAAGAAAGGAGCACAGAAAGAGCAACCTCCTCTTCCATCAGAACTTCAGTGGATGAAGAGAGGATGTGAACAGGATGTTGGTGATAGTTACTCACTCTGTATTCATGGAAGACCAAGGGAAGACCAGATGACCCAGTTTCACTTGGGAAAATGCCCATTAAAACCAAGTAGTAGCAGTTATTAATCAAAAACAGCATGTTGTAAAATGCCAAAAATATAAAATGTAAAGTGTTAAACTGTAAATAACTTACGCTATTAGATCAGCAATGAGCAGTAGTGAAAATTCATAAAACACAATATACATACATACTTGTACAATGTGCAATATACAGCAATGCATGTCAAAACATTACATACACATCTCAAAATATTTCAGTGACACAAAAGATAGCACTATACAGCACTACAGTAATTTCAGTAAATATACACCAGTGAGTCACTTTATCTATAACTCAGTTACAAGCTTTTAACTAATAAATATTTTTCGTTAAAAATCTGGTTAAAACTTAATCAATGCAAAATCAAAGCTAGGGAAAAATTCTAACTGGAAACACTAAACTATCTAACCCTACTGCAAACCCTAAACCAATGGAACATGTAATCTGTATATAAACCTCTCTCTGTCCAATCATGTGTTAACAATTGCTACTAAGTGCCAACAAGTGCAGTAGACAAACTGACAACTGCTTCACAATATTGTGCTGTTTTTGTACCTTGCAGCATGCATACCCAGTACTGTAATATTGTTACCTTTAATTCACGATCAATAATAAATCAAAAATATGTCCGTTAGATCAAGCCCCAACTAAAATGCAGCCAAGCAACCTCAGTAACTAGCAAAGCGACTGTCTGGGAAGAGTGTATACAAAATAACCTACTATGTGTGTGTAAGCTTGTCAAGTACTGCAAAAACTGAACTTAAATAAGCTGCTAAGCCATAAGTATGAGCCAATCAGTGCTGCACACAGCCTTCACAGGCATCTGCATGGATAATGTCATAGTAACGTTATTTAAGTCCCCATAAAATAATAGGAACGCACTATAGCCATGTGGACGGCTATTATTAAGACTAGGTTAGACCTGGGGGACTTTATACAAAGCTGAAAAATGGCTTATATGATGCAGAATTTAATGAGTTTCAATAGTACCCAAAAGTCCCCCTTGAAGAAAATTTTTTACAGGGCAAAATTCAAAATGGCCAAAAATTCTGAAATTTGCCAATAATGAGAAGGCTGGTGTCAACTACTTCACACAAGCTGTCAAAATTTATTTTGTTACACACATTATGTAGCACTGCTACAGTATACAGCCTTAAAAATGGTTGAGGTCAACTTTGGCTAAGTCTAGAGGCTAAGACTAAAGGCTTAGACCAAAAGATACACATTTAACACAGGGAATTCCCAAGTTAAGACTGGTTCAGCTTGGAAGTTGACCTCACCCATTGCTCTGGCTGTGCTAAACAGTTTGTTAATATTTAAACTACATTACGAATTTCGAAAACAGTGGTATAACATACCACGAATTCCTGCCATATTTTCAGTTCAGTAAAGCAATAATAACGACAATAAAGATAATTTTCCTGCTTCGAAGACAACATAAACAATCATAGAGACGAAAACAGCGTCGAAAAAAACATAGATTAAATTAGAATCGTAACGCATATGGTAGGGATGCGACATCGTGTAATTTATTAGACGTGCATACAAAACGAAAAAAACGTTAATATTTCGACCACTATGTTGGGCGATAAAAAATCATACGAGGGCCTAGCAGTGGCTAGGATAGCGCGAGATGCCCCCTTCCCTATTCCACCAGAAATCCCGGCATCATCCTATCTGGGTGATGCGTTGTCAGAAAGTAGCAAAGATATCCATCTATCCAATGCACCCTGTGACCACAATGCACAAACGTCACAGATAGACGGACACTGACATCCTAGCTAAAAATGCATACATTTCTCAGTCACAGTAATGTAATAGACGTAGACATTAACGTAGAGAAATTGCGAGCATAGGCCTATGCCTCTATGCCCGCATCATATATTGTAAACTACATTTACTATACTAATATTTAATTTCTATTACCAACTTCGGTTTCCGGTTCCTTAAATTTCTCTTTTAAATCATATATAATTGGTTGGTCATCCCAGAATCTATTAATGTTAAGCAGTCACATGTGTTACGAGCTCAGCTACTTGTAATGAAGTTCATTCAATCGATTATTGCCTTTACCTTTCTCTTCAGCCTTTGACTTTAGACCAATAAGGCCTTTTCAACAAAGGATTACATCCAAAATGGCCACAGAGTAACAGATGACAATGACTAAAACTAGAAAACCTAGCGGTATATTGTCGCGCCTCTGAGGGGGAG
>Ga0209782_1000808_pt1 | contig 14802 bp, 12 predicted proteins | sample WorMetmaBAHAMAS1_FD_187390 | JGI IMG/M metagenome (GOLD analysis project Ga0209782, IMG submission 187390) | Marine gutless worms symbiont microbial communities from Max Planck institute for Marine Microbiology, Germany - Inanidrilus... | ecosystem: Host-associated > Annelida > Digestive system...
TCTCTAATACTATAATTTTCACTGTACTTCAGCAGTGTGCAGTGCTGCACATTCATTACATTAAAGCTGATCGACCGCTTACGCGAGACACGTTGAACGACCCCTGATTACTGACAAACAGACAATTCCAATGGACTGGTAATGGTCATTCGCAACTACCGTTGGTTGAACTCGGCAAGCCGAGTCCTAATATCGACCTGCTCCGCACCACTTGTTCAAACGAGAGAGCATAAACGATTTTCACTGTTTGACCTTGATCTTTGACCTACAACCCCAAGAGAATGCCACAGACAAACGGACGGACGCTACCAAACGTATTATCGTCCCTGCTACGCGGTCGATAATAAACATGATGCAAACAACACACTGCATTTGTATCAATTTTCCTCATTAGACAAACCTCAATGTCTGATATAGCAGAACGCAAACTGCACGACCAATTGACAAGACGTTTACTTCGATAAATCAGACCGCTGTCAAATAATCGGACGAATGCCTCGTTTACTGCACGATTCATTTTCTACAAAACAAACAAAACCCACCATAACTAGCTGGTAAACAACATGTAGCACGCGACTGGTATTAAGTTCAAGAAGAACAAAATGTAATTATGGTCAGAAACACAAAAAAAAACAATTCTAAAAGAAAAGCAACAAGATTGCCCAAAGTAATTTGGGAACAGGCTGTGCTATGCCACAAACTCCCCACTGGTTACAATGTGGCAAGCGACATTCGCCCCCCAAATTACTCCGTCCCATGGACCGATCCCCTATCCCAACTACCTGCCTCATCGATGGACCCATCCGACCTAAATCCCGAACCGCATCCATATCTTATCAGCCGTAATAATAAATAATAAGTGACGAATGTTTATAGCTATGGATCGTAGTGTCAAATTTTCTTTTCATTCGTGAAATTGCTTTCCCAAGCATGGTATTTCGTAAACGGAATCACTATAGAAGCCATATTTGTTTCATATGTTCATACGACAAGTCGCAGAATGCAACTTCATTATCGGAAGTTGCCGCATCAAAGTGCGCAATAAAATTGCAGGACTGAGATCGCACTTATAATTGCAGCATTGCCCTTCTATGAAAAGCTGAATGGTGGACAAAGAAACGTTATGCCGGTGGGTGATTTTTAGCGGTTGACGTAAATGTTTTGCATTTCTTTCACTGCTTTGACAATCTAGGTTGAGTGACAGTGACAAACAGCAAGGCAGCTGACATGCAAAAATGAGACATTCATCTCTGAAGGCACCTGTTCCAAACACGTAAAGGAAGATAGAAAAAGACGGGACCGGGCTAACCCAGGTTCGCTAGAAAAAAAACAGGAATAGAGCTGTTAAACAGAAGTGGTGGTGCTGGTAGTTGTGTGCACATATCAAGTATGTTTCGGACCTCATCTAGAGTAAAACATGCTCGAGTCCAATCGACAGACATGCCGAGACGCCTCATCTGGTCATAAATCTGAGCAATTTTCCTGCAAAATATACAACAACTTGAATCAACTCAACAACCAACTGGTTTACAAACTCTTCAGAAAACTTGCTGAAAGAAGATAAATGCCAATGACATCAGAGCATCAATCGGCAATTTGTAAGACAAGCAGAATCTTTGGGGCAGGATAAACTGACAGATAGTTATTATTACTCTGTTGTGAAAATTCACTGACAGAAAATCCAAGTAAATATACAACAGCATTGTAGTTTGCAGACTTGCTGCCAAGATATCCAGAAGCACATGCAATGCAAACAAAAACTGTTTCTAACAAAAGTAGAGAAAACTTTTTTTACATTATTTTTTTTTATCAAAAAAAAACAAAATAAATTGCAAACTGAATCATCTCATCCAGTCTGCATCATTGTCCTTCTGTCCCAACATAACTACAGACTATTTGCAACTGCCAACAAGTCATTTACTTCAACAAGAAGCATTTGAAAAATGTTTGACCCATTCGCCACTGTGAGCCGCCGCACGCCCAATCACCAGGTGTCGCTACTGTCGCACACCGCCTGCGCATCGATGTCCACGACAACGACAATGTGTGACAGAGGGGACCGCTATGGCCCCATAGAATGGGCCAAACAATCTACTACAAACTGTTAGTAAACTGAATGCAGAAGAGGGTCAAATGACAGCAACTGGAATGCACTAATATCTATATACTTTAGAATATAAGAATAACGCTGGAGGCAACTAGCGGCTATGGCTGCACTGCCCAGACGAACATGCTCATGCTAGACGTTATGCCTACAAACTGATGCATGGTCTCATAGTGACAGGAGACTAAAGTCCACCTAGCTTGCTGCAGCTCCATGGATGCATATGGCAGGTACAAGTTGCAAGTGTTGTGGGCTAGAGCAGAGCTCTAGTAAGAGAAAGAAGTAGATAGCGGCATAACACAATTCCTCCGATCAACGTGTCATAACATTGCTTAAACTGACATTTCAAAAATCTGCTTTAGTCGGTAGCGAAAAAAACAAAGAGCCTCTTGATACATACTCATCTTTCCACCTGTTAACCTCATCAGTGAAGCATTGTCGACCAAGGTCATGTCGAGTTAGTTTCCGTTCACGCCACAGTTTCTGTTCAACAACTGTCTGAGTCGCAATGCCAGCATGATCAACACCTGGGACCCACAGTGTTACGTGCCCGCACATCCGATGCCTGGTGAACATAATGTACACACAGCCCACAGTCAACTGTCCAAAGATGCTAGTTTATACTATAAAAAACACCGGTGGCTGCAGCTGCTGCTTTAATCTTGTGTTATCTGCCTGTATTCTGTAGTTTGCTCCAGATTAGGCCAAATTCATATATAAATTCATATATGAATTAAAGGATTCATGTTTCAAAGACATTATATCTTTCTTGTGCTGAAACCAGTATCAATTACCGCATCAAAGGTGTATTAAAGATAAAAAAGTCAACAGGTAAAAATAAAATAAGCTGCAGATAACTTTACTTCAGAACATTGGAAAATGATGATTGATGAGGGTGACAATAATAACAACATCAAAAATGTTGAAGTTCAGTTGCGTGCAAAATTCACATTACTTTCAGGAATACAGTGCAACTTCAACTGTTGATAATTAACACATAAGGTTATGGCGGAATGCTTACCATCGTACAAGTGCATCCTCAATTGCAGCACCCACAGCATGACCAAGATGAAGCTGACCGGTAACATTGGGAGGCGGAAGACATAATACAAATTTTTCACGATGACCATCTGTCTTTCCCTCAAACATTCCAAACTATGCAACTGACCACAGGATCAAAGCATCTCCTCTATTATATATATATATTATATATACATATAAATATAACAAACACAGTTTATCCATATAATGTTAACTACGACGAAAAAAAACTGCAAAAATCACAAAAATACACAACAGCACATAAATGTCAATGTAATGCTAAGTAATATCACTTTTCTTAATATAATTTTTGCAGTTTTTATCTGTTGCTGTTAACATCATGGATAAACTGTCATTCTTATATTGCTGTTTTACTGCAAATTTCAGTATTTTTATAGCCCTTAAGGACAGACAACAAGCACCACTATGCAGTAGCACACTAAATTCTGCTGAACTAGTCCAACTTTTTTGAGTAATCATGATTGTTTCAGTAAGTTAACACTGCCACCACACTGAATATTGGAAATCACAAAATTTTATTGGCCGATGGGGTCCAGAAGGCCAACATGCATCACTGTGCCAAATTTGGTCAAAATCGGTCAATGGATTGCTAGTGTAAATATCAAAGCAACCTCCAAAAGGCATATCCTTGCATGAGTCTGCGTTGTTTGAGCCATAAAGTGCAAAAATCCACCACCAAAAAAACTTGGTTATATTTTATACATTTGCCCACAGGCCCTGCTGGATGTACATACACCAAATTTAGTACAGCACTAGGGGTCACAAACATTATCATTCAGGGACGTCAATTCTGTGAGGGATCAAAAATCCATATTCTGCATTTAACAAAGCCAATAGCAGTTAACATATGGCTGGCACGACTGCACAGCCTGTGATACCTTAACAGTGACTACTTGAACTATGACTATTAAGTATCATAACAAAATAATTTAAAAAAACTAGACATCACACCTGTAAAATCATAGCAACAATACATGGAGAAACATACTAACAGATCTTGAGATAATAAAAAGACTGGTCTGTTTAAAAAAAACATGTAATTTACTAATTAGTGCGAAATCAACATGCTGGCTTCAAAACACTATTCTATCTTCAGCCAACAACCATCATAGCCATGTTAGTAACTAATATTCTACACATCATGCCAAACTAACCAAAAACTCTTCTGTACATTCTGGTCTAAAGAATCCTTGTTTTTCCCACCATGAATACCATGCTGCCTCCACATACTTTGGACTATAAGCATCTGGTAAAGGGCAGTGTGTGTCTACAAATAAATCAAAAATGTACATGTCCAAATATATATGCTCATTGTACAAATTACCATAAGCAAGGTTCAAACTCTGCACTTAACTATACAGTGCATGTAAGATATCAACAGTTATGCTCAGTAGTAGAGCGGTTAGGGACTAGACCAGTGATTCAAAGGTCATTAGTTCAAATCATGGCCCGCCACACTGGCAAAAACTTGGTAACAACTTTTTGTTACCAACTGAGCCTCATATTGAACTGTGAGAACCATTTGCCATCGTGCAAAAATGCAAAAGCAGAAAAATTTAAAACAAACCAAAATGGAGTAAAAAAATTGTTGCTTGCTGTTTGTACTGTCTATTTTTGCTATGTTCCTTGTCACCACCATTAGCTTACTTGTTCACATAAACTGTTTTGGTTTTGCAAAAAAAAATCCAAGTGAAGAAAAATATAAAACTGCAGTCAATTTAAGGAAAGCAAATAACATGATCACTGCCTAATACATAAATTCATGGAAAGAACATAACTAATTCCGAACATAATATTCCGTGAAGACTGATCATTGATCATAAGCAAGTTACCAGTAATACTCTTACCTTTAACGTCTCCAGAAATTGAAGGATGATGATAATCAACAGATTTATCTACAGCCTGTACAAATAACCAAAAATTTTACTGTATGACTGCTAACAAACGAGATCAATGTCTGATTGTCACTCATACGGATAAAATTTGGTGAAGTTCGCAGGCAGACAAACAGACTTCGCATCCATCCCTGAGAGCAAAGTAATAATTTAATTTTAAGCTAGTTATACAGAGTTACTTGGTAGCATCTTACTAGACTATTGATAATGTTCGTGTGACCAATCCAATTCATCCTGGCTAGTAATCAGTACCATAATAGTGACACAACAGTATATAACACAACATACTACAATCTGTACTAACAAATACCATTATTTCTGTGAAAACTATGTGAAATGCCTCACTTACTGTCATGCCATGTATTGAGCAAGGTACATTAGACCTCAAGGCACTGTAAACCGATAAGATTGTGACCTTAGTCAGCTAAAGCCTTACTTAGGGATGCATGCATGTACATGTGTAAATGTGTACAAGACAACTATCATACAAATGTACATAAAAATGATAGGATGGCAAGGATGAAATTTATTGAAAATGAAGAATCTCTGAATCAACTAAAACAGTCAATAACACATGACATTTTCAAAATTTTCATCTGCCACGCTTACATCACATCACAAGCAGCTGTGGCCATTTCTTTGTGATATATATTATATAGCAGCATTATAGCATGGTATATATAATATATACCATGCTATAATGCTGCTAGTGACTAAGAATTATCAGCTTTTTTGATACTGGCTGCCACTGCCATACTTGCGAGAATAGTTTACAGAAATCACAACAATGACGATTTGGCTATTAGCTGTAAACATTCTTGTAAATGTTTATACAAGTTGTGTGTACATGGTTACGAAACCTCACAAGACTGGTAGACAGATATGAGAGATATGACTGGTATGAGAACAGAAAGAAGAATGGAAATGGGGGAAATGCACACAGCATGATAAAACATGCAAAAGGGAAAGGACAGAGGGCAGTGCAATAAGCCCCCATATGGGAGATCCCCCATATGGGTGACAGATCTAGAGGCAAACCCTCCTAGGATAATTTAAATCTCTCAGTCCAATGTCACACCTAATGGCCTAACTGTCATTGCTGTGATTTCTGTCGTCGCTATTCGGTTTGCAACTTGATAAAAATTTGCTTACACATCTAATAGGTACAAGAATCATGCAGAGTAAGTTCATGAAAATCAAAGCTAGAACAAAAAACTTATGAACAACTTATAACTAATGTTTTCAATGTTTTGGCAATCAAAACACAAACTGCTCAAATAATCATAACACACATTAAGTTTAACCTAGTTAAACCACACGTAATTTACATATGATGAAGCACATTATACTGCTTTTGTTTTGAAGTGAAAATTTTATAATTGTGTTTTTATACAGAGTTATTTAAAAGATACTGCTCAACTGGAAGTTGCTGACTGAAATCTATTGTTCTCAGAGATAATCAGTAAACTTAGGACGATAGTGTAATTATCCGATAGTCTGATAGTCGGTACTATCGGTGAAAACAATTAGCTTATATGACAGCGACAGCGATTGTTCTCGCAGACAATACAGGATCGTATGCCATACCTTTTTACCCCTCACCCCTCACATGCGCTGCGATATCACCTGACGTTTACATGACCATTATCATCCATCCATGATGACGGATGACGGCTATGGTTGGACTGGAATGCATGCATTCATTCGCCAAATGTGATCTCCTATTAGTGTTGTACAGTGACTATAGCTTTCACCATTTCTAAGATTACTGCCGCCAAAGTGCAAAACTCCATATTTTCAATACCCCACTTGTCTAACCTGCGCATAATCAATCTGCAATCTGGGTCGGCTTCCATATGCAGGTAGCCAAGACACTGACCTATCCTGTCATGTGCTTATTTCCACTTCCTGTTGCACCATGTAATCAAAATCCATCAACGTTACAGAAAGACATATAGACAAATGTCATGCTCATACGATAAGCTCGACATGTACATAAAGCATGTCACGCTAATTACCACCACTGGTCTGGCTCTTGTGATAGGCCATCTGGCCCTTCACGGCACCAATAACCCCCCCCTCCCAGACAGCCGCTGTCACCGGCCAGATAACACAGTTACCGTAATAAGCAAATACAAACTTTTTTCTTCAGCTCATTAATACGCTGTCTTTCCAGTCTTTCCGTTCTTTTTGCTTCTTTCTTCAGTTTTAATGACTTCAGCTTTTCACTTGCAGTGACTGTAAAGTGATCATTCGTATTTGCAGACGAACAGCGGCATCGCCTAGTAACATCTGAGCACCAAAGATATCGACTAATATCCATATGCTCACTGTGAAAATTAGAACATGTTGATCCTTTCAAAAACCAAGAACTCAATCGTCTGCTGTGTAAAAACCATCCAGTCGCGTAGATAAACCGCACATAAGTAACGCTGCAACACTGCCTTCGTGACAGCAAATTCCGACAAAGAAAGACGCAAGTACACATTGCACAAACTTATTAAATGCTGTAGCTTGCATTACACAAAAACAAATTAACAAATTTAATAAACATAAACACTGTGAGCGATGTTACAGCACACGACGACTGGTATCAGTGATATGATCCACAGCTCAGGTATGATTCTTGGGCGAATGAAATCGCCGTTGGATTAATGATTGTAGATTTAGATTCACGGTGAATCCGGATTAAGACTTAGGTAGAAAAATCGAATAGCCCGTAATATTTTATTGGCTCACCGTGTATGGTGAGAATGATTTGCGGAAAAAATAGGTTTTATTGTTAAGCCGAAAGTAAAAGAGGAAGGGAGTTACTGATGATAAAAGAGGACATGGACTAGAGTCTAGATGCAGAGAAAATGATAAAAGTAAAAAGAGTAATAAGAGAAGAGTCTACATTACATATCAGATGCATATACCATATGACGCCGGATTTGGTGTGAAAGCTGCGACGCGTGGCGCTGGAATGCTGGATGCAATGCCATACGGTGCCGAACGGCTCCTAATCCGGTGTAAAAGTGTGACGCGTGATGCGTAGTGTACTTGCACCGTATCGTATGATTCGTACACCATGACGTGCCCTGTCGTATTGGATGGGAACTGTGAAAGAACCTGTATGTGTGATGTGTACAAAAACTTTTTACTAATTACCAAATGGACTGAGCCGCTACAATTTTCATCGCTGACGACACGTTATTAGATTTTGTAAGTGATACGGGATGAAAGCTGGTTTCACGGGATATGAATCTTGAATAACGATCCCATAATCGAATGGGTCTCTGATTAGATGTTCTATTTATAGTAACCGCGTATAAAAGGGATGAATGCGACCATTGCGCATGCGTATGTGATTTTCGGAAGTTGTGTAATGTTGTGATAGATTCTTTTTGAGATTTTAATATTGTTTCAAAGTTATCTATACTTGTATATGTGTGTATTAGTGCATTAAATATTAGTCATAAACGAGCAAGTCATGTAAGAAATTATTTTAAATTACTATTACGCCAAACACTATGCAGGCTGGTTTTGCGGTTCCGGGTTCTGTACATAAATAGTAAATTGTTTGAATGTCGCCATTTATATGAATGTGTGAGGTTTAACTATTTTAACACAAAACAGAATTTAAAATTTTAGGGTATACAGACGTATAGCTACACAACATAGATGATTACAAACATGGGAACGATTTTTACGAGCTTGCCAAGAATATTTATCCACATCTTCTGTTTGGAAATTGGATAGAAAATGCTGACTTTTGGATGCCAGCTTTCTCAGTACTAGCCAAGAGAAGGCTCGGACACATATTAGCCGGTGCCTGAAACGGGAAGTAGTTCGTCATTGTACATGCATGCAGCTGCTGCCGTATTGTTTTTGCAATTCCCGTGACCCCACCCTCAGTAATTTATTTTTATGAGACAAAATTAACGCCAACCCTCCTATAACCACCAACTGCTATTCTGTGTAGTAGCCTAGCCGTTGGCTGAAAAGAGCGTCCCCAATGACCTATTTTGTGTCGAGTGGGGATGGTTGATAGCAGTTGTCTGTGTAGAATAATGTAGCATGCTGTTAGTTGTAGTGAAAGACGATGCAAACAATCAAGTGTGTGGTGGTGGGTGATGGAGCTGTAGGCAAAACTTGCCTTCTTATATCATACACAACCAACAAGTTTCCATCGGAGTATGTGCCTACAGTAAGTGCATTGTTTCTTATTTATGGTGATTACTTGTTAACTAGTTAACTAGTGTTGTCACGATATATCACATCGTATCAAATAGCACGATATTAGCATCATATTTTGATAGCAGGATGATTGTAGATTGGGTGTAACACTGCACTTTCTGGAGTTACTCAAGTTTGGGCCATGTAACCAGAAAGAGAACCTATAGGTTAATTGATTTTTAACAGAACAAAGCCATATTCCATTCCTGTCTTCTAATAAGTAGTGCTAGTGCTGAAAGGAACATGTATTAAGATTATAGATTGAGTAACTTTTCAGCCTGTTACTAAAATATTTGAATGAATAGTTTTTTTTAGCCAAGAACTAAATGTCAACTTAGGCTTAGAATGACAGGAGCAATCACAACTGAATTTTCTCAGTTAAACACTTGGTTTTTTCAGCAAAATGAAATACACATTTATTCTTTTTGTAGTATTAGTGATATTGACAAAATGGATAAAATACTACCTACCCATACCTCCCCCCTCCAGTGGCGGTGGGCTGTGCATCCAGCCTTAAGCTGATTCTAGTTATTGGTAGTGTTGGACCTGTGCCGATCTGCAAAAATAGACCTGCACCGAGTCAATCTACAGTGGACCGGACGTGGTCCGGAATCAGTACCAAGATCTGTTCTCAAACTCTGATCAGAAATGGTTGAGTAACTGTGATGCATTGTAGGTGTTTGACAACTATGCTGTGACGGTGATGATTGGTGGAGAGCCGTACACACTGGGCCTGTTTGATACTGCCGGGCAAGAAGACTACGACCGACTGCGTCCACTCAGCTATCCACAGACAGACGTCTTTCTCGTCTGTTTTTCCGTCATTTCTCCGTCTTCGTATGAAAACGTCAAGGAAAAGGTAACTGATTAGTTTCACTGATGCTGAGCTGACATATGTACATGTATGTAGTGTAGATTGTTGATGGATTAATCGAAGGCATGCAGAGAAACCTAATGTGACACACATTGGCATTATGAATTAGATTATTCACTAGATTTCAGCAGTGAGTAAACATGTTCGAAGTTTATTCCTATCTGTAAATTCAGAATACTATCAAATCATTAATAGCAGTACTGTACTGTTTAATTTGAGTCTTCAGAGGCAAACGATAATGTCAAATGAAAGGATGCAGTTTTTTACCCTGTTAGATTTATTAAAATAAAAATGATGGCTGGAATAATTTATGTGTACATGTTTACTGATAAATTTGCAGTCCCGGCAATCGAAATTGGAGAGAGTTTTACTGCTAGCAGAGTCCAAATTTTGTCCACTCCTTTTGACGTACACATAGTCCAGTAACCTGTCACCCATGACCAGTACTATTGTTTTTTGCTTTTACACTAAACATTGTACAGTTGTGGAAGTGTTGCTATAGAAGTCCTGATACACTGCTGACAGTGGTATTTTGAAACTGTGCTGTGCAAATGTAGTGGGTTCCAGAGATTACTCACCACTGCCAACGCACTCCGTTTCTGCTGGTTGGAACTCAAGTTGACCTGCGCGACAACCCGTCTACTGTGGAGAAACTCGCAAAGAACCGTCAAAAGCCAATCTCGTACGAGATGGGAGAAAAACTGGCAAAGGAACTGAAAGCCGTAAAATACGTGGAGTGCTCTGCCCTAACTCAGGTCCGTTTTTATTACTCATGCAAAATTAATTAATTAATCGTTTTTAGGCCAGGGTGGGCCAAAAAACACAGAGTGATTTCGAGAGTTGATAACTTTGTGATGGTTAATGAGAGAAAGGTGTGTGATATGTCCAAAGTTTCAGAATTTTGTCTAGAAAAGGTATAAAACTTGCATATGAGTGCATTTAAATGATCAGTTTTTGGAAATCAGAAATAACAACGGTACAAAATTTGATTTCAGAAATCATCTTACATTTCTAATCAGCAGTGAGTCATACCATACATACATATAACATAACAGGACTTAGTCCATGCTGTATCACAGCGCTAGACAGACATGCAGTAATGAGAATACCAAAAAATTGTTATTTCAACAAAATTTTTATTGTGAGTATGATAGTGTATTTGCATTTACGTAGTATGCATGTATAGGAGGTGGAATGGTAATGCGTCATTTGTGGTTTGCTTGTTGGATAATAGAAAGGGCTGAAGAATGTGTTTGATGAAGCTATCCTTGCTGCGCTGGAACCTCCAGAGCCGAAGAAGAGGAGGAAGTGTGTTCTGCTGTGAAGCCAGTAATACAAGTGATTCTCGGGCGGCTGTTAGTTGAAAGTTGATGATGAGGATCATCTGTACTTGGGAAGGGTCATCGTTCCACTCTGCTGTTTTGGCAGTACAATTTCCTTTGGTGTGCATGTTATTCTTTGTGATGCTCACAAAAACTGACTGTATATCCAAAAGTAGTACGAATTTATACTGTGCACAGGGTGGGCCAAAAAAACTACACTTTTTGGTGTACCATATCAACATTGCAACTATTCAAGATAAAATGAAATGAAATGTTTTGAGAGTTTAAGGGAATAAATATTAGGTTGGTGTTTCTCGTGTAGCTGTTAAATATTCGAAAGTAGCTCGGTCCTGAACTCGAAACATTTTATCTTAACAGTTGCATTGTTGTGTGTTGAAAATGTACATTTTTGTTCATCGTGTGTTTGCTTCTTTACTGCTAACTGGTTGGTCGATTATTACGAAATTCTGGCGTGGATATGTAGAATATTTAGTCAGTCGTAGTTGACGATGGTGTGTAAGTGTTAACCATTGCTAAAACATTATTACTGCTGTCATTAGTTGTCAATGACGCATGCAGTCTCTAATAATTGTAGAATATCTGATGTATGAATGTAGGGTGCTAGTCTAGATTTGCACGTATGACCCTATCCCTAGCCCTACAGCCGTACCCTGAAATTAACCCTACTTACCCTAACCATAACCCTGATGTTCAAATCTAGACTAGTGCCGAATGTAGTGTGTTGTCGAATTTATACTGTGCACAGGTAATGTATTACACAATATGGTAACATTCGCTTTGCACGTATAGACTGCTTGTGAACGGAATGTATTGTACCTTTTTGGTGGTACAGAAGTGCTGTGTATCGTGAGTATGTCTGAGTGAAATAAATAACTACATTAATGTTTATGATATTTCGGCTTTGTGCCGCACAGTGTATATTGTAGTGGAAAATTGTTTCATACACATTTGCTGTTTGTTTTCGTAGTGAAGAAAGCCAGCTTCTTGAAACATATAGTCTGTTCATTACATGTACCGGTTTACAGGTTGTTAAAAACAAAATGTACATACCACTAAGTTATGACAAGATTTGATTATTTGGCTGTGTACTAATTTACAATAGTTCATGAATATTGCTTTGAAATACTTGCACAAATTTTAAATTCATTTGAATTTATTTGTACATGATTATTTTTTTTGGTCACACGTGTAGACCACTCATAATACATACTGATTGAATATTCGTGTCTGTGGTGACTGGTGATTGATGTCTGTGATTGATCGCATTCAGTTACGTTTTAATATTATCTTCCAACAGTCAGATTGATGTTGTTTGGTTTGATGCTGTCTTCTTGTGATACGACACTTGGCTGTTAAATAAGTTTTCTATGGCAAGCAGACTTAACATTTATTCGTAAATTGTGATATCACTATTTCGAATTAGTGATATCACTATTTACGAATAAATGTTAAGTCCGCTTGCCATAGTTTTCAGAAATAATGGCACCAAGTGTATGGATTTCAACAGACAAAATCTCAGATCAGTTTCAGCTGACCATTGTGCATGTTTACAAATTATATTTACTTTAAAATAATTTTTTTAGATCAGTTTGTATAGATGGGAACACTAATGTATTAGTTCTTTTGAAATGATGTTAATGAACAAACGGCACCTTTAATTTTAGATAATGTTTTGTTATCACATGATGTTACTGGTAAGCAACAGATCTGCCAACTTTATCGCCCAACTGCAGCCCTCCAAAACAATGAACTGCAGTTTTTTTCTCACAGATTTTTGAAATAAAGCATACCTGAAAACTTGCCAATATTTGTTGAATTTTTAAGAATTATTTAAAGAAGAGTTGTTGTAATACTAAATGTGGTAATTATTCCAGGATATGTGCACACAATTTGTCAATGTCCTTGATCCGCTTCTTGTAGACCTTCTGCATTACCGACCACACTTTGTAGTCGACTGGATTTACATCTGGGGTCTCCATTTTAAGTAGCTCAACTGTCTCACAAGCCCTATGACGTGATGTCACGTTACCAGATATTGCGCGGTAACGCAACGTAATGTGGATAAATTCAGCACCGTTTCACACGGCATTATCTCTGGCTTAACCATGCCAAGTTTTAGCCACAAATGTGGCCAAGTAACAAAGATATTCCACTTTTCATACGGGTTCCCGTAATTATGAATCACCGTGACTAGGTCTAACTATAGTGACTAGGTCTAACTCCAACAACTCACAATGAGTACATGCTGATGTTTATTGTTGAACAAAATTGTGATGAAATTACAGTAGTTTTGTGGTGAGTACACCGCTGCGTGGCTACCGCGATCAACCATCACAGTGCGCTCTTCCCTATTATATACCCTTCTCAAGTTGATGAGATCGGCCTGATCTGCAGTTCCAGTCCCTTGGTAAGGGGCAGCACTGGATCTGAGTGCTTGGCTGTTGTCCATGTATGGATGAGCACATGACACGATACATAAAGCCTGAAATACACAATGAAACAACGCTGCCAGGAGGACTGAGCCACAGGCAACATACATGGACACTTTGGTGTTTCGGTCGTGTGGTTTTTGAGATGTGCACCCTCGAGTAGCGACAATACTTGCAACTTATGCTCCGTCACATGAGCGAAAGTGATCGAGTGTCTTTCTTTTGGCAATATATAGGATAATCTCGAGCAGTTACCTCGTAGCATGCTCGTGGACACGTGCGACATCCTCGTAACGTTACGAAGATGTCGCGCGTGCCGTTCTCCAAATTTCACGAGTCCGACATGCACGACTTGTTGCGGACATGTCAAAACACGCCAGACCATCTTGACATGTTGAGATGGTCTGAAACTGAAAGTCGCTAGCATCCTCGTCCGACACGCCCGATTTCCTCGTGACACGTTAGCGACATCCTCGTGGCATTTGCTACGTGGATTCTACCAGGAAACCGCTCCCATGGAATTTAGGCTTAATTGACTACAAATTGCTTACTCATTCATGGGCGCGGTTAAAGTTATGGGTTCAAAGTTCAATAGTTCGTTGTTAATGTTTGTAAACAATGCAGCTGATCGGTTGCAGTTGTGTAATGTGGTTCTGTTATGTATTTGTTAATTCTGGTACACGATTCAGCACAGTAGTCAGGCAAAAACTGAATTGACTGTTGGTATGTATGAAGGCAAATACCACTCGTGCATTGATTGACACGCTAGAAGTTGTCTGATAAAGGTCAAGGCCCTCTCGACCCTGGCGTTCTTGCAGATGGAGGTTTCTATAGGCCCCCGAGCCGCCGCCGTAAGCCGCCATAAGCCGCTGTAGAG
>Ga0209782_1000809_pt1 | contig 14799 bp, 11 predicted proteins | sample WorMetmaBAHAMAS1_FD_187390 | JGI IMG/M metagenome (GOLD analysis project Ga0209782, IMG submission 187390) | Marine gutless worms symbiont microbial communities from Max Planck institute for Marine Microbiology, Germany - Inanidrilus... | ecosystem: Host-associated > Annelida > Digestive system...
GTCTTTGGTGTAATTGGAGATTGTTAACTACTGTGACACATCGTATGTTCAAGGTTTTATAGCAGTACACGTATTAGTCATAATTATGGATCATTAATTAGTTTTTACAGTTCTCGTATTAATATCAGAGAGCAACTTAATTAAATAGAGCAATATGGTACCCCTTCCATCAGGCTTCTGATTGTAGGTGAAAAAGGATAAGACCATGCCAGTATTGATGAATGCTTTGTCTTTTCTCTTATGCTTCGAAATTGTTGGGTCGGGTAACAAATATATTGCAGCCAGTGAGTAACAGCAGCATTGCTGTCGTTGTCGTTGCAGAAATCTGCGGTATTGCTGGCGAGCACAGAAGCGGGCTTGTTCAGGATTCCTACGAGTTTCCCACCCAAGTTTGTAATGTCAAAGCCGAGTGCGACAATAACGAACAGCGTGAATGTGGTGCAGGCCATTGATACTCGAGTGATGGGACAGTCGGTACAGCCGGCCAGCGGGGTGAGTTAATCAGTTTATCGATTATATTCTTGTATCCAGCTGTGGTCAGAAATTGCAGCTGCTGAAATGTGTGTATGTCTCATTCTGGTTGTGGATTGAATGTATCGAAAGGGGCAGTTTTCCTATGGGCATGTTCGGTGCTCTTGAGTTCTTGACAGTGCATTTTTTGTGTTGTTTGTACAAGAAAAGGAGCATCCATTGTGTAAAAACCTGCTGCAGTTATTCCAAAACGTTTTCTTAAACGAAGAACTCGTCCCAACCTGGAGTGGCTACAGAAAAAGGTCTCTTTTAAAACTTGTTAAATAGAAACTTGTAACTTGTACTTCATCTGTATGTGGACATGAAACATAACAACTACAATTTGTTACGTATATATTGTTGTATTGTAGTGTCTTGCTGGGCTATCAAGACGTACACGTCGACTACCAAAACAGAATCTCATCAGTCGGCCGATAGTGCCACGCACTCTTCTACCAAAGTCTCCATCGCCAAGTGACCAGGCTATCCGGTTTAAAATTATTGGAGGTGAAAGTGAAAATGATACAGTCTCATCTGCCCTTACATCGGTGCCAGATCTTTCTCGGTCATTTCTGACAACATCTACTAGTGACAGCACTCCGACAAAGCCGAAAGTCATTACGATGGCACCAACAGAGTTCAGGAAACGGCGGATAGTTCCAACACCGGTGCCAGTTGCCGTTCCATGTGGTGCGTTAAAACTCAATGCTCGGCACTAGATAGAAAGTAAATAAGACAGTTGTGTTATAAAATTGCATTTATAAAGGTTTATATTTTGTAAATGCAGTTTTTATAATGGTGGATTTACTGTCTTGTTGCTGCCTGTGATTTGTAATATGTTTTTAACAGCTATTTTATCTTTGAATTGTAATTTTTAGTGCTCATTTTATGGCCTTAAGAAGTACAACTGTAGGAACATTCTATGCATGTGTTTACTCCTGTGCAGGTACATCACAGAATTTCGTGGCCTTAGATGCACCGTTGAAAGCCAAGTCTACTGCAGATAGCACACTTGCAGTGGCTTTTGATAACGGTACTGTTTTTATAATATTATTGATGTAATACACCTTATCTTAAGCCAAAATTCAAATCCATTTAAATGCAGTATATCTCAACAGAAACATACATCATTTTAGCAGCATAAATTAATACTATTTATTTTGTGTGGATTTTACAAGTTTCACCAAAATATAGAGCTTGGTTTCTGCAGCATAGAAGTTCAGAAACAAACAGTCAAAGACAGAAGTTGTCGGTTACAGTATCTAGCTAGTTCCAGCATTCGATCAAGTATCAATGATATTTAACGAGACCAGTGTTTCTGAAAAAATTTTTTTTAATAATTGTCTTCCATTGTTACATTTATCTCGCATTTAAATTTTTATTACAGTTCTGTTTTGCAAATTCTGTTTTGCACTGTGAACAAAACAAACATTACAACATTGTGCAACTTAGTGTATCATCAGTTAAACAAATATTTTACGGTCTGGGTCCTTGGATGCACCCACAAATGTTCCATGAATTCACTACAGCGTGAAAGCCCACAATGAAATTGATGATTTAATTATTTTGCATTTATTAATTTCTTTAGTTGACCCCACGTCTTCAAATTGACATCACTGCCAACTCCTTGAGTAAGCAGTGGGTGTAATTCGGATACTGAATTTTTCAGATTCAACTGTTATATAGTAGAACTATTGATGTTGCTTTGTGTTGTGTACTGCTAAGCTGTAGATGTTGAATGTTGATGTCACTAGGTGAGCCGAGTAAACGTCTTCTAGATATCACACTGACTGCAGCATCAACCTCTCACTTGACGCCAAATGTGTGTTTGCAAAGCTTCGTTAATACTCCGCATTTTACACTTGCTGTCATCTTCATTTCAGTAATAAAATACTAGTTAAAACCTGCTACATTATTACTTTAATATAGATGGTCGATAACAATTTATTTTAGTCTCTGTTAAGGTTTCAAGCAGTTGAATGTATTGCTGAATTAGAATTATTGTGTAGTCGTTTAATCAAACATATCGGTTTATTACCTGTGCAAATCACGATCAGATGTTTTTGTAAGAGTCTGTGACAATGACTAATGTACGATTATTGTCAGAGTTTGGGCAATCGAAGTTTGTTGTCAGTTTTTTTAAATAATCTGTATAAATGCTTGTGTGATATTCTTTAACATGATGATACTTCATGCAGTGTCTGTCATGTAATGCAGATTGCTGGCTAGAAGTGCATTGTAACATTCTGCATTGTAAACCTGACCTTTTCCTACATTAGTTTTGTAGTAGGATAGAAATATTATTCTGCAAGGCAAATGAACTCTTGCGTTGAGAGCTGGTTATTATTGTGAACCTATTATGACGAGTGACGATGACTGTAACAGGATGCTATCACTGGTGTCGATGCGTTCCTGGAGTCGTCTGATATGCATCGTTTGCCGTGTGCTCCAAGTGATGCTGTACCGCACGACGATACGGCACATGAATCATCAGCACTCATATCAGGCTCTGACAGCCTCGATCTGTCATTATCCATGATGCCAGAAGGTAAGAGAGAAATAGCTTAGAACGTAGTGTGGTTACTGGTTATAGCATACATTTGATATGAAAAGTTGTAACTTTGCCATTAACTGTGCTATGTTATTAATTTGGCAGCCACTAGGTAGTACCTACCAGGTTAATAAGTTTTACTTTGACAAATCGCTTCATTTATTTAGGCGACGTTAGTGCTCAGAATTCACGAATGGACAGCTCGGGGTTATGCTACAAACAGTTGGGGGTACAGTGTTTGATTGCTATCCCATCACTGGATTCTTCGCCTCACTCCCCTATTTTAGAGGAGTTGGGAAAATGCCACAAAAAATGTGAGGATGCCTTTATTTGGTAAGTTCGTGTGATTAAACGGGGAAACTGCAAAATAGAAATCACACGATGAATGATCAACCTTCATTATGGTATAACATACGCAAGTTACTCTTGACCCAGTTGTGAGATTTTGTGCCACACCTGTTGCAAGGGTTAACTCGTCCCCCGAGCCAATTCTTATCTTCATAGGTCACAATGGGCAGTACGTGATACGGCAGTGCACCTGTTGGTGATATTGAAGGTAAGGAATCGTATAGCAGTTTATGCTACAAGCATCTCACCGCTACGGGAACTCACGTGCCACATGGGATCACACAGTATTACCTGCCACCCGGCAGAGGTGACATTCCCGCCATTGCCCCAGCCAATTAAGGCTGGTACTTGATTTAGCGACCCCAGAGGGATGCAAGGCTGAGTTGACCTAGCTACGAGCGGACGCTTGCTATGAAATATCACATAATAGCATGCCTCTAGTTGAGTTGTGATTCTTTGTTTTGAGATGTGATTTGGGCGTTTGAAATTTTATTACTTAGCAATGCATAAAATACTGTAATGTTACTCCTCTGATGGTAATGTGATTTCAACGACTGCATTAGCACGGGAGGTAATGCAATCGCCTCTGTCCGTTTGTCCGTTTCCATGCTAACTTTTGAACCAAGTGACCTTTGACCTTGATCTTTTGCATATATGTGGGTCATGGCCATAGCTCTCCTGGAATTGAAGGTCAAGGTCAGCATTGTGGGTGGGACTTCGGTCCTCCATCGGGGATAGTTTTACAGTCTTTGCTGTAATTGACTGTAGCTGCCGTCATGGGTGACAAGTTGCTGGATTTGGCATTGGCCAACTCAAACAGCAGTTTTCCTGGTGAGTAGAATTTTCCATTTTATATTGTTGCGATATATGTTACTTACTTGCTTGTATGTAGTTACTACACTGCATAACCATTGTCAGTATAGCATTTGTAAATTTGTACACATACACACTCATAAGCATAAGTACTGGCATTTTAGACAGTTGGCGTAAAGAGGTAAAAAAAAGGATGCATCTTTCCTCCAGAGCCCAGCAGTAGATAATTTTCTGTGCCTTGTGTTTTGCTTCAGTTCTTTGACACTGTTAGTTGGGTAGCAGTGCTTTGATGCTGTTGGTTTGGTGGCAGGAAGGGCATCTGGCCTGTAAAAAATTGAGTGATTGGATGCTGATGCTGCAGTTATCTGTCTGGAGCGAGGTGAAGACTTGCATATTGCCCAGCTGATGCCACTCACTGTCTTTTGCTTCAGTAAAAGTCAGATTGGTTTTACCTTTCAGGTAACTGGCTCACCTGGGTAGTCCTGGACAAACGGCTGTTAAACAGGTGTGTGTTTTAGTTGGGTAGCAAGAAGAGCATGTGGCACGTGCCCTATAAAAACCTCTTGACACTCGTCCCTAGAAGTACTTTTTCGTAACAGGTGGAAATGAGCCTTGAAGTGTTACCAGCTCAGGTTCATCTGGAAAACAGCTGTATAAAATGTGAAACACAAAACATACATAAATTGATTCGTTTGCGTGTAGATTCATTTCGGCAAATGGGGTTTGATTCCTGTTGAAATCTACATGTACGTTACTGGTGACATTGGAAAGGGCATATTACCAACATCGCTTCAGTGCGGACCTTTTAAAAGGGAGATTGTAGAATGTGAGTGAGTATAGATTTTGCGTGTGTGACACGTAGGTGGTCTTGACACAAACTCGCAGCCAGGCAACAAGACGGGAACTTCATTCTCGTCTGCTGTCAAAACATTCACCAGTGCAATTTCATCCATGCAGCGGCAAGACGACTCCTGGCTTGGCGCAGAGGTAATGAAGTCTCTATTTTAGCATTTCCTGTACTAGAAACAGTGATTTATTATGGCTCATACACTATGGTAAGCAATGCTGCAATCATGAAATTAAGCACTTTTCAAAACTTTGTATTTTTGTTGCAAAATGGATAATTTCTAAATGCAGTTTGATCTAACACATTTTATAGGTGTTGTCACACAAATATGAACATAGTACAGTACTGTAGTAAGCAATGCTGCAATTCGTCCATCTGTCTGTCTGTTCCATTCACTAGGTGGTGACACAGGTATGCCCGCATTGAATAGCTGTCAGCAGGTGGTGGCATATCGCTTTGTCGCACGATACCTTGTTGAAGAGTACTTTATATTTTCGCAATAAGATTTTTAGAGCATGGTTTTTCTCAGTGCACTCAAGCAAACATAATATCAGGCAGAAAGTAGGACTGCTAAATTATGGTGCTATTTGTTCAGGATTTGAGCCTGAGTAGCTTTTTGGTCGACTCGCCAGCAAAGAAACGGTCATCACTGCTGTCTGACTCCAGTCATCCGCCAGTTGTTGTCGTCACACAAACTGGTTCTCTACTGGGTACTGTTGTCCACTTCGCGGAGAGCTCCCGTGACTCGGCTGTTCTTGCTGGGGTATGTCGACTCAGTTAGCGGTAGTAGTGTTTTTGGTTTAAATATCCAGTTTGCTCGGTCATGACATATACTGATAGAAGGTCTCCTTTCAGAATTTCTGTCAGTTTAAGATGGAAGTGCCAACCCAGCACCATCTGGATATCAGATGGATAACAGGAGACAGATATACCCCCGTCGTGAATCTGTATAGACAGATACCGTAATTGTTCGATATATTCAAATGATATTTATCATTGAAGGAAAAATCACAGTTTTAAATGATTTTTTTATTTTTGCTGCAATTTTTTTTTGTTTTCTGGTTATTTCAACTTGTGTCTGCAACCAGTAAAAAAAATTTATTTAGATTATTTTATACTCACAACATTCACAGACAGTAGCAGAGTAAGTTGAATTTTAAACGTTGTGTACGTCATTGCAATTAATAGCAAACTTTGTGTTAATGACAATGATGATTGTTTTACACTCTGAATGCCGTCATATTATTCAGTGGAGTGTCGTCATATGACATTATAGAATTGTTAAATAGTCATCATTCTGTGATTTGTGATGAGTAGCTTTAGATTTTATAGACAGGAGAGTAGAGGCAGCATAGCTCATTCTGTGTGTGGATTAACGAGTAGGTAGTAGCTATACTAAGTTTTCCCAAAAGTGTTACGGATGGTTCACACTCGTTATAAAATGCTTTATAAATCTTCTGTTTCTTTGCTAATGGTGTATTACTGTTGTGTGTAGATGGACTCATCTTTGCAGGGGATGTTGAACGAGAACAGCTTTGACCTGACGTCAAAGTTTGCCGACCTTATTGCTGCATCGGCCATCTCCAACGATTCGCTGTCAACACCAGCGTCCTCGGTTGTTGACCTAACGACGCAGCCTTCGCACACTAATGTCTCCGTTGACATTACCCAGCAGTAAACCAGACTGTATTGCTATTGCCATGTTTGTGTTGTCCAGTCATTTTTAAATAGGTTTTAGTTTTTTAAATGCCAGAAATTGTTTTCTGTCTTAGTACTCCATTGTTTTTCACTAGTACCTTTAGCAGGCTTAGTTTAGTAACAGGGTGCAAACCGGGAAATGTCAGTGAATTTGACTGCTGTCAAGACAATATTGGGAATTCACTAGAAGTTGGAGAAATTTCGAGAAAGTGTTGAGGAAAAAATCAGAGAGAACTGTTCATTGTAGTTGATGTTAACCAGTGTTTAATAGACAGTGTAAGACTTGTTTTGTTGTCTGGTTGTCCATCTTTCCGGTTGTTACGTCATCGTGAACATTTTTAGAATATACACCAAAAGTTAAAGTGTACTTGTAGGGCTGACATATGCATTACGTGAGTAATGCAAAATGGGTATGAGTGCCATTGAAAGTCATTTAAATGTCTCGCGATTTTACACTGCCTGGAAAGTGGTCGTCCTACAGCAGTACAGCTTTTGTGTCATTTGTTTGGGACTGATAATTTTAAAAAGTTTCTGTACCTTTAAATCAAAGAGTAGATTACTATTGTATAGTGTCTTCTGGCAGTTCCCTTAATATCCAATGTTGTTGACACTGCATGTTGTCGTGTTATCGCGTTGTGTTGTATTGTTATTTTTGTCAATCAGGTTTGTAGAGTTTGCAAGAGTTTCAAGCATTGTTGCTGTGCTTTGGAGAGGCAGCATTTAGCACTTAGTGTAGATTGCTGTGTTGTGTCTGACTCAGAATATGTACGTTACACGTTGGGTTTCTTTAACTGGTCTTTAGCAGCCATGAGCAACTTACTAACTTGCCGTGTAGTATATGATGCCTAACTCAGCCTCTTGTCTTAAACCGTCACTAGGAAAGGACGTAAGTGGTCTGTTTTAGTGTCGTTTTCATATGACTAACTGCAGTGTTGTCCATTCATTAATCAAAATGCAGTCACATGATGTAATCACCTGGAATTCACGATCAGCCATAGCGACTGAAAGTCAAGGGCAAGTCATTGAAATAGTGTACTTTTTTGTTTATGATTGTAATAATGAATGCTTAGGATTCGATATTAAAAGTAGATAGCAAGACAGTCATTGAAGATTGAAGTCAAGAGATGGATATGCCTAAGAATTGAATTTTTTTATAATTTCAGTTAATTTTTGAAATTAAGCAGCTATCAAAATTTTGCATTTTTGTTGCAAAATAAATAATTTTTAAATGCAATTTGATCTAACACATTTTCCAGGTGTTGCGACAAATGATAAAGCAGGAACATCAGTCGAATAAGCTACTGCATTTGCATCATAATAGGAAAAAATTAGCATATTACAAAACAATAAAATAGATAACATGCAATATAGCATACTGTGTGCAATTGGAAGTTAAAATGTCGTGGAAATCCTTTGATGCATAAATAGACATCACAGTTATTGCAAAAATATGTTTTTATTTGATGTTAGTTTTTTTATTTGCACTGTAGTTTTTTTGTATAGAAATCAGTGTACCTGTGTGTTGTCCGTAGCTGATGCTGAGTCTATGGAGATAACTGTTGTAGACCTGTACAGTATTTTGCTCTGCTGTCTGTAGTGTGGCTAGCAATTTGGCTGAACTTGGGCAGAAGTGATCAGAGTTAGTAAAACTGAACTGTATAAACTGTAGGCAACTGTAATTGTATGATCGTGCCCGTCAGCCAGTTGTGTTCACCATGTCATGAGTGGTACATCCTTAACAAGCCGAGATTGACACCCAAGACGCTGACCCAGAAGACCGAGGCGAAACTGACACGAAGCATCAGGATGCCTAAAAGCAGCCTCGGGATCAAGGTGCCGAGACTGAGTGTCTGAGGCCATATCGTTGGTTCTTAATGGGACTTGATTTTTAAAAATACCGCCACAAAGCCTACAGATAAGTGAGTGAGTGCTGTTGTGGCATTGCTGATATTAGTGTTATTAAAACATTAAACATTGGCCGATTTCTGACTTATATTACAGGCTGAAAATTGCATAGGCTCAGGTTGTTCAGAGACTGCACTTAATTTTTACAAGTTATGAATAGTGGAACCCTCTGCAGGCACCTGGGCCTAGTGCGCTGTAGAAATATTGTAGGTTTTGGCACTATATAGATTGTTTGTGCATTTGTTTGTTTTCTTTATCACTTGCTTTCTTTTGCTTATTGTAACTTGCTTTTTTTCTTGCTTATATTTTCTTTTCTTACTTACTTCTCCTTTATCTTTCCCTTTGAGAATAGGCTCGATCTGTTTCCATGCCGGATGTCGTAACAGGTGACTAAACCTGGGTTATAATTTGACTCGGTTTATTTTTGTGTTTGATGATTTGTATTTCGTTGATTTAGTGGTATAGATTTAGTTTTTGTGTTAGCCTAGGTTTATTGTATTGTACTGTTGTGGTTTTTTCCCAGCTTTAATTTTGATTCTACAATACCAGCCAAGAAATTTGTCTGGGAAAAGCATCTCAGATATAACCTATTTAATGCTGAGAAGGGTGTTAAGCCTTAACTCAGTCAATCAGTATGAATTGTGGAGTATTGTTTTAAGTCAGCATTTTTGGTTTGTATGAAACTGGTTACTCAGCATTCAATTACTCATCATACGTGAAGCAATAAGTGAGTATGTTATGTTTGTTTTAATTTGCTGTTGTCTCACTTGGTAACATTCTAACCACTTGGCCAAGCCACATTATTTCTGCAGAATAGAATGATACATGCTGCACTAGGATTGATTAGTGATCTGATTGTTGTTGTTAAAGTCAGATTTGTTTTGTTCAGTTGCCATGTTGTAACTGATGAAAGTAGACATGATGTTGGCTAGTTAGTCAAATTGTCTATGTCATCCTTAGACCTGGGAGCCACTCAGTCTGGCATTTTCGGCTCGGAATTTTTGTCGGCTCGCTCAGCCGGCTCGATCCGAAAATTACGGCTCAACAGCAATCATGCACCCAAAGTTAATGCACGCCCCTACTGTGCCCTATAACTTGGCTAGATCAATGAATAATATATATAAATATGCATTAAGTAATGCCATTTAGTACATTTAAGTCATAAGTAGTTCTGAAAAAATGCAGTTAAAAAATTGACGTCAAAATTTTTCCGTCTCAGCTCGGCTGGCTCAAACATTTTCCGGCTTTGGCTCAACTAAAATTCGGCTCGGCTTCAGCTCAAACTTTTTTCGGCTGAACTTTTGTGGCTTCGGCTCTGGTGTCCAGGTCTAGTCATCCTAGTATGACGTGTGGTCCTTCTAAGTTCTTAAAACTGACATGGTTGTTGACAATAGTAATAAAAAGAATTGCATTACTTTTTGCAATACTTTTTGATAAAAAAGTATCATAGTGTCATTTGCAGTATTTAATACAGGAAGTATCCCAATACTTTTTGCGATACTTTTTGTTAGCTGCAATTCATAGTGTTGATGATTAGAGTACATTGGATTTTTTAGCTTAGACCAAAAAACTTACAATGCAGTGGAAGAAAAACATGTTCTGCAGTACCCATTATGTCAAGGCTTATATATGTCACTGTCATATGTCCAGTATGCAAGATGAAACAATCTCGGTGACTGTTGGCACTTTGTTTGTGTTGTTTGTGGAAAACATACTACATGTAATTTAAAATATACTTTTTTATGATGACTGCTCCAGTACCTTACAGAATGTAATAATTGTAATATTTTATTTAGCCTGCTTGCCTGCCTGATCTGCGGGCTATGTAATGTGCTGCTGTTTTTTATGCATTTTTAACTGTTTTTGAAACCAGTCATTTCAGAGTATACTGTAAGGATCTTTACCAAATTTTCAGGATTGGTAGATCTCTGGGTACAGCGTTGCGTAGGAATATGCTCACTGTTGGGTATACTGCACCGACTGACTCTTCTAATGTCACAGTAATGATGTCAGTATAATCCAAAAATTCAGCATATTCCCAATTTAATTTCCTGCAATTTTAATTTTCCATATTTCAAAAATTGACACAATGACACCATTTTTACCGCACAGTGTGATGCGGTATATGCTGTCGTCGCTTTTGCTCTACGAAGCCTTTGTAATCTCTGTGTACACCATGATGATTGATTGGGTGAGAGGCAGCATTGTTCGGTCCATTGGCATTAGCTGGATATACTTGTATAACTTAATTATGGAATGACCCTTGTACTGTTCTCACACTGATATTGGTAAACACTTTAGTCATTTATCTTGCAACAATTTCATTACATATTTTTCCAGAAGTATCCATTTATATGAATAATTGTAGTCACTTAAATGCACTGCATAACAGTGCATTTAAGTAAGATTGGGACTGATTTTATTGTCAGTGTCATAATGCAAGATTGCTACTAATCTTGTGATGACTGGTGACTACAGAATAGAATAATGGTCTTTGTGAATGTGGTAGAAGACTGCCTATAGTATATATAAAAGTCCTATAATCTCTTAAGCATCATGCAGGAGATGACTTATTTTGTTGTGCAGTGTTCATCCAGTTTATTGTTTAAATGGAATAACATGAACTCTGCATATTAATTTAAGAAAAAAATTAAACATGTAAATGCAACAGCTGAATGTTATGGAGTGCATGCTAGTGAGGTGTTAGGTGCTTGATCATTTGATCTACAATACTTAATTTCCGAGAGGAATTTGCTGCACTTTTTCATTTATTAGTGCAGTGTTTGAACATGTACATATGAAGTTTAAATAAAATATTGTAAAGCAGAATATTATGATAAGTGTGTTTGTCTGTCTGTCTTTCACATGCATGTCTCGAAACTACATGTCCATATTTTGCTACATTTTCTGTGGCTGTGGCTTGTTCCTCCCCTGCAGCGTGCATTGCAGTATTTTACGTACTTCCGACTTTGTGGATGACATCATGTTAATGTTATGAATGAGTACGCAATGCGAGAAGGATGTATACTGAAAGTGACTCACCATGAGGCAGCACTAGACAGAACCACAGAGTCTGATGTTTACGATTGCTTTGTTGCAGACCGTACAGTCCCAGTGCAGTGCTGTAACTACAAAATTAGGGCCCCTGCAAAGGCTGCAAAACATGGTCGTAACCCCCTCTCCCAGCCATCGAACTTCACAAAAGTCCGAGTTCATTTGAATCAGATGTTGTCGTGTTAATGGCTAACTACATTTGTTGCATCATATGAATATAATTATTATCATAAGTAGACGTATAGTCAGTTATGCTAAAAAATAGGCCTAATTAGTAATTTTGGGGCTTGGCACACAAGCTACAAGGGCCCCCAGACCCTCTTCCGCCGGTTTTGCAGGGCTGTAGGGGCAGTTGTTACACTACTCGACAGTGTTGTCGAAAATATCAAGTGCCCAATATTTGGCACGTGCAGTTACTGTAAGGACCACTGGTTGCGAAACGAATGCTGCCGTCAGTAGTTGAGTTCCTGATATGATTTTTGAAGTAAAAAGTGTTTTAACAGTGGCAGAGAAGTGAACAGTGAATCAGCCTACGGCTGACAGTTTGACTGGAGGAACCTTGGATGGGATTTAAAACAGAACTACTGACTAACCTTGTTTGAAGTTTTTGTTGTTTGAAGTTTCATTTACATTGTTAAGTTTTAACCTTCATTCTGTCATTCACTGTGTATAGTCACGATATGCCTTGACATGAGGAGCTTGATACCATCAAGTTAACGGCATCACATGCAAAAGATACACGAATACATTTTCGTTAAAAAAATTGTAACCTAAAACCTGGCCCTAACACTAACCCTAAACCTACTTACCGTACTACCACCGGCTAGTATTCTACATACTAGCCGAAAGTGCCCCCTCCCCCGCCCAAAACTCCATCAAAATGCAGCTAAAAACCGATGAATCGATTGATGAAATCGGTCGTGTGTTAGCGCGATCCCCAGCCGTATCATTTATTTATTTATTTATTTAAACAGTTCACAGTTGAATGCAGCTTTACATATAATACAGTGGGTGAACAGTGTTGGTCCAACAACCGTTAGGTATCAAGGCAAAGCGCTGACAGACACCTTGACATTCGTACAATCACTGGCATATTTAGTGGGGCCATTGAGCGAGGCCCCTCCCAAGAAATTGGCGCCTAAATGTCATCTCAGAAGGCGTTAACAGGGTCGTGGCAGATCCAGTTAGGAACAGATAGGCCTAGATACACAAGGCTTGTGATTCTTATCTCTACGCGGACTTGGTTATACCAAACGTCTTTTTAACTAAAATGTATTCGTGTATTTTTTGCATGTGACGCCATTAACTTGGTGGTATCATGCTACTTATTTTTACTGTTAAGAAAATCCACGAAAATTGTCGCAAGCAGAGCTGCTGTTTTTGGCTCATATATCTACCAAATCATTTGGTGGCTGGGGCTTCACCCCAGACCCCACTGGGGGAGCTTACAGTGCTCCCCAGACCCTCTAGCTGTATTTAGGGGGCCTATTTCTAAGGGGAGGAAGGAAGGGAGGAAAAGGAATCGGCAGGAAGAGCACACACTATCGAGATGATGGCCCCCAAACGAAAATCCTAAATACGCCACTGCATACAATACTGGGTTGTGAAGTTAACTGATAAGCAGCTATTAACAACTGCATGCTTCTGAAATTATTGTTGCTGTCAACTTGTAGGCCTACGAATGTCCAGATAATTTTGTGCAAGGTTGGAATTTGTGGTTATTTGGAGTTTTGGAGAAGAGGACACGCATATAGGAACAAGGTCTGTAAGCTGGCAAATTTTTATTCAAACTATCTACCGTACTCCGGTAGTTAGGCCTACCTAGCACTAAATGGTCATGGGTGTAATGGTTGTATATAAAATAAATATTGGGCTTTTCCGTCGAGACTGTTCTGATAGTATGTAATCAGGGGAATTTACGTTGCCTGGCTACGCTAGGCGTACACCAATACGTATATTTCTGTATCAGAAAGCCTGCTGCGTCTGGGTTTAGCCGACGTCGTAGGCCTGTTGGTCGTGTACAGATTTTCCCTACAGTTGCGAGATTTATTTTTGTATTGTGAATTCGGTGTTTACCGATTTTGTTGTTTCTTGCCAAGTGCGATGTACGTGAAGGTCGGCAGGAGATCATATTCTGGTTTAGCTGAAATAGTTGCAAAGAAGTCGCCGACACTCAATAGTGTACCGGTAGCCTATTTGTAGTAGCCTAGGCCCTAGCTGTGCTTTGGGCTTCGATCCTTCGGCTAGCGCCTATACATGCATGGCAACGGAAAATCAAATGGCGGACAGCGAATTAGGACGGGCGCAGAATCGACCACCACGACGAGTTCTGGAGTCGGATTGCGCAGTCGTCGTCCCAGCTTCGTCAACCATACGTCATCATCATCATCATCATCGTCATCACCATGATATCAGTGTGGGAGTCGTGCGTCAAGACGTCGAAGTTTCTGACATGGACGCTGGCGGTGAGCTCTCGATCACGAACGATCAACTGGCGACGGCTGACAGCATGACAGACGCATCAGACAGCGATCACCCGGCACTGAGTTGTACTGACTCATCGTTTACCGGTCGCTATGGCTGTCCTGAAGAGAAAGATCATATGAGCCCCAGTTTGGTTCAGGAGAGTTGTACGACTGCCAATGGAACTCCGGAGCTGGAAATTGGAGTAGGGAGGCTGCAAATGGCAACAAATGAGGACGAGCTCGACGAAAATGGCAACACGTACGTGTTGTAAAATGTTTTTCTTTGATTTGTTGCATTGCGTTAGCAGTTTCACTTTCTCTTTTCCGGAAGAAGCGACGAGTCGGCTGTGCCTGACGAGGGGGTTAGTAATACGTCGTTCAAAAATGCCACTGCAGCTATAACTGCGCTGCTGCGCGTTACCGTCGACTGGACCGAGTGAGTCCTGAGTAAAATGCCGGTTCTGAATTTTACTGCAATTTTCCAAGTCATGCAAACTGCACTTTTAATGGACGGTTAGCATTTGTCGACAAAAACGTCATCCCTCGTCGCGTCCATGGGGAGATTTTATTCAGTGCAACAGCCAGTGATGGGCAACTAACTAGAAAAT
>Ga0209782_1000810_pt1 | contig 14794 bp, 11 predicted proteins | sample WorMetmaBAHAMAS1_FD_187390 | JGI IMG/M metagenome (GOLD analysis project Ga0209782, IMG submission 187390) | Marine gutless worms symbiont microbial communities from Max Planck institute for Marine Microbiology, Germany - Inanidrilus... | ecosystem: Host-associated > Annelida > Digestive system...
TTTTCTTTTTTTTCTTTTTTTTTGGGGGGGGGGGTTGGTTAATAAATACACTGTGGATAATGGCCATAAAATATTAGTAGTAGTTATATGAAAGTTGCTGTAATCATTGCTATGAATATTGTGCTGTGCAGCATCCACGTGATGTTATTCCGCAGCGTAAAGGTAATTAATTGCGTCCATTTGTTACTGCCATAACCGCTGTTGGTGTTCTGAATTTTGCTGTAGTACATGGTGGCTTAATAGTTCAAACTCCTAAATAAACTGCACTAATCCAGTGCACCATATAGTAATGTGTGCATGCAGGTTGTTCCATAAAACAGGCTGTTTCTGAGAAGCTCTGTTGTCCTAATTGTTAGAATAAAAACAAAATTAGCAGTAGTAAGCTTATTGAGAAGATGCAGGCAGATATCACTGAAAGGATTCAGTATTGCTGGAATCATTTATCATTTATCTGATAAGTTTAGTACTTGCCTTTTTGTAAATAAGTAAGTAACTAAATATAATTTGCAAACGCTTTGTTGCTTTATGTAGTTTATAACCATTGAATTATGTGGATGCATGCCATTCTTACACAGGCAGAAATGAAACCTAGTAAATTTAGTCAAACCCTTAAAATGTTTCAGTTTAATTGCAGCATTACCTTCCTGCACTTTAACAGCCATTTTCCAGCATTATCCTGGTCCCACGGGATTTCTTCTTGCATTTATAATTATATCGTAAATAAAGTTTATAAATGCACACAGTAGTCAGGAAAAATATAAAATTTATAAACATGCATAATGATCAGTAAAAGCTAAACCCGAATCACTTGGTTTGAAAGAGAACCTGTGTTTTTTATTGCCAGATGTCCCTAGTCACCTAACCAGCAGTTTCATATTAATGAAGAAAACGTTCAATAGTCTAGTGGCTAAGGCATCGGACTAGTGCCCCAGTGGTTGCGAGTTTGAACCCCGGCCGCCGTGCTGTTGAGTAAAAACTTTAAGCAAGTTGTACACACGCATGTGCCTCTCTTGCGAAGCAGTATAACTTGGTACCGGCGAAAGCTGGGCATAAACAGGCACACCACGCGATGCATTAGCTCTGTATTCATGATTTCGCAGCATACGCTGCTGTCTGGCTGAGGGCTACAGAAATGGAGATCATTGCCACCCTGTGGGCTCTCGTGGCTTGGGAATGACTTGTGTTTTTTACATAGAGAATACAAGCTACTACTAATCCCAACAAGCAATGTTGCCTCATCTTTACTTCATCCACCACCAGACTGTTGATTCAGGTGGCATTGCTGTGCCAGTATCAGTCGATTTAGGAGTCATAATGATCCACGAAAAATGGACTGGACCAATTAGGTAATTTTATGTCGGCCGGACCAACTTTTTTATACCTCATCCAGTAGTGAAAAATGGCGATGAAATGTACCATGTTTTCTGCAGCAGTTTTGTTGTAATTACACTTACAGTCAGTTGGTAATCTAGTCCTGCAAGACTGACAACATCGGTACTGGTTCGTCTAGGTACTATCAAATTCAGCATATAGAGCAAGTGTCCTTTTTGATAACGGTGGGCCAAAGGAGACAATGCTACTGACACTGTCTGACCAGTGTTGATCTACACAAATAAGGCCCATTTTCGGTCGCCTACCAGAACCTAACAAGGCATGGCTGTTAGTTGTTTATTTTTCACGCTAGGCCAGTCAGCTTTCGGTATATTAATCACGTGACTACCATGTTTACATACCAAACACCTACTGGGTAGGTTCTGGTAGGCGACCAAAAACGAGCCGATAGTTTGGCATCAGTTCGATGTACAGTGAACCATATGTGGTCCAGAATCTGTACCAGTATCGGTTCTAACTTTAGTTTGTTGCTGCACTATTAATGTGTTGATAAACTACAGGAGCTCAGTTTGGTATGGACGGTCGCCCATTTCACTGTTTCTTTTATACCGGCAAACCAAACTACGTTCAGCTTCTTCACGTATGCTGCTGTTAATCTTCATTTTTAATTGTAACAAAGAATGAAGCATTGTAATAATGTTAAAGCTGAAAAAGCTACATTCAGGAGGTCAATTAATTTTAGTGATTTTTGTGTTGAATTATATTTTGATTCAAGTTTGTTTTGTTTGCTGAACACTAAAGACCACTTTAGCAGTCTAGGTAGAGCAGTCGGTCTGGAGTGTGTGTGTCTGTGTTTGTCCAGACACTAGTTTATTGAACTATAGTACATTGTCTTAGAGTTTTGGCACTGTGAAAGTCAAGGTCATAGGTCACCTTCAGTAGTCACAGTAGGAAAATGGAACTTGCTAAAGTAATGAGTGTGGCCTCCGGTGAGGGCCTTCTAGTTCAGTGTGATGTATTTGTTTATGATTCTGATATTGCTACTAGATAGTGACAGATGTACAGATGTTGTGTGCTGTTATGTTGCCAACAAGGATGCTACGAAATATCCGTCGATATGTACTAATTGGGCCCATTCCATGGGGCCATAGTGGTCCACTCTGTCACGCGTTGTCGTTGTCGTCGTCGTCGTGGACATCGATGCGCAGGCGGCGCGCGACAGTACCGCTAGCGACATTTGGTGAATGAGCATGAGGCGGCTCGTGGCGAATGGGCTCAACATTTTTCAAATGCTTCTTGTTCTGATATTGCTGTGATGTAGATAGTGACAGACGTACAGATATTGTGTGCTGTTGTGTTGCCAACAAGGATGCTTCGGTGAAAATCGAGGAGTTGAAGAAACATGCAGATTCGAGGTTGGCCAAAGGATTGATGCCAGAAGACACTGACTCGCTGTTAGTTTGCATTTTATTTTGTTACATTTATTACTTTGAATACTGGTGCAGATTTGTAGTAGAATGCTGTTTCGTGCCACATAACTGTGTATTTTTATGTTAAAAATATTTAAGCATATAAAATGTATACATGATGCTGAATTATATTAAAAACGTAAAGGGTGCTGTCGTTTGCTTGAATATGGTTGTTTATCTCCCTTTTGTATGCTTCAAGCCCACACGTGCTTTGACCATGCCTGTGCATTGCTACACCTGAGGTTACCTTCCCATCTGCAGAGTGTAACTGCCATTGCAAAGTATGCTGCTAGGTGACAGGGGCACAAGGGTTGAAGGTTGGTGTGAACAGTGCCTGCAACTGTTGCATAGTTGCTTCCCAGCTGTGAAGTTTTGATCGCAACTCCGATGCCCAACATGTTGTACCACAGTGCCTCTCTTGTAGAAGGTGATTAAACCTGAGTTGTAATCTGTCTTAGTTCATTGGGTCCTTTCCATGGGGCCATAGCGGTCTCCTCTGTCACGCGTTGTCGTCGTTGTCGATGTCGTCGTGGACATAGATGCGCCGGCGGCATGCGACAGTACCGCTAGCGACATCTGCTGAATGGGCGTGAGGCGGCTCGTTGTGGCGAATGGGCCCAACATTCTTCAAATGATTCTTGTTTTTTGTTGTTGAATTTTTGTGTTTGATGATTTGTATTTCGTTGATTTAGTGTCAGTAGGTTTAGTTTTGTGTTAGCCTATGTTTATTATATAATGTTGTAGTCTTTTCTATTGGCGTCAGTTTTGATTTTCTCACTACTAGCCAAGAGATATGTCTGGGCAGAGCATCTCCGATATCACCTTTTAGTGTCGAGTGGGATGTTAAACTTAACTCAGTCAATCAACTATGCCTTTTTAACCATCGAGTCGTCTATTTAACATTGTCAAATGAAGCATTCTGTAACCGGAACTGCTGCTATACCGATACTTATTTTGTATGATTTGTCTGCCGATAGGCTGATAGTCGCCGATAACTGATGCATCGGTTAGTCACACCGGTACACCACCACACAAATAACTAGTAAAGTAATGACTCCGCAATCAGTATATTTGATTAATCTGTTTCTCACTTTAACTTTGGTTTTAAACTAGAGTGTTGAACCAAAAGAGACCAAAAATTCCAGCTTTAAACCAATCCTGAGATTAACTTTGGTTCAGTTAGGTAAATATTTTACTCTGTTATAGCAGTATGATGTAAATATCAGTTATATTGGCTGTTGTTGTCTCCGTGACAAGGAATGTTGATTCGATTTCAGACCAAAGTTATGAATACTAGAGTTTTAGAAGAGCTGCCTGTCTAAATGGATTGTACGAGTTTGGTTTAAAATTGGACTGTGTAGACTAGCATCAGTTTAACACCAGAGTTTATTTGGTTTTTATATGAACCAAAATTTGGTTTTAAATTCATTAGGTTCATAACTTAGCTTTAGTTTGAAACTGAGTTTAAAACTAAAGTTTAAGGGAAAGATAGTCATCTGACGTATTCTTAATAGGAATAGCAGCGTTATTAATAGTAATTATTAATTATTATTATTATGATTTTGTGTACGTGCTGGGAACTGTGTAGACAATTGGCTGGCAGTCAGTGGCTGGAAAAAAAGTTTATTGAGCAGATGTTGACAGAACAACTTTCCGATGAAGATGTAAGGAACCTTAACATCTGCTTATGTTGCTTGATTTGATCATTTATAGTTCGTAGTATATTCGTTTAATATGGTTTACTAATATTGAGCATCTACCTGTTTACAAGTTTAAACACATATAAGTAGGGCCAACAGTTTACTGCCAAAATATTGCCAAATTCTGCACGTCAGTTTGCAAAATTCTGGTAACTCGTTGCTGGTAAATTGGTAAAAGTCTGCAGCTGGCCATAGAGTAATTGTCTGCAGTTGTCTGCTGTTCAGATGTCAAAAGACTGATTTTACTGTAGTAAGTTTTTAACTAATAAAAATATCATTTTGTTTTAAAATTCAAAATGACACAATTGGCTTTTTTTTACAAAATTGTGATAAATTTGATCGATGTGTGATGACGGATAATGAATGAAGTTTTACAGATATGGATAAAAAAATATGACACGAGTTTTCCATTTTTGTGTGTGGAAAGTTTTCAAGTAAACAGCTACCATGTGTTCAGGGGGACTATGAAACAAATGATTTTAAATTAAACTGTTGGTCTAAATAGTCACTGTTTCTTAGCAAACTTGTCTCATTTATTAATTTCAGCTCACTGGAAAGTAGCCTGCTGACTGGTCATAATGCCTGAACAGTGAGCTCTAAAACCTCAAGTTAACAGGCTCTGATGTAGCGGAGAGGACTGGAGCTTAATATCCACAGCAACGAAGACATCTTAGGGCGGGTTGCACCAACCTCACTTAAATCGTCAGTTAGCTAATGGCTCTTAACTTTAAGTATCCATTAAATCGTCAATTATATCTCAACTAGATTAGCAGTTAAGTGGCGATGGTGCAACGCGTTTAATACTAATCTCCACTTAAATCAGAGTTAATTGGAGATTTAAGGACTACTTAAGTTAAGTATGGATGGTGCAACCTGACCTTAGAGAGCTATGTATTTAACTTTTTGCTGTCACTGTCAGTTTGCAATGTCTGCAAATGTGCACTGACATCAGTTGTTTGTATTATCAAATTTCACAGAATTCCAAGAAACAAAATTTGTGGTACGCTGCATATTTTGCAGCTGGGTTTGAAATTCTTTGGTCAGAGGAAAATTCTGGCCTCTATATATATCGTTTGTGGAGTTATGAAGTATTTGCGATGCAGCCAGTGTTGACTCATTCTCTTTACATATGAAATGCAGAAGTCAGGTCAACATCTGTATGTTTGTCTTTCTCCAGTGTAATATAGTGCTGCTTGAGATTTTTCAGTCACACTGTGTGCAATGCTAATATCATGATGGATTATTATTAAAGATTAAGATTAAATTATTAAGATTATTAGGATTAAATTATTATAAAGATTACGATGAAAGTGATGATCCATCATTATGGAGATCATACGAGAACGTACTGGAATTTTAAAGTTGAAAATTTAATGGTTTTAAAACTACTTGACAGTGGAGGTGGTTCTTGAAAAATCCCGGCATATATTTTATTGGGTTTGGAAAAATTTTATTGGATAATGTGAAATGCAGCAACCAGTTTGCTTCTGTGGCATTCAGATCTTACTGAATTCAATTTTGGTCTACAGGCCGGCTGGGGAAGTTTACGACACTCTCTTAGACCCGTTAGCTGTTGTAGAGAAGTCTTGGAAAAATACTTGAAAAGATCTTTGAAAGTCATTGGATTCTAAAATCACAGAAGAGGGGGTAACCTCTTCGTGAGAGTACGAGTACTCTAACGATCATATGCCAGCTAGTTGTGGATCATGCTCTCTATCTCTCTGTCTCGACATTCACCAGTTTAATGGTCAGTTGTTAGTTGATCTAAGCCGTCGATCCTGATGGGCAGTTGGTGCAAAACTGTCGTTTGGCTTTATATCATTCCAGATGCAAACAACAGTTATCATTTATCCGACTTGATTTCACGCCTTACACTTACTTACCATACTCATGAAGTTTGGGATGTCATACCATTTATGTGGGTTCTGTGACAGTAAATACCCAAATAGGCTGTTAAATCATACCTTTCATAATCCGTACTGGCTGTGTGAAAATGTACATATGACAGTTACTTTTTGTTTTAGATAGCGACCTAAATGTTACATGTTTGATGTATATGTGTAGCAGTAAATGTTTATGTGTGCAGTACAAAAAGTTGTTGGCAATTTTGGAATTCCTGGCGTCGTTGCCTTACGCAGCATCTGTTAAAGATTTCATTTATAAATACCGTAAATTGCTGCAGCCTCGGTCTTTGTTCACTGAGAAGCCTCAGGTTACTTTTACTTATGGCTTTATTTCATTTGATCAACTCGGTCTTGTTATGGTTAAGTTAGCGTGTCTGTTTACTTACTTGTTTTGTTTTGTTTAATCGTTACTAAGTACTAAGTGATACACAACTCCCTTCCTTTCCAATAGACTGTATCAGAGCAGCAGTTTAAGAGGAAAGATTATGAGAAGTGTTCTGTGTTGTGTTGTCGATAGTTGTACACAGTGCACAGTTGGAGCAAAACTGTTGTTTCTCCTAATACCTTTGCAAATGCAAACGACAGTTAATCACTCATTGGACGTAATTCTCTCTTACACTAATAAATAATTTAACTTGCTGCTGTAGTAAGGGATGTCATATCATTTACATGGGTTCTGTAACATTAAATATCTAAATAGCCTGATAATCATACCCTTCACAATCGTACTGGCTGTGTAAAATTATGCATATCACAGTAATTTTTCGGAGCAAAACACGTGAACAGTTCTTATAGTAGATTTGCGGTTTAGTTTTAAGTTTTTGTGCGTGTTTTAGCCTAGGTTTGTGTGTTTTGTGAGTCTTGTTTGTTATGTCCAGTTTTGTTTTTTCAGTACTAGCCGAGAGATCAGCTGGGAAGAGCATCTCCAAAATGTCTTACTTTATGTCGAGTGGGACAAAAAAAAATCCTGAACTTATTCAGTCTAGTGATATGCAAGATAAATGATAAAAACGGCAGTTTATCCATTGTATTAACAGTCGCACATCAAAAACTGCAAAAATCATAGAAGGGGATATTATCCACCATCATGTTGCCTAAATGTCAACATGATGCTGATATTACTCAGTATTATGATGCTGAGTAATATCACCTTTTTATGATTTTTGCAGGATTTGATGCGTGGCTGTTAACACAATGGATAAACTGCAGTTTTTATCATTTATATTTGTTGTTTTATTATAAATTACAGTACATTTTATAGTACTTATCCTAAGCAGAGTCATTATGCATCAGCACACTAAAATTCTGCTGAAATTGGTGTAAACATTTTTATGATATCGCGATTTTGATTTTTTGTAGATTTTGTAGATAGTGATTGGCCACCATGTTCAATTTTTCAAAGAAAAAAATTTTATTTGTTGAGAGGGTCTGCATGAGGCACGTCACCATGCGAAATTTTGTGAAAATTGGTCTATACATCACGGAGATATTGCTATTTTTTAATTTTTAAGATGGCGGCTGCCTCCATCTTGGATTTCAGATTTCGCGAAATTTTATTGGCTGACAATGCCTGGAGGGCCCAGTTGTATCACTGTGCCATATTTCGTCATACTTGGTAGTCCAGTAGCGAAGTATATTGCTTTATGATTATGTTTTGGATTGCCAACACTGCTTTGGCAATGTCGGTTGTATGACAGGAGGGCAGCCTTCGTGCTTTTGGAAAGTCTACACCTCTTGTAAAGTTCTTTTCCTGAACAGATAGAAAAACAAAACCAAGTGGAGCTGATTAATTGGGTTTACCTGGTAAATGACCTCTAAAATACGGGTAATGGAGGTAGGTGGATAGATAACTCGGTGAAGGTTACTTCATGAAGTGGAATGGATGGCTGAGATTCGAACCTAATGCATTGGCATACAATGTTTAGTGTGATAATAATATAGTAATAATAATATAGTAGATCTATTGTCTTGTACGTTATTTTTTGGCAGCTAATACAAGACGATTCAGGTCGGACGTACTGTCAGGCAGCAGGTAAATGTTTTGATTGTGTGTGTTTTTGTTTTCAGTAATTTTGACGTTTCGATGATTGGTTAAAAATTTGACCACATGTGAATTACAGATGTGTGTTACTGTTACTGATACAGTGTGTAAGAAATTGCCTAAATTTTCACAGTTTGTCCTGTTAAGTGAACTTTTCTTTCAGATTGAATTAAACTTGAGTATGCATAGTGCACTCACTCACTCTCAGCTACCACAAGTTTTCACATACAATTGCTTGCCTGACTGGAAATGGAATTTGCTGAACTTCTGTAGAGTTGGTAGTTTATAACATGCATAGATCCTTGGTCGTGTCAGGCAGGACATCTGACAGACCAGACAGTTTTGTTACATCACGACTGTTCCGATACCAGGAACAAAACTGCTCAAACCGAGGCTGAGACCAAAACCACAAGAGCAAGATTCCATGGTCAGACATTTCCATTGATATAAACTAGAAGCATGTTGATGTCACAACTGGTGTAATAAAGAAATTTTACCTGCAACCACTTGAATAACGTGCCATGCTCGTCATAGGCGTAAACTTCTACAAGGCTGCTAGGCTCGAGCCCCCCACTTTAAGTCCAAGGCTTTCCGTCTTTTGAGCCCCCCCACTTTTTGTCAGATGCAAATTTTGCAATGCCTATTATAAAGCTGTCTTACACAGTGTAACGAACAATAAAATGACTGACTCTAATTGATATTCATGGCAATCAGACCATCATTTTAATTCAAATGGAGCACTAGAAGATGGAAACTTTCACAGCTGTGAACAAAATTGTGTTCGAATTTTTTGTGTTTTATCATTTAATTGTCAGAGTAACACTATCCATATTGTGAGGATTATGGCAGGCTTGTCTGTAATATGTATCTGTCTGTCTGCATGTATATCTCAGAAATTACACATTTAACATTCACCAAATTTGCATGCTACCTATGGCCATGGCTTTGCAGTGCATTATGTAGGCCTACAGACGTATACGTCTGGGTGTGGAGTAAAATCAAGACATGTTTCCAAGAGCAAGACCAGTGATTGTAAGACGAAGACTACCCATGCAGTGGTTTTGATATCATGTGGTTTAAGAACAAGACCCAAGCACAGTAATGGTGCACTGCATTCACACATACGCTGCGCTATGGTGGGATGGGTTGTGCATTGCGATGAGATGCGATGCTGTGTTTTTTCATGTACATGAATATTCACATGTATAAAAATGGCAGACAATGATGATGAAGACGTGCTGATGTTATCAGAATATCACAAATGAGCTCATGCATATTAATTTATACAGGTCACAGATTGGCTGTAGCTAGCCAATACTAGCATGCTGGTAAAACACAAGTAGTGTTTTTACCAGTGCAGCACAGCTTATGTGTGAATGCCGCCATTAAAATACATTGAGTTACCAGCACGGCTCATCTCATCCCAGCTTCTGTCACTAGCAACAACTATCTCTAGCCCATCCCGTCCCATTGCAGCGTGTGTGTGAATGCGCCATAACACTGGCATAATGGTCAAATTGCTGGCAGTGCTGTGGAGGTTACAGGTCATGAACGTGCTAGAGCATGTTACAGGGCACCGTGTAATGTTTGTACGTAACTGTGTACTGTGTGCATAGCGAAACGAAGAACGGCTCGAGCCACTGTGAAGTTATGGTCTGACGGTACCGGCAAAGCACTGGTCAACAACTTTCTTCTGATTGAATATTTTCCAAAGCTTCAGGATCGGTATGTTTGACTTGCCTTGCGTTTGGTTGTCTGTTATCCGGGGGGAGGGGAGGTCGACCGCGTTATTAGTGATATGTTTCAACTGGACTGTAGGTTCTTTCACACCAGGTCTGGCTTGAATGGTACAGCACGGTGATGTGCGGCATCGCGCTATGCCATATGGCACTGGATCCGATGTGAAAGAACCCCTTTTGTCTTGTCATTCCAGTCCACATGCCAAATGCAGTACTTTTTAAAGTAATACCATCACCACAACGACCACCTCTCTGTTTAACTGCTCTTTTCCCGGTGAACCTGGCTTATCTAGTTCTCCATGTGTTGTTTCATCGTCTGTGTACCAGATGTCATGCCGGCCACACTCCAGTAGTATCAAGGCAGTGAATGAATCTCAAAGCACTGACTCCAGTCCCTATATCATGGTTGGGCCCATTCCATGGGGCCATAGCGGTCCCCTCTGTCACACGTTGTCGTTGTCGTGGACATCGATGCGCAGGCGGCGCGCGATAGTACCGCTAGCGACATCTGGTGAATTGGCGTGAGGCGGCTCATTGTGGCGAATGGGCCCAACATTTTTCAAATGCTTCTTGTTTACTAATGCCTATAACCTACTATCATTCGATTATTTACCGATAAATATGTGCTTTTGTTTTGTTAGTTATAATAAGTAAGTAAAGTAAATGTAATATAGTAGTTTGCAGCCAGCTACGGGAACTCGCGTGACATGTGGGGTGATAGTGAGTCTTTAGTACATGATTGGCTGTGAAGAAATGTCTTTTAATTACCTTACTTCAAGAATTAATCTCTATTAAATCTTTAATATTTACAATATAGTCTTTACCTTAAAGGCGCGATATGACCTAAATTGTGTTAAAAGTGCCGTTAAACCCCAATCAACCAACCAACCAATGTTTGAAGTAAATTGTTTTTTGCTTTGAGCGAAATGTAAAACCTCATCTCAATCGGTCATTCTGTTAAAGTCTTGCCAGAATTTAAGGAAGCGTATAGCAGTTTGTGCTACAAGCACCGCACCGCTACGGGAACTCACGTTCCATATAGGATAACACAGTATTACCTGCCACCCGGCAGAGGTGGCATTCCCGCCTTTACCCCAACCAATTAAATTTACCGTGAATCTACAGGAGTCACATGTTGTACTGTGTCTGTGTGCTAGCGAGCAAGTGCTCTCTCCTCTGCACTATGTCGACAAGCTGTGTGAGGTGGACTTTGAGGCGACGGTCAAACAAGGCGGTCTTGTCGGCCAGGCGGGAGCCATCAGGCTTGCTCTCTCGCAGGCTCTGCTCGCCGTCGTCGATGCAGAAACTGCCGAAAGAATGCGTCTGGGTGAGTTCTTTAAAGACTAATTCCCGTTCCTCCATTGTTGCATAATTTATTGAAATGCAACAAGGTTTTAACATTTACCGGTACTTTGTTTTTGGTTTTTTTACGACCACCAAAACTCCTTTGTCCAGATGAGCTTTGATTAGCCAGTTCCATGTAAGTTTCCTTCCTCCATTCGGCGCTGGTGTAATAATTTAAATGAGCCTCTCATCCCTTTCCCGTTTTGGGTCGCTGCTGAATAAAAAGGCGGACAGGGTTGAGGTTAATATATCACTGGCCTTCCTATACTGGGTAGGATAGGGATAGCTCTCCACCCCTGACCTTTCGTTGATATAGCCGTATATTTGTGCGGAAAATGGACGTTAAACACCAACTAACCTGTTCTGTAAGAGAAATCTTGGGGATAAGTAGCTCAGGCTTTATATGGGCTAGGCGCTATTCCTTGGCATCCAGTCAACAGTCACAAAGCACTGGAGAAACAAATAAACGTTATATAAGTATGCGTTCATGTGAATGGTGGCTTGTGTGGCAGTTTGTCATAGTGTCAGTTTATTGGCTGTATGGCTGTTGCTGTAGCAAAAGTGACATTATTCTGTTTTCATTACCAGATAGTTTTACAGTAGTCTCTAGCAGTCATAGCGTAGTTGAACATACCCTCTTTCTGTGTGACCTGAGCCAGCCATCATTTCATATTTCCACTGAGACTTGCAAGTGTTTGTTTTACCAGGAATGGCCTCCTACCAGTATTTATTCAGATTCATCTTGAGCTGACCATTTACAGTTTATATTTCTTTCACTGACCACATTAGTGGTACATAATTACAGATAGAGCAATAATGTTGGTGTGTGTGTCAAGATAGTAATTTTTTTAATTAAAATTCTTGACACAGATAATGCAGCATACTACTTCACTTGATACTAACTGCATCCAGTTTGTGGGTTAAAGTTAAGTGTCACAGGAGGAAAATGTTCATTTTGGGGCTGTGGACCTATTTATTCAGTTACCATAGGGCAGCATGGAACATGCGTACATCAGTTATCACAGTTTAATGGACATTATAGCTGATTTGTTGCTTCTTGAGTTTATCATTCCTAATTTGGTCAGTACAGTCTCGAATGAATACATTCTAGTTTCTCAGTGCTGCATAGTAAACCTCCCTTTGCAGGTTTGTGCTCGCTCATAGGCAAGTGCACAGTAGCATAAAGCACGTTTTTGTTGTAGCTGGTTGCCATTATTACGCCGGTTGCGTAAACTTGCATTTGTAATAGTAAGCCTTAAATCATCGGTCATTGATGTCTGTCCGTCGATCTGTTTCATCTTTTCTTTCTATAATTAATGGAGCTACCACAGCAGCATCACTGCAGTGTAATACATGGAGTACGCCTATAGTATTGTTAGCACTGTCCTAGACCGTGGGTGTTCCTTTGTGCAGCCATCATACATTTTGTCTCTTCTCTCATAGAGTCAACCACTGATTAGCAGTGATTAGGTCTATATTAGTAGTTATGTCATTACCAGCAACAACAGTAAAACACATGGATTTAAGCAGTATTCTCAACTGTCGCTCAAGTATTTATTTTTCATACATTTCTGATATCCTTTTAGTTTCCACAATAAATAACATTTTAGTAATGCTTGCATTATTTTTATTTGATGGTATTTTCTCACATTGTCCTAATATTGTTTGTAGCTGGACTTCTTACAGAGGATCCTCGCGTTCACGAACGACAGAAGCCGGGTCAGGCCGGTCCACGTAGGAAATACACATGGTATGCATTCCATTTCATACTCACTGGTGATTTCCTCTTGTTGAAGGACTGGTTTTCCACAGCAGATTAAATCTCTCATTAGTTTACCTTCCATTAACTTAATGGTCGAAGTTAATCATCCATTAACCAAGTTGCATTTTCCATGAATTTCTGACCTCCAGTTTGTTAATTGGCAGTTAGTTGATGCTTTATTAACTGCACCTACTTTTGCAGTCTCTTATTGGCTGTCGGCGTATGCAGTGATATTCACGTGATCCAGTTACCTGTACCATGAAAGTTAAAGTGAGTGTAAATAAAAAATTTTCCGTGTCATCAAGTGTTCTGTTGCACAATAAATTAACAGTGCTTCAGACATTGTGATCACAAAATGACCCTTTTAATGCTTTGCCACACGTTCACTTTGCTCAAATTCATCGTTATAGAAATGTAGAGGACAAAAATTAATCAAGAGGGCCTAGCAGTGGCTAGCATAGCGCGGGATGTGGGAAGCTCTCTCTTGTATGCCCAAACTAGTTATGAATGATTTTTTTTAAAACTTTCTTCAGCTACAGCTTGCAGCAATAAACAACTAAGTTAGTGGTAAGGGGTGGGGTACTTTACATAGAACCCACTGTGGCAAAAAATAGATTTTACACAGACATACATGTTCTATGCAGTCCTGTACCGGCTATCACTTTTCCGACAACTGACAGTATGCCATTGGCTTTTCCACAGAAGTTTGGTTTGTCTAACTGATTGACAGATTACACAGGTACTAGTCATTATTACTAACCTATACGACCAGTGAGCACCTAACGGTTGCGTGCTTGTGGATTGTGTCAAAAGATTATACAATTTGTACGGTGTTTTGGAACATTATGTAGCTTGTCGTAGAATATGTAATGTCTGTCGAAAATTGTCTGTTGTTAGGGATCAGCCTAGTTTATGATTGCTTGGCCGTTGAATAATAGCAGATTCCGTGACTTGTTGTGTTCAGCATTGGTGGAGGTTTGCACTCGCGTAATGCTTTAGAATTATTAATGTCTGTTTTACTGACTTACTGACTTTTATTTTATTTTGCTTTCAGGTTAAAGCGGTGAATGCTGCTTCATTTCAACCACTTGGCGCCCTGTAACGAGCATGTGTGGGTCATGTTACTGTAATCTGTTAATACACCATGTCTCAAAAAAAGGATCCTATAACTTTAGCTGTAACCTGTAAGCATTGTCCAATTACTGTGCTGCTACAACCATTTGAAATTGATCATTTTGCATTTTTTTTGTGATTGAGTGTAAAGGGAGTTCTTACTTCAATATCGTTATTCTGCAGTTATTATACAAGTTGTACTTAACTGAGTTTATAATACTGACTGGAATAAGCAAGATTTGTTGGGCCCATTCTATGGGGCCATAGCGGTCTCCTCTGTCACGCGTTGTCGTCGTCGTTGTTGTCGTGGACATCGATGCGCAGGCGGCGTGCGACAGTACCGGTAGCGACACCTGGTGAATGGGCGTGCGGCGGCTCGCAGTGGCGAAT
>Ga0209782_1000811_pt1 | contig 14778 bp, 7 predicted proteins | sample WorMetmaBAHAMAS1_FD_187390 | JGI IMG/M metagenome (GOLD analysis project Ga0209782, IMG submission 187390) | Marine gutless worms symbiont microbial communities from Max Planck institute for Marine Microbiology, Germany - Inanidrilus... | ecosystem: Host-associated > Annelida > Digestive system >...
ATATACCCCCCGTCGCTACGCCCCTAAAAGCTGCTATGTTTATGAGCATGCAAGGACATCAATTAGACAGGATTATTGGGGGAGGACATAAAAGAAGACTGGGGTTCTGGGGGATGGAAGTCCATAAGCGGGGTCCAGGGGCGGAGCCCTGGTAGGGAGTCTTGGGGTCCCCCAGAAGCTGAAGCTTTTTATCGTGACTCGGAAGCGCCTCTGCATCCCGCGTAGGACACTATGGCGCTATACAAATGTTGTATTATTATTATTATTATTAACTACACATAATATTTGCATTAAAATACAACAAATGTTCAACAGTTGTTGCTGTTACTGGATAAAATACACCTACCCTAAACGACATCCCTTCTAAAATATTGGGGGGACATTACCGTGTACGTCCCCCCTTCATAAATATTGGAGGGACATGTTTCCCCTGTACCATAGCGATCGACACCCCTATTTATGAGCTGTAGCTGTTTTATGGTAATTATAATGACAGCGACTGCAAGCTCGTCTAGGCCTATATGTGTAACGCGGCAGCTGAGTTTTAATTATTTTTAGCCATGGTTTGGGAGGGATGGCCCCTGAACATGTCTGAACATGTATCGTTTAGGCTATGCCGAGTTCGCCGGAAAGATCAAAGTTGGCCTAGCCTAATTAGGCCCAACTGGCCTATTTAATACAGTAGGCCTAATGAACAGGCCATGAAAGACGCGTCCTACTACCACAGTAAGCTTACATCGAAATCAAACTTTTTAAGTTACTGCAGCAGGCAGGCCTGCCCTGCAGGTTCACAGAAAGGGCCTGTTGTTTATCGTCAGCTGATCAAACGTTGGGGTTGCTCAGTGCTCATAGCTTACGTCAAAAATCCTGATAAGGCAAAAATAAAACTGATAAGGAGCCTAAATTACAGAGGTTCAAAACGGAATAGGTTAGCTGCGAAGTTATTATAACACACTTGAGTGACAGCTGGTGCGTGAAATCGTCACGTTTTACGCCCACATTCGGCCAGCGCTGTTGCTGGACTGGAAATGTCGTGACGTCATGCGCTAAATATAGCTGGGCAAGGAGGCGGGTGGGCAGTTAGGTGGGCGGTGAGTCAGGCTACGGGCCAGCTGGGCGTGGCAAATTCCAATGGCGCAAGTCACTGACGTCAATCTGTGTGTGTACGACGAGGTATCGATGATGGACTGATTGTGATGGCGTTACGGTCGATCGATGACGTTGTTTCGTGACCGACGTAGTCGACAGATGGCTTAAATGTCGCCGAGTAGTTTGTCGAAGTGACTGTGGTCGCGTGACGTACGTTGGCGAGTTTCACCATACGGTCGACGACTGAGTAGGACGATGGACCGTACGGCACGCCCCTCCGCGCTCTCATCCGACGAGCTGCGCCGGAAAAAGACGAGTTTTACTCTGGACTTGGAGTCTAAAACGTCGACGACGGCGCCGACGGTCGCCGGCAGGCCGAAACATGACGTGGTTCGCGATGGCAGCGTACTGGCGTCGCCGGATGTCGGTCTGCTCGCCCTAGCCACACCCGACCTCGAACGATTCATCTTACAGCAGGCCTACGGAGCGGCTACGGCCGGAGCGACCACGCCACCCGGCGCTGCCGCCGCATCCATCGTCGCCACTCCGACCCAGGTTTTATTTCCTCGGTCTGTGACTGAGGAGCAGGAAGCATATGCTCGCGGATTTCTGGACGCTCTGGTGGAGTTACAAAGGCAACGGCAGCAGGCTGCCGCGTCACCACTGGTGCAGGTGGTTCCAGACCCTCGAGCTGCCTTCCTGTTGCCTTGTGCTAGTCCATCAGATGAACGATCAGCTGGTCTGTATACCACGTTGACGTCGGTTCCACGCAGTGCTGCAGTCACATCGGCAGCTTCCGATGTGATCCCCGCGAGACCGTTACCAGAATTAATTCCTGTTGCTTCCTCTGCACCACCACATCCACCACCATTTTCAGGCTTGCGTCCGTCAACTCTGAATTTGTCACCGGTTGCACGCCGATCTGCTGTTGTGCCGTCTTTTGATGCGAAGAGAATTCCGCCACTTTACAATGACTCGGAGACACTTGACCTGTCACCTTCAGGCCGTTATGCCAGTAGAACGTTGGAACACAGCACCACACAGAAAACTACACAGAGTACAACAACCCCGTTGAGTAAAGCGTTGGTCTCAGAGCAAACAGACCTCGACTGTTCTGCTACAAACAGTGTTGCAGATTTACCTGTAGTGAGCTCAATTAATGTACCTGTAGTGTCTCGAAACCCGGTGCCAGAAAGACGCGACATAATGAAGCCAGAATCAGTGGATACAGGAGTACCTGCAGTCGAAGGCCATGAACAACTACCGATGACAATGGACATTTCAGAGGGAAGCAGCAATGCTGATGCCCTTGTGATGTGCCCAATTGATATGAGTGCTCAGGAACAGGCAAAACTTGAACGTAAACGAGAGAAGAACCGCTACGCTGCTCAGAAGTGTCGCATGTTGAAACTTGAGCGTATCGACCGACTGCAGCAACGTGTCAATGAACTAAAAGCACAGAATGCCCAGCTGGCAAACAATGCAAGCACACTGTGTGAGCAGGTGAACCGACTTAGACAGATGATTGTCGAGCATGTTGAAGGTGGTTGCCAGGTAATGATGGTGCACAGTGCAAATACGTGAGACTGCATGCTTGTAAAGGTTCATTCTCACCAGATCCGGCACGACATGGTACAGTGTTGCCAATTTCACATTAGATTCAGTGAGATAGGCACCACGTGCCACTGTATGCCACCATGCCATGTGCCGCGCCAGATCCAGTGTGAAAGAACCTACACATGTTGTGAACACTTATTTGTTGTCTTATTTGTGGTGACTTCATATATAACAGCCAGCCTGTGTTTGGTGCAGATGGATCAATCACCTGTCATGTTTCATTCAATCAGTTCATGGTGTAAGATGTTTCATTTTGTTATATCAGGCTCAGCTGCGTGCACATGTTTTTGACCTGGATATATCTGGCAGTCATGTAGCTAAGTTTTGTTACTGTTATGTGCTTTATGTGTTAAAATTGGTCTTTAAAATACTGTCGGCAGCACATTAAGTCGTTAATGATACCAGTATTTTTGTATTGACTGTTTTTGCGATGGAGCACATTGTGTTTCTGATGCAGCATGCGTTGTTGTGACTGTCTCACCCTGTGTGACATCACACTGTTATGCCCTGACAAAATGTCTGATTCAACTGAACATATCATTCATTACACTATTCTCAATACTACCTAGTGCCTACTCACCCTGATGCTGTAGTTTTCTTATGCCTAAGTTAGTTATTTTTACATTGGATGGAGTTGTCTTCACTGGGTGCAAAATATGGAGTATGAAGTTTTTCATAGTGGAGTATGAAAAACTTGCAGTACGTTGTACATCTCTTGGCTATATCTGAAATGATAACGAGTACATTATAGTTACTAAGGACCACTGACGAAAGCAGGTCTATCATTGTCCATGATGTTCTTATTCTTGTTTGGATTATCTTTCTGCTGACTTTAATGGCTTCTAACTCAACAACTGTTCCACCAAGATCTTTGGTTACTATAGAACACTAATAGGAAGTCATGCCATGCCAGTCAAATGCAATCATCGGCATTCTGCTCTAATGACTGAAAGTGCCCAGAAATAGCTATGGCAGTCACATTGACTTCAGCAGTGAATTTGTCAGAAGCCATGTAAACTATGGCGAATTGTCCTGTGTACTGTTGAATTTTAGCTAAAGAATTTTTTCATATGGTAATATCTTGTAGAGTTCAACATATATTACCATATCCTGCAGTGTCTGAATACTGATGTTTTATTTTGGCACATACTGTGTTGAACTTGATAGCAGTGGACAGTTGTAAGTGGTAACACTTTTTCGCAGTAATACAAGAGTTTTCGTTGCTGTTAGTAAGTTTTTAGTTTTACTACTTGTTTATAGGTTTATGGATTGATTGAGTTAAGATTTAGTGTCCTACTTGATGCAAAATTGGTCACTGTCATTTTGGAGACATTCTTCCCAGCCTGTCTCTTGCTTGGTACTGAAGAAACTAAATCTAACACAGCAAAAGCAAGCAACACAGGAATAACTTGATCGAAGCGAATTAGTAAAACAAACATACAAAAATGAAATCTAAAACTCAACAAACATGCAGCTTTAAGGATTTCTCACGTGTGCATATTACTGTGTACAACTGTCATGCACAATACAGCACAAAACAGTTTGATTATGTTCCCTGCAATCCCTGCCTGCTAACTTGTAACCAATTATCATTGCTCAGATAAATTGAAGTGCTTTTCATTTGTGTAATCTGACATAAATTCGATGATATCGTTGCTGATCGTACTCCACAGCACTAGTGCATGCAATGTTTTCAATCCAGTGAAATAATTGGAGATCCTAATATTGATATGTTTCTTTTTGCTGGCGCTGACTTGTTCCCTTCTAACCTCTTCTGTTTTTTAGTCTGAGTTGCATGCACATTAGTTTTGAGAACATATAAAGATTAAGAGTAGCCATACCATTTCAGTGTTTCATCTCATCAGTACGTAGATACGGTTTTATCATATGGTCAGTTAACTCAGTTTAGCACCTCACCAGACCCTGCATCAGAGACTTTTTGCATGCTGGATGCCCATCTGCCATTGCACTGATGGACTGGACACAGTTGTATAAAGTAATTGTATAAAATGCTTTGTGAACTGCCTGCTGTTGTTGAGTGTTTTATAGTGCTTTCACACTAGGACACATGTCAGTCCACATGTGGAGCCTCATGTGTCCAAGTGTGAATGCACTCGGACATGTGTGGTGAAAGCCTGTGTCCCCCAACATCGTCTATATTTAGTAAAAATTTACAGCAGGTGTTTGACAAAAACATAAAATTCATCACACAGATGAATTTTGATGACAGTTGGCCATTTTGTAACTATTTTTTTCATTTAGTTCATACTTTGGCTGGTATCTATTAAATGTCAAAATTCTGTTTACATTGTAGATTTAATGAGGAATTATTGTAAATCTACGGTGTATTAGGTACGCTGATGCAGCACCCTAGTGAGTAAGTGTGTCACAAAATATGTCAAAGAATGTACATGCATGTGGGTCGACATGTGTCCCAGTGTGAAAGCACTATTAAGTGACTTGTTCTGTGATGTCTTGCTTTCATCATTATTATTGTTGAATGCAATTCAGTTGTTTTCACTTCATCAGGTATCTGTCTATAAAGTATCAGCAGCTGCTTTCATCTGAATTTTGTAATTTAGTTTAAAAGGAAATTCGCTATTTTTTGCAATTTTATTTGCATTGTTGTTATGCAGTTTGAGATGATAGTAGCTGTTAGTGACTGGTGAATGTCGCCAGTAAGCACAATAGTGGACAGTGTGAAGAAAGAACATGATGTTGTTAATTCCCAGTCTGTTATTGCTCACACACAATTGAGTTTCAGCCACAGAGCCATCATTATGTTGTATATAGAAATATCAAGTTTTTGCTCGTGTTGTTGAGTAGCACAGTTAAGGGCTTATGCTGCGAAAATCATTGTCTTGAGCATTTTGTTGTGAGATGACTTCAGCAGATTTTTTCAAGAATGTGTATGTGTGTGTATGCATTGCTTGTAAACTGCATATTGACAGCACATGCACAACACAATGCTTGTGTGTCATTGACAGTGTTGGTGCTGCATATTATTTCTGAAGTTATGTTTGTGAAAACTGATAGTTTGTCAGTGTTTAGGTTTTGTGAACTGAACTGTTGACTAGTAACTGTGTCACTTTGTGGTGTTGGTTTCTTTCAACTCATTTCTGCTCGTACAGTACATACTGTACAATGAATGGTATAAAGATGTTCTTGCGGAGCATTGTTATGCTTTACTCAGTGTTCTGTTGCTAGGCTAATGTTGCAGATGAGTGTCACTTGAACCAATTGTTTGTTATTGTTGAAAGATGCTTGTTGTGATATGTGCTTGTGCTTATAATATATGGGTTGGTCCATTCACAAAAAAAGTATGTATGATGTTCTTTTTGGTACATATTTTAACAGCCAGTCAATTAACATTATAATAGAAAAAGATATACTTGTAATTGAGTTAATTTATCTGTACTGTCTGGAAATGTGTAAGTGCTTTTGTACTCGACTCTGGCCCTATACAGATTGGTTCCAAGTCCATATCCATTGGCAGTGTTGTGTAGGATACTGTCTTCAATGTGGTATCTTTAGTCTTCAACATACGAGATAGAATCTTAACTGATATCATCAAGAAAACATTGTATAATATCTTTATGTTGTATCTTCGTAATACTTTTTGAAATTATCTTGATAAATTTGGAAGATACTTTTCACACAAATAACTTATCTTGGATGGACTACATCATTGATGATGATAACTAAGGTTTTTTGAATGTCATGCCATGGATTTAGGGATGAAGACTGAAAGTAGGAGACATAAATTGATTGTTTTGATGCTATGAACTGTGAACAAGCTGTAAGTATGTCGTATGATTCAGTGTCACCCACTGTCACATGACTCGGTAGAAGTATATAGCTTACAACTTGCATTATTATGCTGGCTGCATCTAGCGGATAGCATACATGGAACGATCTAATGTCTAGTCTGTCTGCCACACTCATGAAAAGCTATATGTGCAGGATCCTGTTAGCAATCCAGATACTCAGGATTGACTCACGAGGGGCAACACAGATGTGTCAGCGCACATTGCAGCCCAAGAGTTGTTTGTATTCTTTATTCTTGTAATAAATATTGACATATTCAGCTTGAAGATGTTCACTGTGAGTGTTAAAAAGTAACCACTCTACTACAATTGAAATTTCTGTGTCATTTGTGTTATTGTTTAGCATATGCATGCTATTCATACAGCCATTACATGATTAACCCAACATTACCATAAATTTCATAGTGAACCATTTTGGCAATAAATTATGTTTTGGTGCCTATTATGAATTGTTCGTGTACAATGAGCAGAAATGAGCATGCATATAATATATCAGTGAATGCCATGCATTTTTTAAAACAGCTTTTTTTAAAAAGCTTTTGTGTTACATTGGTACTGCATTTTGGAAAAGTCTTGTCATGTAGGCAGGATATATTACGGAATGAATGTGCTAGGTGCATGGTTACTTTCGCAGAAACTGTCTCCTGTTATTATATCTTATTATAGAACATGTTATAATGTGTGTGTGTGTGTGTGTGTGTGTGTGTGCATGTGTGAACATTTGTAATAAATGGCCATACTGCAGTGACCTAATGTTTCTTAAGCACTAGGTTCTGTTCTTGCCATGATAACACTGTTGCATTATGTATTGTTTCAGACCATTCTCCGATGGTTTTGCTCTCAAGCTGGTTTTTGGCAGAGGGCCTTCATTGATTTTGTTATCATTTAAGTGTTTTAAGTAAGTTAGATATCTCCAAAAATAAGGATACTCTGGAACTGTGGACTTAAAGGTTCTGCCATGGCACGTCCATCATCGAGTGCCGTCAGCGGTCAACTTATGGCATGTCAGTCACTAGATTATCACATCAGTTGGTGACCACCTGTGTGTACCATACAATGGGAGTGAGGCAGTAAGACTTATCACACCTTGTAGCTGTCGATAACACTATTTTTTGATGACAGCGGACATGGTGCAAATCTACTGATGGTTTTAAAACTGTAGGTGGACATCAAGATTCATAATTTAAATCAATACTGGGTAGCTTAAGTGCTGTATAAGATGGAAACATACCCATTAGTTGTTATAAACAAGAATAGTATAAAGTTTTCATAACTCCTCCAAGCATCATTTTGTCTACACCATGTCCACAAAAATATGGCTGCCTTGGCGGCTGTTATTTTGAGTTACTTTGTCAAAAAACTTATTTTTTTTTTGTACAGAGTGACGGATGAGGGGAGTTTGCCATTTTTTCACAAAATTGGTTGCCATGGCAACATCACTTGAGATATCGGAAAAGGAGGTCCAGATCGATCATCTGCTCCCAAAATGCCTTTCGTTCGGTAAAAAGATTGCAAAAATTAGTCCAGCAGATCCTGAGATAATTGTTCTCCGAGTAATCATTAAAAGAGATAAAAAAAGAAAGAAATTAACACAAGCAAAATATATAGCCCGGTTGGCAAGTTTGCCGAGTGGGCTAAATAGTCAAGAAATAATATTTTTAAACCTAAAGTTTAATACAACAGTTTATTATTGTAATGTGCAGTGCTGAAAGTACTGTTAAGCCCTTATCAACCATGGGTGTTACTTTTTAGGTAATATCAGTATTAGTTTGAAAAAATCTGTTTAAACTACAGATAGAATATAAATATAAAACTGGTTGGAATTACACATATGTTAACAAATTAGAATTAAAAATCCAGTTTAAATTGACAGATCCTACAAACACTACACAATTATCACTATGAAAGACTAATAGCATGCTTTGTATAATTATGCATGTTACTGCAGTATTTAAAAATTAAATCACCTAATCAGCTAGAATTGAAGAATTAATTGACAAGAATTATAATCAGCAGCCAGATTAATAGAACTACAACTGCAGTACTATCAGTTGACGTAGAAAAAGCACAGTAATTGACAAATTCCAACAATGTAAGTCTGCAAATGACTTGTGACAATGAACTGTTGAGAATGAACTTTTCATACACTGCTTATTGCCAAACTTGTGCACAGAGTAATGGATTGACTTTTTTGATTGTAAACAAGGGATGAAGTAAGCTCTTTTGGCTCCTTGCTCAATATTTGTTGTCTGCAACAGGATTCGAAGCATGCGTGGAACATGTTCTTGGTATATGCCAAGAGAGACCTTGTAAATCTCCTAATCAAAGGCTTGGAGTAAAGAAGCTCGAGAATTAACATGAAATATTATAGATGAATATCACTACTATGCCACATGCAGAGTGATCTAATCTAAAGTTTCTAAACTAAGCATTTAGGTCCTATTAGTAGTGACGGTGAAACAATCGTGAAGCATTTGATCTGCATGCTATAGGGGGTGATTTTAGTTTTCACTTACTGCTTTCATATGTTGACTTAAATTTGGTCCAACATAACAAACCGAAACTGAAAACCTAACACTTATGATAACTGCAAATATTTTAAATATGCAGTTTCATGCACATTAATTTATTACTTAAATGTGCTATATCTGTCATACTTTTAATAGCCAGTACTCACTAGTAGAATTCTTACATCAAACTACTTTCACTAGAATGTAGGTCATTCTGCCCAGTGCCAAATATTGCTTGAAAAATGCAAACTAATTAATTTAGAGCATTAGCTGCATTACATAACACATTGTAGCTAAGTTACATAATCACAAAACAATGTACACTGCATTTAAATGTGGCAACTGGCATTAAATGTGATAATGCATGTGTTTCATGATTACATTTAGCAATTATTTTAATTTTTGTTACTTCCAATGCTTTGGCTTACGTAATATTAGATAACTGAGCAATTTTACTACACTAGTGTCTCAAAAAGTATACCTATATACCACCCAACCATGAATGACAATTTTAACAATATTTGTCAGATTCCAATAATTTTTGGTATAAATATTAGTGAGTGAATATTGCCATTCAATGGTGGTTTAAATTCCTATATTATCTGTGTAGTATATGTACCTTCCTTTTGAAACTTAAAAACCTAAAGATCATGAATTTAGCCTCAAATTGTGCATATCCCAATTCTAGGAAGTTAAATGCGAAACTAACAGTCTTATTTTACTTATCATGCAATTAAAATTTATTACTGTTCATTGAAGGCCTCTCAGATACAACAAATTTAGGTGTTGCTTTTTTGGGGGGGGACATGAATTACAAATGGGGTCAGCAGATGGTAAGATGCAAGTAAAATTTACATTTAAGTAAGAGATTAAAAGAAAATGCACTTCACCTACTGATCAACAATTTTAATCGACTTTTCCAGTACATATTCAGTAACCTGAATTTGCAAAAATGGGAACCACTGAACAATCAGACAATTTGCAAAAACTAAATGATGAATCAGCTGTCATGAAATAACACCTCTTTCTGGCTGTTTACAAAATCCAGTCTTCACATGCGTACTACAATTGCCATTATGTGTCCCAACAATGTACCCATTACTGCATCTGTGCACTGCACAGTAATTGAAACATAACCAGAAGCAACAGACTTGGAAGATGTATTCAAGTTTCACGAACCAATTTATTACATCTTAATGCCTCAAAATAATACTGGTGAACAAACTCACCTACTGGATGCCCAACCAACAGTATCAAAGCATTGAAGGCAAAATAAGCTACATTACAATAGTAATATAGCATTAGCATGGGGCAGTTCTAAGGGGGTCACGCCCCCCCCCAGTCACAGGTATGCCCCCAAAATGAAATTTTTGGTGAATGTAATTGAGCCTCTGGGATGAAAAATTAGTGATCATATGTTGGTTTAAAACTGCATATTTGTACATATGACCAACAACATTTTTCCAGTGACAGCCCCCCTCCTAGGAGACCCATGATCCCCCAAAATGGAAGTGCTAGAACTGCCCCTGGTCAGGAGATGCACAGGTGTCATTATGGATGAACAGATGTCTTTTAGAATGCAGGAATGGCAGAATTTAATGTCATTGGGTTGTATTTTAGATGCAGAAGCCATAACATGTTTTGTCAAAAAGACATTGTATCCCTTACAAGACTCGTTCTAACTGTAACATATTTAACACATGTATGTAATGTACAGGAATGAAGAAACAATCAACTATCACCAATCATTTTTCGATTTTTTTTGTTTTTTTTCTCATATAAGTGTTATGCATGTGTCATCTCAAAGTTGCATAAAAATTATATCATACATGAAAATGATGGCAATCATCGTCAACAAATTAGTGTAAATTTATAAAACTATACTTCGTCAGTCTTCACTTTTTATAAGTCTACAGTTATGCACAACATTCAAGCAGCACACCAGTGGTATGCTATGTTACAGCATTGGTACATCTTACTTGAACTATTACTGTTAAAAAACAACATTCAGAAATGTCAACATCATTAGAGATTTTGTTTTTGTTTTCGGCACCGAAAATGACTATTTTTGTGGTTTCGGTCTGGTCAGTTTCATTTTCAGCCCAAAACGTGTTATTTTCGGCCGTAAACTGGCTGTCGAACGTCCATAAAGTGGCGTACATATAAATGGACCATGGATGCTTAATGCTAATGAGACTGTCGCCTCTGAAATGAAACTTGAGCCTCTGCTGCTGCTGTAACGCACTACAATCTGATTTAAATGCTTTTATGGTATGTGGTTTTGATAACGAGCGCAGTGCCTATCGTGGAATGTAGCATGCAAATGAACAAGAGCAACGACTGTTAGCCAGTTTATAGCAGGTAGCTGTGAGTGTGCGGACTAAGTGAATATAGATAATCTATGCCACAGTCAGTTATAAGATATAGCGTACACTTTACTACTGTACATCGTGCAGCATACGTAGCATTATAGTGTAATAATGTCGCGCAATCCCATTTGGGATTATTTCACAAAATCTGAGCAACATGCAGGCAAGGCTAAGTGTACTGAATGTTCAAAACCACTGTTGCTCAGCAGTGACAGCCAGGTTTCATTTTCGGAGGAAAATGGTATTTTTTCGCATTCGTTTCGGGCTGAAAATAAACTATCATTTTCGGTACCAGTTTTGTTTTCGGCTGAAAATGTAAAATCCATTTTCTGTCCGTCTCCAATCATCATCAACTATAGAAATAACCATCCAGAATACTTATTTGTAAGTTATATGAAAAATAATGTTTCACCATATTAGACTTCTACAAAAGTACATAATTCTACTGCATTCACAGAATGTGTGGTGCAATGTTTTATGATAAATGGCAATTAGTATATACAAAAGTTCACAGTTATCATTCTGTCATTAATATTTTTAAATATATAACGATTATGTTATATTTTTGGTTTTTTACTGTTACAGCATCTGATTCATCAGTCAGTTGAATGCATGTGACAACCAAGTGTTCACTTCACATTTACACTGTCATCCCCATAGACAACTGCCCGAAGTAGGCCTTCACAGTTTTCGCAACGTTCGCGGTAGAAATCACATTGCTCATGGTAGTGATCTCGTTCGGCAGTGAGTGTGCGTACTGTTCCTTTGAGCTGATTCACTTCTTCAACAAGAGCCTCATTGGCATGTTTGAGCTGGTTCTGGCCGACGATACGACGTGTGCGACAAGTCTGTGCATAGCCTCGGTTCTTCAGAGTGCGACGTCGCTGTTTCAGTCGGTTCCGCTCACCAGATGGCACGGACTGCAGGCGACGATTCAGCTCACGCGTTGTCAGCGACATCAGCTCGTCATCGCTCAATGCAGAGCTCGACACCACAGGTGAAAACAGCAGTGACTCACTGTCTGTTTCAGGTGACAGAGCTTCTGCCTTCACCTACAGCAATTCACATGCGCAAATATATCACACCAACCAAACAGCTAACACAGTCAAATGTGTTCTTCATATTGCAAACTTCTCAATGTAAAAAATTCAACAAATTGCAATATATCATGGCCATAAAAGTGATCAACAACTTTTAACAGTTGTGGTCTGCAGTCTCAGGAACTGATAAAATTGCTAAAACAACATTGGCTGTTCCTGTAACGATGCACAACCACTGATGGTTCTTGGCAACCTAGTGAACACAGATGCATGCTGCACTTGCACTATGAATCTACAATCCAGATTTGTTAGTTCACTAGACTGCTGTGACACTGAGAATACTGAGTGACTGAATCATTGATTCCACTTTGATTCAACTGAAGGAGTAAAAAACTGAGAAATTGGTAATGCTTGTCAGCCAAATTAAGTTATTAACGCTTGTGATGTTTGACTTAACAGGCAAAATTTCTCAGTTCAGACCCTGGAAAGGAAGCAACCTTGTTTCAGATTTAGAATATATCCAAATTCTCTTCCCGCAAAATGTAGGACAATGCGAGGTCAGTATCTGTGCTGTGCAAATCAAGATATCTTAATAAATGTCATGTGGCTAAAATAAGTTTCAAACTTTACAGTTTTGCTGCTAAATGCAAAAGTACTGTTAAGTTGAAAAGTTTAAGCAGAACATAACTGACCCAGTAAATATGGACAAATACAAGCATTTCACATGCAGCATAGCATTATACGTAAAACCAAAATCATAATATAATCTACGTTAAAATAGTTCCACTGCATCTAAGTTTGTAACAACAAATAATAAAATTTTACTAAAGTACTAACCTCAATTGTGTCTTCTAACTCGACACCTAATGGTAGTAGTGGAGATTCCTGGCTGGACGAGACTGGGTTGACTTCATTGCAGTTCACCAGCCATTTCGTCACAGTAGGCGGACACGGGTAATCGCTTGTCAACACAGGCTCCACATCCAAGTCATCGGCCGCCGTCTTCTGCTCATCAAAAACTCCCAAGAAAATATCAGTCTTGTCAGACTCCTGGGATGACTGCTGCGAGTCCGGGATCGTTACCGTGTCCAGTCGGTCTTCAGGGTCGTATGAATACTGACTCAGATCTTGCCGGTCCTCCAGCAGCTCATCTAGATCAAAACCATAGTCTTCCATCGTCTCATGCAATCTGATGAAACGGTGGTTATCAGTGGTTACACACAGCCGGTCGGACTGACACGCTGTCACGTGATGATGAAACGTAGTCGAAACGTTTATCAAACTGCTCTTCCTCTCAGCTCGCAAAGACAACTCTTCCAGGTTACAGCAGAACAGCTGACTTTGAGTACGATGTTGCCGTGAACAAAAAAAAAACAACTCGATAAGTGTGTTTGATGATTAACGTGGCCAACAACACCACGGGTCCGGCCGACAGGCAACAACAACATTGCGACACCTCGCGCACCGGCTTATATATGAGCAGCATGACGTCATTGCTATAATTAGCCAATCTTCACCTAACTATTTAGAATCCCGTATCAGTTTCGGGCACGACTCAAATGTGAACGCCGAAGCATCACCCAAAAGTTATAAAAATTAAACTGAAGTTGATATCAGCATGCGTTTAAAATTCGGACTTTCGGTTAAAGATAAAGTGAAAGAAAAGTCGACCAGAACCGGTCGCTGTAGTGTAGGCTAGCAGCCTAGCACTACCACCAGCAGTACTGTTAAACTCAGTGTGTACGGTGGGCCCGTATCTGTGTTGGGAATAAATACAAGTCGGTGCGCGCCGCAACATGCACAGGCGAGAAGAAAACCGCGGAATTTCCTAGTGTCACAGAAATCATGTCCGAGCACGCCCAGCCCACTGCCACGTCGTCAATGCTTACGTCACAGCTCGGTGACCAGTGACCAAAGTCCGTTTGTGCGCTATTCTGCAGTTTGCTATCAACCACACAGGCCATTTTAGCTACTTCCAAACTGCAGAATACGAATCATCGAGCATATCAGGCAATAAAAAAGCTAGAAATGACGGGGCGCTTATACCTAATGTCAGTCTCTCGTTCTTGTGCTAGTGAATCCAATAACTCTTGAGAATACTGTTCTAGATGTAAAAATGCGAACTGGAATTATTGGACCCATTCCATGGGGCTATAGCGGTCCCCTCTGTCACGCGTTGTCGTCGTTTGTCGTGGACATCGATGCGCAGGCGGCGTGCAACAGTGGCGGCGTGCGACAGTAGCGACACCTGGTGAATGGCAATGTAAAACGGCTCGCAGTGGCGAATGGGCCCAACATTTTTCAAATGCTTCTTGTTAATTAAGCC
>Ga0209782_1000812_pt1 | contig 14771 bp, 13 predicted proteins | sample WorMetmaBAHAMAS1_FD_187390 | JGI IMG/M metagenome (GOLD analysis project Ga0209782, IMG submission 187390) | Marine gutless worms symbiont microbial communities from Max Planck institute for Marine Microbiology, Germany - Inanidrilus... | ecosystem: Host-associated > Annelida > Digestive system...
CTGTAGTCGCCGAGAGGGGAGGGATCTGTTGCCAAGTCGCCTCCTGAAACCAGCTCTTTTCAGGGCCACCGTTTTACCGACACATTTACACGTCGGTGCATCACTGCTTGCTGACACATGCTCAGTGTGATGTAGCACACACACAGACATTATAATAGAGGGCCCCAGATCAGATTGTACCCATCACTAGCAAAGCGCTGCTATAATGGGAGAATTGTCTGTGTTGCACATTTATTCTAATAGATTTTATGTTTGAGTGAATGACGTTATTTATGTCTGTGGTGAGTAGTTGTGTCTGTGAAGCTTCATGATGTGTTTGTAGTCTGAGTGAAGCGCTCATGAGACAACATTGATGTTGAGTCGTCGACTTTGGTAACTAACTTTGCTCTTCTGGTTAAACTTAGTGCATTCTGTGCATGTTCTTCATTGAGAAGATATAAGAATCTGTTGTGTGGCAACATACTTATCACTGTGCAACACTGTTGGCATGCTGTGAGTGTCACATCATGTTGCTGCTATGGTTGACAGTAAAGCCATCTGTACGTGTAAAATAGAATACAACGGGTCACTTTATCTTTGGCTAAAACTAAAGTCTAAAACTTAGTTTTAGACCAAAGTCTTAAGATGATGTTTGAGACCAAATATCCCCGACTCAAATGTGATATATTTTACATTTTGAGTGATTCAGCTGAGTGATCTATTAATTTTGCATGCTGTTCTTTTATTCTTAGTGCTTTTGGTTCATGCCATTATTAATAATTACACCGCTATATTCGACGTCATCACTGACATTCGTTTGTTTACTTTTTTAAGCTGAAACATGAAGTGATTTGGCTTAAGACTAAAGTCTTAACTCTAGCAGATTAGTGATAACTGCCTATCGAAATGCATTTGGTTTAAGACAAAACGGCTCAGATTAAGTTTGGTCTGAGACTAAATTTTGGTCTCAAACTGTGGTCTAAGCAGAAAGGTTGGTTTTAGACTTTAGTTTGAGACGCAAAGTTTAGCATCACTTCACGTTTTGCATTAATTATGTCTTAGACCAGACTTTTCGTCTAAAACTAAATACTAAAAGTATGGAAGTACCCAAAATCGCGTTTGGAATCGGTCAAATTTAGCCATCAGTATGACATCCACAGCTCACATGTTATGCTATCTCAGCATCTGCTGAGCTTCTTGTTATTTTATTTTATTGCAGCATTTATAGGTTCACTCTATCTCTCGCTAAAACTAAAGTCTACAACTTTAGTAGACTTTAATATTAATAGTATTTAAATGCGATTTCATATTAGTATTCTATGTTGCATCGCTGACACCATTTCTGATATTATTGCTGCTGAAGTGCAAAACTCCACAGTTTTCCATACGCCACTCATTTTATCTGCAGAATTAGGTATCACAGGAAACTACAATCTGGGTCAGCTTCAGCATGCCAACACACTGATCTAGTTTGTCATGTGCCAATTTCCACTGTTTGTTGCACTCTGTTGTCAGTCAGCCAATGTTACAGGCAGATGGACGGATGGATGGATGTAATGCTCGTAGCATAAGTGCAATATGCATATATTGCATGTTACGCAAAAAGTGTTGCACAAAGTTGCACACTCTTACAGCGTCAGTAGCCTACTATTGTAGCAGCCGATTGTGTCATGTCTTTTATATCAGACATTACATCATGCATGTGAAAGCGAAAATAATCAGCATTTGGAGAGTATTTTGCACACGGGAGGTATTTTGTGGATGCGCGGCAAGTTAGATGTTGGCGTGGCTGGCTGTGCTGGTGCAGTGTTGCTGGAGTGTCTACTACGCCGTCGCTGCACAGTTGACGTGGTTGTTTGGTGATGGACGGAGGACCACGTTTTATCAACCCCGTGTTTACTAGCGGCATTCAACATGCCGAGGTCATCAGTGTTCCTGACCGCATGGTCGGCCTCAGTGAGTGTCTTGACGTCACATACCATTAGTGCCAGTGTTGAACGTATAGTGTGTGAACATTGTGTGGACATGACATTATGCCGACCGACTGACCCTGATGACTATACTTATGTGATGAGACTGCATACATCATCTCTGCCAAGCACGTGAACGCAGACTCTGATGTCAGTATGACTGAGAGTGGTTAGCGTCAATCACGATGAAATCTTGCACAGACGAGCACACGATAGGTGCAGTCATTTGTGTCAGATGTCCTCATGATTGGTGAGCGGGTTGACGTTGTAAATGTCTATATGGCAGCTCACATGCGATGTGCAGCTATCTTGCTTACTTTGCAAGGACTTGGCAGTGATTACAGTTTCTCTTCTAAACAAGATCTAAATGTGGCTAACAGCCACGTTGCTATTGCCAAGGATGTTAGACACTTCTGATCATCAGAGCACATGCCGATGTTTATGTTTGACTGCGTAGGTATGACTTCCTATTGGTGTTCTATTGTAACCTGATTTTGACTTATAAACCTTTAGTCATCAGAAGCACAATGCTGTAAGAAAGCTGCACTGTATTTATAGTCACAGTATTTGCTACACGAGGTGGTAAGGACTGTGTCACACTTTGTGAATTAATCATTACTGACACTCTACTGAGTTCATGGCTGCAAACTCTTCTGCAATTTTTCCATATTTTTCCATCAGTGATTTGACATTGGTTTGGCCAGAGGAAGAATATGTGGCCTATAAAATCAGCTGTATAAATGTCAAAAGTTCACTTTTTAAAGAATGAGCCTAACTCCTGTAGAAGATACAGCGTGAAAGTAGTACCAGTGGCAGTGGAAACAGACGAGCTACTGTGCACATACGCTAGAGACGACATGTGCAGTAGAGCCACGTGGCATGGATGCTGCGTGTGACTGAATGACGGCAGCTTGTCTGACGATGTTTGCCTGTGTGTAGTTATTGGCAAAGGTGGAGAGCAGATTGCATCTATCCAGTCCGAGTCGGAGTGTAAAATTCAGTTTGCACCAGGTCTGTGTCTCACTGTCTGTGTGTGTGTTGTCAATGCCTCGTTGACTCACGACTCTGCTGCAGTGAGTGTCAGTCGTGATTGTCGTCAGTGTTGCTTTCTGTTGTTCGACGTGCTTACACGAAGCTTGTATAAATCCGCACTACTTAGTCTGACACGTCGTCAACCTTGACACATAGTACAGACATTGACAGTTAGACTTCATGACACATACTCCCTTGACACATTCACATAATACTTGTCATTTGCATTTTGTATTTTCTTTTACGAGATATGTGCTATTTTGTTTTATTATTTTTTAAAATATGTGTTTACTTTTACGAACTATCATAGACCTATATATCTACTCTGTTGCTCTCTTTTATAATGTTGAACTAATCCAGCAATTATGCTGCAAAGTAAAACAAGCAATTGATTGATTGATTGATTCCCAAGCATTCTGTTCTGAAACACATGAAACAAACAGCATTCTTGCAGCAACTGTCACAACAGGTTATGTGTGCAATAACCGTAATGCCGTGCCGGACTAAAAAAAGTGGCTAGTAGATTTTTTGCAATAATTTTGGCAAATTTAAAGCTACATTTATAATTTTGCAGGTAGGTGCGGTACACTGTTAGGACATCAAATTAATAAAATTTTTATCACCACACCCATGTTGTTTTGCTGCTTTACAGTGTGAAGTAACTTGTGCAAAAATTTATTTTTTGTCATGCAAGACAGTCAAAAACACAACAAAATTAAAACAAAAGTTCAATCTGCAAGTCTTTCTTGATGTTATGTACCGACGAGTGAGAAATGTGTGCTTGACGTGCTATTGGTCTGAGAGAACAGTGGCTGTACGTGTGGCGGCCGGTCTTCTTGACAGATTCTTATGTTTTCAGCATTATGCGTTGACGGTCAACCTCATTCAACTACCAAATTTGTGGATTTTTTTCCAGCAAGTGATTTAAACCACCACGAGAACATTTCTTGTTCGGAAATTGTTTAAGAAACTTACATGCAGAATACTGTTTTTCTTCTTGGAGTACTTTAATTAAATGTTTAAATCATCAATGGAAAACAGCACTGTGTTTATCATTACCAGCAATAACAACCCAACGTCACAAATTATTACATCATCACAAAGTAAGAGTGGCTCAGGTGTGGTGGATAAATTTAATAATTGAGTTGACAACTGTCAGCGTAATACATGTGCAAAAAATTGTAAAAATCAAAATAACCATACCGGTACAAAAGATATGACGAGTACTGGCCTCTGTTTTTGTGGACATGGTGTACGTACGTGTCTTCTCCATTGACGTCTTGTTTGAAATCTTTTCTGTTTGCATGTGCATTCTGACTGTCATGTTTTTAGTGCATTTTATCTGCTTTTATTCTCCTGCTCAATGCCATTGTTATGCTTTTTTCATTTACGACACCTTAATCTGGACTTATTTCACTGATGATTGATACAACAGAAGTCCATTTTTATCACCAACTGTAATGTTTGTTATTCCAATTTTGTATTAGCTCTATAGCCCTGGTTTTACACTTCCGTTTTATTTTTTGTTAATTATCATTTGATTTTATTGTCATTGATTTACTCGATTTACTCTCTACCTCTTCATGGCACTGAATAGCCTATAATGTGCCACTGCTGATGTAAGAAACTATTCACTCACTCGATACAACAGTCTGATTATGTCACGTCGAGTGAGAGCTTTCCAATTAATTGTGAAGTAAAGTAAGTAGACTAAATGGAATATAGCAGTGTGCCAACATGCTTTGTCCTCTAGGAACCACATGCCAGTGTGTGTTGCAGTAGGCCTATTACATGATATACCAGTATGTATCGTATTGATTCTGTCAAATTCTGATTCATTTGTCATCAATGTAGGCAGAAATAGTGTCGTTGTTATTTTGGTAACTGTAATTAACTTTACTTTTAATGGACGTAATTAGCAGTCTGTTGAGTAGAGAGATTCATGAACACTGGCAACACGCTGGTTGTGTGTGTGTGTGTGTGTGTGTGTGTGTGTGTGTGTGTGTGTGTGTGTGTGACAGCCGATGGTTCTGGCATGCCTGAGCGCAAGTGTACATTGACAGGCACCAGTGAAGCTATACTGTAAGCTGCTATGTCGTTTTGTTGTGTGCTGTTTGATGAAACAAAAGTTGTGAGTGTGAGAATTGCAAGTAGCCTAAGTAACTGGTCGGTCGCAGCTGTTGTAGTCTAGTCCGCCGAGCTCCAAACAGCGACGTCGGTGTCTTGTGTCTCAATATGACATGTACCAAACTGTCACTGTGACGTTTCTCACTACACGCTGCACCAGTGAAAAACAATTCGATAGGAAAAAATTTAATATCTCTACAATTATAGTGAAAAATATCTGGTATATGTTTTGTACAGGCCAGGTACACAAGGCTGCATAACATCGTGCAGTTGATTTGAGACTGGAGTTTCTTTGTCTAAATATGTAGTTCTACTACTGCATGTCACTGCAGTGACGGCTTTGTACTGAACAATACTGACGAGACATACTCTCATGTATCTGGTCTTTACAGAACTTACACGAAATGTTTTTCACTTTATTTGACGTTGAAGCAAGTCAACGGTGAAGAAAAAGTTGTGGAGGAATGCAACGTTAATTGAAGATAATAATCTAGTGACAAAGACGTGGAGTGATTGAGTGAAGGTTTTTGTTGGGTTGCATTCAGCTGTTAATTGTTCTGTGCAGTACACGCAAGGGAAGAAAACAAAAGCCTGGTTGGCTAAACTGGCTTTGTTGGATTTATCTAAATGTGGAGATGTCAAGGTAAACACGTATAGCAGTTGTGAAACTAGCCTCACTGCTACGGGAACTCACGTGCCATATCAGATCATGAAGTGTTGCCTGCCACATAGCAGAGGTGACAATCCCACCTTATTCCAGCAAATTAAAGTGACCCTGGAGGGATGCAAGGCTGAGTAGACCTTGGTTACATACTGAGGTGGTATACCCGCCCAAACACGGTCACCGTTCGCACTACTAACCGGGTTCAGTGTACACTAACTGTTACTGCGATGAACGCGTTGCCGCTGCATCAATCTGCCGACGGTTGCATGTGCATGAATGTGAGTCGTTTTCAGTCAACATTTTGATTGTCGCCGAATGATCTTGACGTGCTGTCAGTGACTGTAGCAGAACAGCACTGACTGGTCAGTTTGTTGTCGACAGGAAAGCCAAGGAGCTGATTGGTCGGATAATGAGCAAAGGTCACGACCTGCCGGCGGAAATGACGAGTGATGGACATGTCACGTTGGAGATGATGATTCCAGGCAACAAGGCCGGCATTGTCATCGGCAAGGGCGGAGAAACCATCAAACTGCTCCAGGTGACCACGCCATTTCTACCTAGACCCTCTGTCAAATACTAAATACAAACAACATGTGCAGTGTAACTAAAATTACAATATGCTTATACAAAAATTAAATAGGTAATTGCATAAACATATGGCATATGACTTTAGTCTATGCAGTTCTGTTGGATTCTTAGTAAAACTGAATTATATGTTGTTGCCATGTGTCTGTCTGTCCGTCTGTCTGTTACAAGCCAATATCATGTCAGAACAGCTAGTGTTAAGAGCTCCATAACTTCAGCCATTTCAGTGATAGCTTGACATTCCAAAAGTTTAAAATGGTTGACTTGAACTGTTCCAAGTACTTTGTCATTATTGACATTCCTCACTGCACTGAGCTGATTTGCGATGGATAACATTATGCTATTGCAGTATTAGCCTGGGTCAGACACACACCAATATTGTGTCAAAATGGCCTAACTTAGGATGATGCCATTAATGTCAGGAACTCTGGGTTTGTGGATACCAAACATCTTGATGAAATTTTAATGGGGTTTATCCTAATGAAGAGGTGGGTAGATTAGTCGTCAACTTTCAACAAATAACTTGCTGTATCTCGTACAGTGTGCAAGATGGCTGCGTAGTTTCTGTTAACGGTGAAATGGAAGTCATGTTAAATGACATCATTGCTAAATTAACCCGATCTTATTACATTGTGGTTAATTGTTGTTTTGTTTTTTTAACGTTTTTTTGTCATTTTTGTTCTAGTGTTGTTTGTTGTTTGATGTGTTTGGTTGAGTGAGTGAGTACTAAGTTGAGAGAGAGACGGCGCGGACGATCATCTGTGATATGCTGTTGTACAGTTGATAGCGATGTATTGATTGTGTCACTCAGGAGCAAGCCGGTGTCAGGATGGTCATCATACAAGAGTCAAACACACCGACAAATTATGACAAGCCACTGCGAATAACTGGCGACCGTGCGAGCTGTCAGGTAGTAGCAACACGTTGAGCAGCAGTCATGAACACCACAGCAAGAACATCGCCGTGATGACATGTCGGTATTGAGTGAGATGTAAAATCTCAACTCATCATGAATACCTCGCAAACCTCCGTACTGTACATCGTCCAAGTTCAACGTTGAATACATGGCAAGCCATGGCTGCGAGCAGATGACATGCACAGTTGTTGTGTAACAGTTGTTGTTTATTGTTTGGCGTGCACCAAACAGACAGACTGTGTTACGACTGATTATGTTGTCAGTCAGCCAGCGAGCTGTGTCAGATCTAACAGCAGTTGATGCCCGCCGTGGAACTACATCACTCACACGTTGATTGACACAGTGTTGTCTCACTGACTGACTGACTGTTGGTGATACTGCCGTACGAGCAGTCAGTGAGTTGAGACATTGAGTGACGTGTCTCTGCACTGAGACATACTCTCTTATCTCACGTGGATATCTGTTGTGTCGTCTGTTGTAGAAAGCGAAAGAGATGGTTCTGGAGTTGTTAGCAGAGAAAGATATTCAGGTGACTGTGAGTACTGTACCGCAAGTCAGCACTTTTACTCTTTGTTCTTCTCAAAGACGATCTCTGCCTTAGTTGATTTTCCATTGTGTCTCAGAACTGTCTAGTTTCTTATTTTTTGAATAAGTTTGTCAAAAAGTAACTAATTTTAATGAATTTGGTTTGTGAAATCCTGCACATCTACAGCTTACAGACTTGTCAACTTTACCTGTAAGCTGTCACAAAATCCAAAATCTCATTTTTCAACACCATTATTGTCTATCCAATGCATTTCAATAAACTATATTTCCACCTTCGTTACCATCTGTGTGTGCATATGCAGTTTGCATTGTCGAACGATTACATCGGCAATTCTTTGTTGTTTTTCAGCAAAATTTTTGCATGTCAGAAATATGGTCGGTTTGATGCAGCAGTCAGATTTAGAGAGGTGCAAATTCCGAATTTGCCTGTGAACTTGTGCAATGCACCTGAAAAATGTTGCCACACTACCTTGTGAATGCAGAACTCATTTCTGTGATTAAAGTATATTGATGATTTTGAAGAGATCCAAGTTTTAACGGAGTTATTTAAAAAAGTAAAAAAAAATTGGACAATTTTTTTGAACAGTGTAGTGAGCCATTGTAGAATGTTGTAGTTGTTATGTACATGTATGCTGCTGCCGTTAGTTTGGTGATTACACCAACGACGCAGTAAGTTGAGTTGAGCATTGTGTGTGAATGTCGTCGCCAACGTGACAGTGAACACGTGTGTACGGCGTGTTGTGACGTAGATGGGCAGCTTTGGTGAGTTTGCTGCTGTGACTGGAGCAACGACTGCAGCTCATAGGAGTAACCTCGAGGTAACACTCAACAACTACTACTGCAAGCATCTGCACAGTACTTGCACTACTGTAGCAAGCAATTAAACTGAAACCGGTGCTGAGCTGTGACTCTGTTGTTGATTTTGCATCGGTCTGTTGGCCGACTGGCTTCTGTTGACCCTGTACTATTTGACAACTAACCGTAACCAAACCATGATCTTTAACCCTGAACTGTAATTTATCACTTTTTGCATATAAACTACGCCATTCATAACTGTAAATAATGTTACAGCGAATGTGTCAAATTGTAAGGAATTAACCTAGTTCTTACATGTGTGTGACTGATAGAGGCCAGTAGTTCTTACATGTGTGTGTGTGCAGCTGATAGAGGCCAGTAGACCAATACGTTAATTAGTCAGACCACTCTTTGCCCCTACACTGCTTGTAAACTGGCAAGTTTTTTTTACCATTTATCACATTTATCACTGGAAATCAGCTTACTAACCAGTTATATAAACACAACTGTGAGCTGTTCTAAAAGGACAATGTAAATCTCGTTATTGTTGCCACAAATGGCAATGATGTTGGTCGTTCAGTATTTGAGTACCAAGTGTTTTTTATATTACGGTAATTTTCGGTAACGTAATATTCAAAATTATGGTTATATTATCACATACTGTGACTGCTAAAAATAGCTGTTTTAACCGTCTGTTAATTGTGAGCGGTTAACTGCATAAATACCAGTTAAACGCAGTAATTTCTACCTGTAGGCACATAACAGAATAACATCACTGACGTCACAATGACGGTGGTGACTGCGTGTGTGTTAAGGCCAGTTTCCAGCCTGATGCAGCACAACCAACGCAAGCACCAAAAATCCGGCCAACTCAAGAAAATAGAACGTGTCTATTTTTCATGCAAGTGCCCCCCAATCAGGAAGCTGAATCAATGAAATTTTCCAATTCTAAAAATAAATCCTGTTTCCTGCTGTCATTGTTATCAATTTCCTTTATATAATGGTGTTAATAAAAACAGACAAATCCTAGTAGGCCTACTAAAAACAGCATTGCCGTAATGCAATAATTACTGGCAACAGAATGCACGTCGACATGTTCGCACCGGATGCAATGCCATAATGCGTTTCATTACATTACAATGTCTATTAGTGTATGGTGTGGTGCCGCGCGCCAATACTTGACGTGCAGCGGTGCATGCTCCGCAGATGCTGAGATAGCGCGACATGCAAGACATGGCCCGTTGGATGCCAACAAAGTGCAAAATATACATATATACACAGTGGTCCAACTCTGTTATTTATTGAATAACAGTCAAAAATGAACCAAGTTTAATAATCTGATACACAAAAAATCCTGAAAAAGTACTGAAATGCAGTACTTGTTTACCTGATTAATAGTATATGGTTTTCCCCAAAAGTACATGACGTTGAAAGCAGCTGGTTATTGTGCTGCATACAAATGTGAATTTCAGACAAGCAGTATAACACAAACTGGAAAGCTATTACTGCCTGCTCTGATGTGTACACGTACATGTAACAGTCTGTTTTTTGACAACATCCACAAGCACCACAATTCTGTTATAACATTTAGCCTGCTTTTCTCTTAACAAATTACTAATGTAGCTGGTATGTCACTCCTCAGGGAATGTGCCGTAGTCTTGCTATGATATAGACGATGGATACAATATGATATTGAACAAAATATCACCATATATCATGCACGTCAAGTTGCTGTGAACTGTCATTGTTACCAGTCAAGCATGACTGGTGTTGTTGTTGCTGCTGTATTCACCATGCACTGTAAGAGTCAGTGGTGATGTCACTGTGACGTCATTCGTTTGAAACTTATTGTTCACCTCGTTTATGCCATGCATGTAGTGTGTGAGTGTGCAGCTTGCACGTTGCATTTCTTTCTGAGTATAGTTAACTCAAGTCACGTTAGTTCATATGCTCTATTAACTCTGAGAATTTTTTAGCAATTAATAGTTTGGCAGACACGCCGTGACGGGGAATGCCAAGCACATCAACTGTCAGATGACATTTCTTACAAATGTAAGAAATGTCGTTCCAAGAATGCACCTAGCGGCATGTCACATGGCTTGCTGGCTTCGACATAGCCAAACAACTGGCGTCTATTGCTCCTTAAGACGTGGTTTCATGTGCAGTTGTTTCATGCAATTTTTGCACATGAAACCACGGCACTATGTCGCTATTCGTCTGCAATGCACGCTATTATTAAGGCTGCTGAGACATTGTGCAAGCAGTAGGAAATGGGAAGAGAAGAGAGAAAGGTCGAATGTCATCTGCAACAGTGAGATATAAGCCGGCTGCCGTCAGTCATTGACTGATTGATTGATTGATTGTGCGGGACGCTTCAACGTTGCAGTTTGCTGGCCAACACGTCGCGCCCTGTGAGGGATTATGTTGATTGAGTGAAACGTGACAGCCATAGACTGCTGCTGTGTCGTGTAGTGAAGCAAATTGCTCGTGTAGTCGTGTATGTATATGGCTAGAGTTGTGTGAAGACTCGTTCTGTTTGGAGAAGAATTATCACAATATCGAGATGATGTGATACAGCACTAATATCGCGATATTCGATACAATGTAATGTATCTTGCCAGCACTACTGTGCCCTTGATCTCCACTGTGGGCACAACCCTCAAACCCTCATTATAGGACGAGCTAGCCATGCATTCCACTGTGCCTCACTAATTCTCAAATCCTTATGCTGCCATTGCAATACATTAATCGTTACCTACAAACAGCATTTTACATCTCCGTTTAATATACACTTAATATAAAACAGACACAAGTAGCAGATACATAACTTCATAATGGTAAACATATGTCACAGTTGCATTATCTTATTCAGTGATGTACCCAGCACTGACATTACTTGATATGAACTACAGGATACTACGAACAGGAAATCACAAAGTAATTTGGCAAGGGGCCGCAAACTCCCCATTGGTTACAATGGGCACCCCACATTTGCCCCCAAAATTACCCCTTCTAGTGGACAAATCCCCCAAACCCAACTACCTGCCTCATCTATGGGCCCATCCGACCTACCATCCCAAACCGCACCCATATCTGATCAGCTGTTTTGCTACAATGCACCAGACACACAGACAGACTAACAGATAGTTGTTCAATATCTATAGGCCACTTTCAGTCTATAGAGAGCTCAGTGGCCTATACTGCAGGGTCAGTATTACCAGTAATTTTTGGTAAATTTTTGAACTCTCTAATCAGCATTTTAGCAAAGTGCACAGAATTCTATAGAAACATTGAAATTCCACGACAGAGGGCAAATTTCATAGCTCAGCTCAATATTCCGTGTCGAGTGGAAACTGTCGGATAGCTTACTGGAACTCGGCTAAGTTCTTTCCTCCTGGATGACTGCACAATCCAACAGCAAGATTGAATATGTCATGATGTCTAATAAACCACTCCCAGACTACCAAAGGTGACTGCAGTACTTGAGACCACGACGTTGTTGCTGTTGAGATGCTCGTGGCAGTGTCAGTTGCTGAAGCCTTGTGATGGTCGCTGATGTAGATTGCGGTGCCTCGGTCGATGATTGGCGTTGTGATCGGCAAAGGCGGTGACATGATAAAGAAGATTCAGCAGGAGTCGGGCGCACGCATTCAGTTCCGCCCGGAAGATGAACTCGGAGGTCCAAACCGCATGTGTAACATAACGGGCAGTAGCGAGCAGACGCAGGCGGCTCACAACATGATTCAGGAGCTGGTGGACAACACCGCGGTACGTCACTACTACGTACTACTCTTCGTTAGTAGCACGGCTTTGACTGCTTGTACACCGCGTTGTGCTAGAAAGTAATATAGTTGTTTCTCTGTATATCTGTCATGGTTTTTGGGCACATTTTACAAAACTTTCAGTGACTGAATCTCCATTAGTGAATAGGTCAACTGATGGTAATCTTATTTTGATGCAATGTTCATTGACTTTATTGCCGCATGTGGCCATGTGCTTTCAACATCGACCAACAATTGTCATCTGTTGATAACACTCGGTGTCCATCTCTGTGAACAGTGGTTGATTGGGTGTGAAGCACTTGGCCGAGGTAGTTCATCAGCTGTCGCTGATATACTTGTCTAACAAAAGATGAGCAAGCTGCCTGTCTCCAGTGAATAGCATGACGTGATTAATTCATGACAAGTGGCATAAAGATCGTATGGCCAATGTTGATGCAGGTGATGGGAGACGTGGAGTAACAACTCCAAGCTGATTAGCAGTTGCCAGTTGTTTATCTCTTGTTCATAGCATTCAAGTCATGTTGTTTTTCAAATTGCAAAGAACATTTGTTTTAGGCCAGTTAACTGTGACAGACTGGTGTGCTAATTACTCCAGCACATTACACTGATAAACATTATCTTAATAATAATACACGTATTTGGTCATAACTTGAGAAGCGCTGTGGCCAGGGAGTCTGCTAGTGAGAGTGAGAAAAGAGAAGAGAGTACGCCTGGATGAAAAGGAATGTCTTTAGCCTAGATTTATAAACGGTAGTAGAGTCGCTGTCAATCACTGTCTTCGGTAGCGAGTTCCAGATTGCAAGCGCTGTGGCTCAATTTTTTTACATGTTTAAACATAAATGTACTACTTTTTTAGTCAACACAGTGTAGATGTAGGACTGTTGACTGTTTGCTGGTGTGTGTGTCGCGTAGTGTACAGCGTATAGTATGCACACAGCACATAGTACATGTATACTGTGTGCTGTGTGCATCATAGAGTGTTGCGTGGTGTATGATTGAGGTGTATGTTGGTTGTGGTTGGCGTAGCAGAGACAAGGCAGTGTCGGTGTTGGTAGTTCTGTGTGGCCGCGCGCTGGTCTCAGAGTAGACGGCATGTTTGACGGTCGAATGCGGTTTGGAAATGGCTTCGGAGATGAAACTACGTTCTCAGTTCCTGCTGAGAAGTGTGGTCTTGTCATTGGTAAAGGTACGTCGTTGTCTGTCTCGCTAACATGTCATGTGAGCTGCCACGGATGACAGCTCTAAGTGGCTGTACAGGTGTGATTCGCAGCTCTGGAGGTGTGAGTGAGCTGGCTGGGTGGGTGTGTGTACAGGTGAGATTCAGAGGTGTGAGTGAGCTGGGTAGGTGGGTGTGTGTGTGTGTGAGTGAGTGAGTGAGTGAGTGAGCTAGGTGTGAATGACAGTGACGTGGCGTGTGTGTGTGGTACTCAGGCGGAGAGACAATTCGTGACATCTGTCGTCAGTCGGGCGCTCACGTAGAACTGAATCGTGATCAGAGCGCCAACTCACTGGAGCGAGTGTTCAGAGTCAGCGGTCTGCCGGAGCAGATGCAGCACGCGATTCGACTCATCACGGAGAAAGCTGGCATAGTTAGTCACACACGCACGACGTCATCTCACACACACTGTCCAGTTGCCATGACAAACATGAATTGCTTGTTTTCTACATTATCTATGACATTGCTGTGTGCGCAGCAGTGTCAAGGCGTTGAGGGGAACTATAGAAAGAGTTGGAATCTCACAATGTTTTGGGGCGGATCAACGCCAGTATTGTCTGTGAGCATTTGACCGCTGACTGTCTCAGACAGTTTCACAGAAGGACCAGTTAATTGCTGCATTCACGAACCTCACTTCATTCACACAATCACACTAAGACAGCTCCAGTGGAAAAATGAACAATGTCGTATTTGGACATCCGACTGTCGACTGTAATCATTACCAGCGAAGGTGACGGCATGGTTCTAGCTGAAAATGGTTACACTGTGTAACCATTGTGTAATTTCACAGTTTCCCTTACATCTGAAAGAAAGTTTGTCCCATGCTTTCACATGCATGTCCCTCTGAGACTGTGGCCGCATCAAAGGACGAGTGACCTCGGACGTGTTGTTGTCCAACACATTGCTGATGTCAAGTGATGTCACGACTGATAGCTCATCATCTGCCGTTGCTAAGTAGATTTTAGCATTTAAAAGAAAAATTGTCACTGGCAGAATAATCAAGTTGCCACAGTGCTAGAAAATGAGACATTGGGATTCGCGATATCCGTTTTTAGTAAAGTATCAGAATTTTTGCAAAATTATTTGGTCTTGTTTTTCCCATTGAAATGATGACGACAGTGCCTGTGTGTGTGTGTGTGTGTGTGTGTGTGTGTGTGTG
>Ga0209782_1000813_pt1 | contig 14758 bp, 9 predicted proteins | sample WorMetmaBAHAMAS1_FD_187390 | JGI IMG/M metagenome (GOLD analysis project Ga0209782, IMG submission 187390) | Marine gutless worms symbiont microbial communities from Max Planck institute for Marine Microbiology, Germany - Inanidrilus... | ecosystem: Host-associated > Annelida > Digestive system >...
GTAGCTAGTCCCAGCCGACGGACGACAAACCGTCCCTGAAAGGGGCGTGGTTACGTCACGTGACACGTTTTAAATTTTGGGTGCCCCATCCATATCTCAGGAATGGCTAAAGCTAGACCTCTCAATTTTTTTTACAAAGTGAGACTATATTAAGTCTTGCCAAGAGGATGACAAATCACCCCTAAAAGGGGCGTGGTTTTGCTCGCGTGACTTATTTTTGTCTGCACAACTATGGACTTAGAAAAAATTTCGCCACCGCACGCTGCTAGCTGGGATCAATAAGACCGATGACGTGTTTGTTTCACCTTCGACGGTCGACGCTATTGGTGCGATAAACTAAGGCATAAGCTCCATCGGTTCGATTTTCACTGTATTTGTTGCACAGATGGCTGTATAACATGTAGTCAGTGAATCGATTAAGTGGAGTTTGAGCATTATCATTCCAATAGGCCTATGTGATAATAACCGTACATTTCTTAGTCTGCATTATAGCATTTTGTTATCGACCGTCGCTCGTTGCCTGCAGTGCTAATTATAGGCCTAATTGGTGGGCCGTGCAATATGGTCGATTTTTACCGCGCAACGCTATGCTAAGTGCGGTGTATGCCATCGTCGTGTGTCTGTCCATCTGTCTGTGTGTATGTGTCTGTCACATTCCAGTATTGTATCAAAACGGCTAAATGTAGAATCACGCAAATAATGCCCCACGATACGGTTTTCAAGTGAGATGTTTTGTAGTTGCAGGATTTCTACTGACAAGTGCCTCGCACTTTCCCTCTGCAGTATTTTTAAGAAGCCTAACTGATTTTCACTGACAGTGTCAAATCATACACTATAACTAACAATAAGCAAATAAACAGTAGTCAGACACTTAAGTAACTATAAGAACACAATAATAGTAACAATCAAAGGATACTTGTGGTTCTGTCTGAAACATAAAGCAACACTGTATAAATTATGATTCAGCATAAACAATACATTCATTATACAATAGTGCCCAATCATACTTTGTGCTGCAACCGAATATTGAAAAATAATATAAGTCACTATCTTCAGCTGAGCACAGAAGATGTCATCACGTATTTGGTTGTTATAAGTGTCATGTAATTAGGTAATTATGTTTGTTATAGTGAGTCAATCGAGTCTGTGAAAGCTGTATAATTCATTAAATGTCTAATTCCAAATTTCAACCATAGGTTTCTTTATACAATTTTATAAACAAAAATTTAGCAGCCCTAATTTGGCAGCCCTCTAAAACTGGCAGCCCTGTGCGACCACATAGCTCACGTGGTACAATAATGGCATGTCTTGTTAATGTGTCGGCACCTCAATTATAAACTAACATCTCTTCATTGTAGAATTGTTATGGATAGTGGATGTGGTGCAAATGATTTCAGGTTTCATCCATGCTAAATAGTCTGCATGAGTAACTGAATATCTGTGAAAACAGTTCTGTCAACTAATGATGACAGTGTATATTCAGCAAAAAGAGAATATGTTAACAACTTGACATGTGCATGTAATTTGTGATGTTAGCACTTGAATAGGCATTCCTAGTTCAGCACTGAACGTTGAGAATATGAACTCAAATCTATAGTGGTAGTCCATTCACGGGTATACACAGAGGCTGGGTCGGGTAGTGGCAGTATGCCTTGGGTTGGGTAAAGAATTGAAACATGGCTCCAGTTGGGTAGGAAGATTTGTCCGACCTGCAAAGCCATCAGAGGTGCTGGTCAGGTAATCTCAAAAGTGTTGGGTATATTGCTGTTCGAGATATTTGTTCAGGATAAACACTGAACCAACTTTCAATATTATCAGAATTTCCCTGTCGGTATTCTAGCATTTTTGGTATTTGAATAACCAATGTCAGTATTGGTAATGGCATCTCAAAAATATACTGGTTTCTTTTTTCAGTATACTGACCTTCACCACATCAGAGCCACAATGTCATCTAGTGTTATGCACCATAAAAGTTCACCTGGATGCACCCAACCCTTGAACTGGGAAATGAAAATTAAAGTATCTTAAGACATTTTAATAATATATAAAAATGCAAAATACTGTACTCACTACTTTTCTGAAATATTCTGTCAGTATTTCTGCAACATTGTGTATAAATTCCCAAATTGCTAGTTCATTCTGCAACATTCATTGTAACAGTGGGTTGTCACAAGTCTACTTCACATATTGATATTAACAGTATAACATATTGATATGCAGTATGCAGAGAATATAGCTTTAACATTCTGAATTCCATAAAAAAAGTTAAATCATATACATAATACACACACACATAAATTTGTTGTTCACAGTTCACATGCATGGTTAACATTTAAGAACTGTCTACTGACTGAGAATGAACATCAGTAACATTATTATGAAGATGTCTTTATGAAGCTTGTACTGTCTTACCTCATCATCTGTAATTCCAGTAATAAAACAAAATGCTGTGTATCGTCTATAAACAACTTTAAGTCCCCGATAGTCAAAAAAGTTGCACTGAAAAAAACACACAGCAGAAGGCTTTTGTACTTTCATAATAAATTTTAATTTTACAACAAGACCATTCATATTTCTATTCTGTTACGAAGGAATGTTTTAAGTCTTTTTCTGACCATTCAAACAACCATGCATGCAGCAATCAACACATTTAACTTCTGCTACATCTATTGTACTTATATAAAATACATACAGGTAGAGCTCCTACAAAATGGCTAAACACATCATGTAAACAATTATGTATGATAGCACAGGGTGTCAGGGACTCCAGTTTATGGTGCCAAAGGTCTTGGCAAAATTGCAGTGGGGCCCAACAGGGGTGCCAAATGCTCCTTGGTAGGTTAAATTGGCAATAGGATCATAGTGACAAGCAATAGGCAAATAGGAACTTGTATGTGCTCTACTAAATGGTGCAATTACCAATGACCTAACCGGTTAGATAGATTTTGGTTTAATCAAGGTGTACTTTATGATTACACAGCAGATCTCCATGGCATCGGAAACCGCAATGTTGTAATGTAGTTATTTTATGTATTATAAAGCATTAGTTTTAAGTCTATTTCTCAGAAACAGAGGCCTTTGGAGGCCTGTTTCTGTCTTCTCCATGTAATGTGATGAAAACCAAGTGAGAATCATCAGCGTTTTATCATTGTCCGCCATATTCGTGTAAACATTTACAATTTTCGTGTACACATTTACAAAATTACACGATAGGCGCGTCACGACTAGGTATCCAAATCCGGATTCCTAAATAGGCTGATGGCCCACAGACATGTCATGATCAACTGTTCATATAGTACCAAATGTTCATTTCGAGTTAAGCATTTCTTTATCAATTCCGGTTCGAACTGCAGTTCTTCATCTGGGTAGCCATAATATTTTCGAATTCTTGGTTGGCCCTGATTTGTTACTAATAGAAAGAATTTTATCATTATATGCCCACTCCACAACCAGCTGACAACTTACTGTGTAAACGTAAACATCCGCCACGCCCCAGTATAAATGAACAATAATAAACGGATGCAGGCTATACCATAATAATTTTAGATATATTATACTTATTGCATTATTTATCACATTTAATGTGATATACTATGTTAATTAATTATTCCTTTTTTCGTATAAGTAAAGTACGAAAAAAGCAACACTACAGTGCAGTATACTGTGATTTCAAAGCGTGAGAGTTTACGTTATGTTATGCTGCGAGCTAGGCTGCGAGTCACTTCCGCTGCTTCCGCGAGCTTCCGCGTTCTTTGTTGCTAGGATACGATGGTAGAATATTACATTTTGGATTTCAACTGCAATTCTGATACTGCGTATGTATTTAGAAATGTTAATCTTATGAAATTGAAGGATCGAAACAATTGCATTGATTCCAACGAAATTTTTGCTAGAGATCAAGTACTCATTGACCTACCTCCGTGGCTCAGTGGGCTAACTCTCTCGCTGAACCGCAGTGCAGTGAGCCTGGCTGGCTGCTGCCGGCGTGTCGAGTCAGGTTTCTGCATGCTATGAGATTAATTCTCGGGCAGGTACAGAGGGTTCGCCTGTCCTCTTTCAAATGTGACAGGCCATCACACCCGGATTGGGGGGCGTCTGGGTGTGGTGAGAGCCACCGGTGTGGATAACAGATGGTGGGGGCCAGCGGGCTTATATAGGAAGACCACATGTTGGCGCCTGCCAGAGAAAGCCGCTGGCTTAAGCTAGGCTCTATAAATATACAATACAAGCCCCAGGGTTAGAGGGGTAAAACGCACTGGGCCAGGCCTAGGCCTCAGCACTGGCAGTGGCTGAAGGCATGTCGAAAGACTGCCAAAGTACTCATTGTGGGTTGCACTTGCGCACCTGGGACAAAGTCTATTGTCTATGTATGCCTTGTTTAGATGTTGTTAATTAATTTGAAATACCGTTATGTATATTGTATTAGGTTCTGGGCTAGAATGTAGGGCTAGAGCGAAGCAGGGCGATACCTTGTCTTATAACCACTGCACTACTTCCCATTGTATTTTCTCAGATGCTGGTCAGCTTCTTAGACTTACGACTGATTTCTACAAAGCCTGGCAACCTGACGGGCCAACACCACTCACGCAATGACACATCGCACTGGGAGTGTAGGGTGGGTTTCTGTAAAAAATGGCCATTGTAATGCAAAGTGTTAAACAACAGGGATGGGGGCTGGGGAGGGGGCTGTGTATACAGATTTGGAGTTGTACTGTGATAAATATACTAACAAGTAATTAATGTGTAATAATTGTTTTGGAGATGAACGGCAATGGATGATGAACAGACTTCTGACGTAGAAGAGGAGGAGATATATAGGTCAAAGGATCGTGGAAAAAAATCATCTAAGTCCAGAAAACAGTCATCTAAAGAATCTTCTACAAAGAAAGATGAATCAAAAAGCAAATGTCCTACGTATGTCTGTGTTTACAGTTGCAGAACTAGTCTTATAGTGCACACAATTTGGCCAAGAGATAACTGGTGAAGCTAGCTAGCTTGAATCCATGTAAATTTCGTACACATACAGTACAGTCTTAAGATAAGAAGGTGAAAGAATAGCAGTATAATAGTTTTGTCAGTGCACACATTGTTTGACAAATGCCAAAATGTTGCATGAAACTTAGAAAATAAAATTTGTGCAAATGTACATGTATATGTTGATCAAACGTATGCAGTAAATTTGATTGCCATATACAACATTTGCATAAAGTTTATTCACTAAGTTTCGCTCCATATGTTTATTACTTTTAGTTATTGTAGTGGTTAAACTATTTTTTATATACTGATTTAGCCCATGCATCCTGCTTGACATAGACTATATATGCTACTGCTGTTTTTGCTTTTCTTTATTTTTTGGTGGTTGCCATGAACACCATGTTGTCTCGGGATGTACCAGACTTATCTTCACCAAATTTTCAGGAATGGCAAACGTATGGGTGCAGGTGAACAAGCTGATATTCTTTTAGGACATCACTATGGCAGCCAAATTTTGGGACAAAATTGGCGAAATCTGTATATTACTCCTTCATGTATCACACTGGCATTCCAAAACAGATTGGAAGATTGCAACACTGATGTAAGAAGATTACATGGGAATGCAGTCAGTATTTGGATTAGTTTAGCCATGTTTGCTTGGGGGTGGCACTGCTAGGCACTACATTGATCAGTACTTGGTTCTAGTTCACCACTATTGCTAGGGAGAACACTGCTAGGCTGGGCTGGCTGCACGCTAGGCTTTGCCATGCATTCATCTACTTTTATGTGGATTGGTATAGTGATGTAAGTTCTATTTATATGATAAAAATGATAGCAAACACACATAGCCAGGCAAGCAAAGCCTGAGCACAGAGTGTCATAGTGTAAGGAGTGCTGCTATAATACACTGTGACTATCACATACATTGGCTGCTGATTTGTTACATGGTAACAAATTGTGTAATGTATTAAACGAGTGACATTTGTTTTGCAATAATATGTTGTTGTATATGTATTATATATGCAGTGATCAACAGCTGACAATATGGGATCTTGCCTTTACAGAAGCTGCAAAACAGTCCCAGTGTAAGATTGTCACTTGCTTCTAGCGACACTATTGATACTGTGACGTGTTTTGTGATTTGTATATGGTAGTTTGCATTTTGGCCTCCACTGCTTTAACACTGTTGGTTTGGCATCACAGCAGTCATACAGTCAGTAAAGTGAGTGCTGAGGTGCTGTCTGGAGCATAGTGCAAATGATGATCCAGCTGAAGTCACTGCCACTTGTCATCTTATACTACTACCTTTCAGCTGCTGGCTTACCCAGCTTGGTCTAGAAAAAAGGGCATGAAATAAATGTCGCTGTTGTTGCCCTTTGTCTCAGACGTTGCTACTCAAGAAAACATAAGGTTGAGTGGTCATCTTGTGTGGTTGGAGTAGTGCACTGAGTTCTGTTTCATGTATTAAGACTGTTAGTTCATAGACTACAAAAACCTGCTGCTTATATATCATAATTATATGCAAAGTCCATCCTGAAGTTGCTTGTGAAAAGGGCCTGTTAAAAAGGAACTGTGTAGGTAAGCCATATTTTCTCTAGAAAATATAATGTAGCAGAGCAGATGTTTTGTATATTTTTTTTATGCTGGAAGGCTGTTTTAGAAATAGGTTAACCTATGTACTGAAAATTGTTAAGTGTATCAGTGATACTGCAGTTTGGCTTGAACTTGTGTGTTGACATGTAGCATCAGATGGTCAAACAGACAAACGATCGATTCTGTTTGTGGGTAGTAAAGACGCGGTGAGCATCAGTGTAGTTTCATTATAATTTGTCATTTATTGTTAATCCATTCTTTCAGCTGGATTAGTCTTTACACATAGTTATCTGCATGGCAAAAAATGAAATTATTACAGCTGATATGTACATGTATATTTTTCTTAAAGCACATTCTCCAATATTTGTTAACCGACATTCTCAGAACTTTCTCACATGATGTGGCTTTGGATATGCTGATTTTTAAGTACCAAAATAAACTGAACTTAAGATGCAAATTTCAACAATTTTTGTCCTCAACCTTGACACACTGTGCAACATAATTTCTCAGTATGAGGGCTGCATTCTTGTGGCTTGAGCTGATGCACTGTTTTTAAACAGTATTTGTGCATACTTCTGTGAAAGTTTTCATCAGGTTGATAAATATTAATGAGTTACTGTTTCACAAACAAAATACTGTACAATGGGCAAGTCTAGCATACACAGAAATTATTGAATTTGGATTGCTGTTTGTGAATAGAGCTAGAGCTGAATTATTTGCCTGACTGACTGACTGGAATGATCAGATCTCTTGCTGATGTTTAAGTCCTGTGAGAGTATTTGCATTTTGCAGTGAATAAATGAAATTTGAAACATTGATAAAAGTAATTTGATAAACAATTTTATTTTTTTCAGTCACATTTATCGAGCTTAAATATATTATGCTGTTTATTGGCTTTACAATGATGGGCTTTGGTTAATCTCACCTCGTTAAAATCATTGATTATTTGCAATATAAGAATTGCTGTAGATCAAACTTTATATAAACTTAGTATGACAAACACTTATATTTTATATTAATGCACAGGATTGCTGGATACTGTGAGCTGCAACTAATTTGTTTTGCATGACAGTGAGCGTAATTTGCTCGGCATGTAGGGCAAGTCGACCATTGTGTTACGGTTTCTGGACCGCGATGAACCTCCAAAGCCAACCACTGCACTGGAGTATACATTTGGCCGTCGCGCTCGTGGTACAAATCTGGTGAGATATTATTTTCACATGTTTTCGTTGTCATCATTTTACTTTATTATGAAGCATTGTAACAAAATGTTTGTAATTATTGATTTGGCTAAATTCTGATAGCCAATGAGGTCCAGAGGGCTCAGACACTGTGGTGCAATATTTTATCAAAGTCAGTCAGTCCGTTGTGGAGATAAAGTTTCTTATTAGTTTCGATATTCATATTTAATGCACTTGGCTTGAAAATGCATATTCATGTCCCAAAATTTTGGGTTTCTGGGGGGGGGTTTGACACACAAATGGGGAGCAATATCAACAAAGCCCTCAAAAGGCACACCCTTGTGTGAATCCACATTCTTTGAGCCATTAAGCGTGAAAATCACGGTGCGAGTGAACGAATATTTTCTGGTACCAGCTGACCCAGGTGTCCTGGATAACAAGCCATTAAACAGATTGCTATTGTATTTTTTTGCATTGACTTTGTAGCTGGGAACATATTACCTTAGCTTCGGTTGACAGTGCTACACTGACACACAAGCTATTGATGTTGTGTATGGTGTTCAATTTTCACAGCCTGTCTTGGGTACGGTAACTTGCGCATAACAGCTGATGATAGAGTCTAGCTGCTGGTAACTGTAATGCAATAGCAAACTGTGATTGTAAATCCTGTGAACTGCAGTGGATGTGTGTGCATGTGAATGTTGTTGGTTTGTTTGTCCATGTCGTGTAGTGTTGTGTTGCATACACACAGGACAAGGATGTGGCACACTTGTGGGAGCTTGGCGGTGGAACATGGCTCTCAAAACTTGCTGACCTCGTCATTACTGCTGATGCTTTGCAGTCAGTTGATGAAGCCAATGTTGTCTGTCTGGCTTGTGATTGTTTTGTCATTAGATAAATCATATTATCTTGTACTGTTTTTGAGATGTAGCTAGTTATTGCTTGAAAGTAACAAACTTTTCCTACCCCACATGCATTCGGCACCTTCAGTGGAGTGAGCCAAATTGGATTTCACCAAGATCTTTGGCATCCAAAAACTAGAGTTTCTAGGTGATCATGCAGCATTGTTTGCGTGATGATATGTTTTGCAGTTTTCATAGAACACCAGCTTGCTTATGTGGGCCGTCAGTCAAGACGTGAGGTCATAGCATATATCGTTGTACTAGCATAGCATTGTGCCATGATGAAAGATCATGTCACATCACTCAAGTATGAAATAAATAAATACAAAATATGGAACCACTAATATTACTTTGAATTACAAAACTAATGTGATAGGTTTTTCCGACCACATTGTCATTGGTCAACACACTCCATGACTACTGAGATTGGCTTGTGATTATATGAGTAAATGATGTTCTGTGTTCCGTCAGTCTTGAAGTAGATGGCATGCATTTTGTCATGACTTAATAAACAAATATTGATTGATTGAGTTAGTAAGAAAGGATTTTATGATGGACTAAAGACATTTATCGAGGCCTGTGGCAAATGCACATACCATCCACGCTGTTGTGTAACTACCAGCAGTGTGCACTGAAATCTACTGAATCAGTCTGAATGTGTGTGGCAGGCATCTGTCTGTGGCACTGGTGGTGGACCTCAGCAAGCCTGAAGAGCTGTGGTTGACCGTTGACCGATGGCTGGACGTGATCAAAACACGAGTCTCAGCTGTCATTCGTGATGCTCACAACACAGACCTCGCTCTCAAAGACAAGCTACATCAGTCTGCTTGGCAATATGTCGGTGAAGAACACGAGGTGACTGTAAACTTATCTGCTTTTTGCTAATATTTCAACATTGTCTGACTGTTAGATTACAGTTTCACTGTGTGTTCTAATCTACAGTTTTGTCGTTAGTTAATTTTTTTTGTATCTGATGTGTAGTGAGACAACCTGTCAGTGGTTGCTGATGACAGTCTTTAAGTTGGACAGCAGCATCGTGTGATGCAGCCACGTACAGCTATTGTGCAGCATTAAATTGTCCCTCCATTGTTCACAGGAAACTTAGCAAACATATCATGTGTGGCAGTGGCAAACAAGCCGCTACAATAAATGAATATGTGCACAGTGTTGGTCACTGGTGCTAAAGTCAGGGTGACTGACTGCTAGTCTGAAAAACCAAAAAATCGGAGAATTTGAACAGGCTGACAAATGGTTCAGTTGCAGAGTGCTTGCATCGTGTTAACAGTGTTCTGTCATGTGCATGTTGTGCCTCATCTGTGGCATGCTCAGCACATGCTTAGAGTGGCCTGTTGCATAGAAATTAAATTGGTACTGATAATCACTTGAGGTCATTGGATATCATACCACGGAGTACGGTGAATGTTACATTTTGTGAGTGATTTTAGAAAGTATGATTTTAGTATAGCTCTGCTGCGCTTAACATGTGATAGAAATTGAGTTACTAAACAGAGTTTTGTGCTGTTTGAACAGCAGTATAGTTGAGTTGAATGTTCAAAATGTCTTTATTGTTTCAAGGATCGAGAGTTGCTGGAACCAATGTTAATCCCACTGGTGATCATTGGCTCCAAGTACGACGTCTTTCAGGTAACTATGGGTCACTTTATCTTTTGCTAAAACTAAAGTCTAAAACTTTAGTTTTAGACCAAAAGTCTGGTCTAAGACCTAATTAATGCAAAACGTGAAGTGACACTAAACTTTAGTCTCAAACTAAAGTCTAAAACCAAACTTTCCGCTTAGACTAAAGTTTGAGACCAAAGTTTGGTCTTAGACCAAACTTAATCTAAGCAGTTTGGTTTTAAACCAAACGACTGTAATGCTTTTGAATAGGCAGTTATCACTAATCCCTTAGAGTTAAGACTTTAGTCTTAAACCAAATCACTTCAAGTTTCACTTAAAAATGTCAACAAACAGATGTCAGTGATGACGTCATATATAGCGGTGTAATTAATAATGCACCAAAAGCACCAAGAATAAAAGAACAACATGTGAAATCAATAGATCAGACAGCAGAATCGCTGCAAACGTAAAATATATCAATATTGAATCACTGGAAGTGAATAAGTCATTTTGGAGCATTGCAGGTGGACACAGACATAATTATGCCACTGTTGTATAGTGCACTGTCATGTATAAAACCAAGTTCTTTTATCTTGTGAAATCGGAGTGGATTGCTGTTTTGCGCAGGATTTTGATCCCGAAACAAGGAAAGTCATTTGTCGAACATTGCGTTTTATCGCACACCGGAGCGGTGCGCACCTGCAGGTTTGTGATTGGCTGCAGCTGCAGCAGAGCTTCACAGCTAGCAGGAAATGTGCGCTTGACTGACAGCTGTTCTCAGTTCACTCTCAGTTGCAGTAGTCCACTGTTATGTGTGTGTCAGATGTTTTGTGTGTTAGTTATCTCCAAGTCATGTCCATATGTTGTTGTCACTGCAACTTACTTGAAGACCCATTCACATCACACCAACTGAATTGACCAGTTCAGTTCAGTTCATTTCAGTTGTGCCATGGCATTGTGAACAGGCCTTTAGTTGGCAGTTATTCTTGTGCACTAAATGAATCCTCAGTGCGGTACACTTGCAGTACTGGCGAGCATGTGGGATGATAATGGCATGCATGTGTGTAGGTGAATTCTGTATCAACTTTGAACATTTCTGAGGATTTTCACCTACAAACTGGTGACATACCTATCAACTGGCGACGTCACCAGTTTGCAGAATGCTTTATTTTGTGGCTCATGTAGGGTTAGTAGGGTGTGCTCTGGAATTCCTTGGTCATATAGGGCTAGGGTTAGGGTTATGGTTAGTTTTTGGTTGTATGTTGCCAGTCGATATGATGTATGTATGTGTATGTGTGTGGGTTGGTGTGCGTGTGCATGCAGTTTTTTAGTTCAAGACACGAGGTATCGTTGAATCGCAGTCGTTCTGTCATCAGTCACTTGGTATTTGCTACTCCACTCAGGTGTCAATCATTCTGCTTCACCTTGCTCGTTGTTAGGACACATTGAAAATAAATTGTTTTGTTTTGTTGTTGTTTGTTAGCAGCTGAACAGCTGATTAATATGCTCAACAAATAACTTTCTGGTTTAGGAACTCAAACAGCTTGAGTCCTTGATCGTGTAAGAATCTTTGTGAACGAACAGTCACAGTCATAAGATATCACTTATGAGTTCACAAATTTCCTGCATCATGATTTATGAATATCCATCTACTGATGCATATGCATTCTGCTGCACATCTGGCAGTCGTGCAGCCGTGTGGAGATCTACAGTGTGCGCTAACTGATACTGATCGTCTTGTTTGCTGCAGTAAATGTTTCAACGAAGATCACAACAAGCCATTGTCAATCACAGCTGGCAGTGATAGCTTTCAGCATATTGGTTAGTCGTCATGGTTTTTTAGACCGCTTAGCAAACTTGCCGACTTGGCTATATATTTTTCTTGTGTTAATTTCTTTCTTTTTTATTCTTATTTTTTTATTGCAGCCCAATTATCTCGGGATCTACTGGACCGATTTTCACTATTTTTTCACCAAACAATGCGTATTTCTTTGAAGATGATCGATCTGGACCTCTTTTTCTGATTCCAAAAAGGACATTGCTATGGCAACCAATTTTATGGCAAAACTTGCGTATATGTGTTCATTTAACACAAGGGCTTTCCGAAACTAATTGCAATATAGGCATACTGATTCAAAAATATTCAATGGCAATATTCTACCTACATCATGTGCAAATTTGATGAAGATCGGTCCAGTAACTCTAGAGATTACGAGGGTAACAAATGCACCTTTTTGGATGAGACGGAAAAAATTGGCAAATCCTCCAACTACTAGGGCTGTTACTCACTGAGGCTATCAGTAATTGGGTATTTTTTATAAGTATTCGCTAGGGGGCAACACAGCAACGCCGAGTTGGCTATACGCAGCCGCTAGGCTTTGCCATGCATTTCTAGTTCATTTATACTTTCATGATGCATTCGATATCTCTTCGGTTGATGCACAAACTGTTATGCATTTATTTCCTTTAAAATATTGGAAAGACAAGAAACATGTATATTTTGCAGTGATCAGGAACTTGCTGTTGCGAAAAATTAGAATCAGTGTGCACTCTGACAAATGGTTCAGAGAATCTGTTGACATAAGACTGAGACAAACACAGTACAATGGCAGTCAATACAGATGTTGTCCTGCCTACTGCTTCTTTCAGTTCCTCTCTATCTTGCTTTTCACACAGAACGACGTGTGGATCACGTTCGCTCTCTGCAGTGCTCGTGCAACGCGGCTTGATGGAAGTGTACTTTGATTTGTATAAATTCAACGACATAGGGCCCGCCAGTAAATAAAGAATATTTATCCCAGATCCAGTTTTACTTGATATTTAGTGAACTTCCGGTGACGAGCAATACGGTTGTAATCATAACAGCTTGCGTGAAAGTTGCAAATTCTACAGGTTTCCCGCAAATAAAAGGACAAAGTGGGCTGAGTTATTGAGGTACTATTTATGCATGTTGTTTTGTAAGGTAATTTTCGATTATCAAAGACTTACCGTAACACGATAGGAAACGTTGTGCATTGACGCCTGTACTAAGCTTACCGTATTTCACCTGAAACAGAAATAACATAGAGATATTCTTATATAACTGACTTGCCCTATTGGCATGTTACTGTCCAGTATTTCTTGATATGAACACTTTGGCTTTGTATTTTCTTGTATGATCAAGAATTTTGTGCAAAACTACCATTTCGAAAACTGCAACTGACATTATTTACGTCTTTTAGTGTCATATTTCTGCCTTGTAAGTCACAAATGATTGGACCATTGCTGTCTCTTAATAGTGTCTTTTGAGTTTGCTCACTTGCTCACCCTTCTGGTAATATTTCTGCTGTCAAGTCATATCACCTCTTTTCTCATCTTTTTTTGTGTGACTATTAAACAACGCTACCTTTAGATATACAAAATCTTAAAAATCTCCCTATTAGATGTTAATCTTGCTTTGATGAGAATCATGTTCTCAGATAATTAATGTAGATTAAGCAGCTGATCAGTAATTACAACGACTTGGCCTAGAATCTGCTTTATGTTGTGTTAACTGCTTCCTTGTAGGAAGTCCGCCATTACCAGAAGGAGATTTGGGAAGAGTCATGGCTAAGTATACACTACTTCTTACTTCTTCATTTATTTAAACATTTTCTTCGATGCCTTTGCATGTGGCACTGTGTTAAGTCATGTGCAATTCATTTTTATGGTGTTTTTCTAGTGACATGTAACTCATATTGCAGTTTCAAGGTTGGAAGTCAAAGATTCAAGATAACTAGAAAATTCAGACTAAAAATGAACTATAAATGAAGATTGGGCAGTGTTGCAGTCTCATTATACACTGCGAATCACAATATCTCAATAACAGTTAGACCGATGTCAGCAAAATTTCGTGTGCTGATGCATAATGTCCTTCCCTACCCTAAGGGTTGTAAAAAGTCAAAAATTTGAAGTACAAGATAGCAGAAAAACCACCTTGAAAAATTGATAAATCACGATTTCTTCGCAACAGGTTGACCACTTTTAACAAAATTTTGCATGATGATGGTGCACATTGGCCCTCTGTACACCATCAGACCAAAAAATTAGCGATTTTTAAAACTAGGCAGATGGCCACCATCTTCAGAATCGAAATTTAAATAAAAATTATTATGATAATTCTGCTCCGGTTTTACCCACTATAATTAAGTTAGGTATGATGACATATATTAATTCTCCAAAGCCTACAGGCTATTGAAATTTGGAGTTTAAAAATTCCAGATGGTGGATGGCCACCATTTAAAAAAATGAAAAATTGCCATATCTGTGCAAAAGTAACAACAAATTTGGTTAAGATGTACCATGAAAAAAATAAAATAAAATGCACATGATGTCATGTCAACCAAGTTTCAATTACCCTTCTAAATTTTCAGAAAATGTAGAAAGAAAATTACTGAAATTGACAGTAAAACAGAAAATACTAGAAATGCGTGGCAAAGCCTAGCCTATAGCCCGCTCGGCGCCATAGTGTCG